>Ga0194061_1001568_pt1 | contig 13189 bp, 10 predicted proteins | sample SepL2221m_MetaG_FD_163423 | JGI IMG/M metagenome (GOLD analysis project Ga0194061, IMG submission 163423) | Anoxic zone freshwater microbial communities from boreal shield lake in IISD Experimental Lakes Area, Ontario, Canada - Sep2016-L224-21m | ecosystem: Environmental > Aquatic > Freshwater >...
GTTTCTGCTATATAGATTAAGGTGCTATTAGGCGCATATTTACTCAATCGCGTCCCCTCCGATGGTGGAATTAAGCGATCGCGACTTCCCCATAAAATCAATAAGGGAACTTGCAACACCGATAAAGCTTCCGTTAAACTTGGTGAATAGTTCGGTTGATTGAGACTGCGATTTAATCGCACAAAGGCTTCAGCAGCTTGGCGATCGCGGGCGGGTTTAGCGATGATTTCCACTAGATCATCATCAACGCGATCGCGATTACAGTACACAATTGATTTAAGAACGAATCGAATTAACCAAGGTTGTCTAATTAAATAAAATAATGGCTTTACAAAAATTGCCGAGACAATCGCTTTAACAAATCGTTCTAGTGGACGTAACCACTTGGGAACCATGTCGGTAAAGGCGGCAATATCAGGTAGGCTAATCGTAATTACCTCTGCGGCAATTTCGGGATGCTCACTAGCGGCGATCGCTGCAACTAATGCGCCGATGGAGTTCCCAACTATGACCATTGGCACACCAATAAATTTTTGCCAAAACTGGAAAACCTGTTCCACCCATAAATGGATAGAATAACGGATTGCGGGTTTCTCAGAACCACCAAATCCTAATAGATCAATGGCATATACTGTATGGTTTTCACTTAGGGCAGGAATGTTATCGCGCCACTGGTCAAGGGCTGCACCAAATCCATGAATTAATAAAATTGGTGGTTTATTGTTGTCAGGATTTTGCGATTTACTGATGCCATAACGCGATCGCCACTCCTGAAAATCCCAATCTCCATATTTCAAACTATTAACTCGATTCGCTTTATCCATTACTCTAAACCCCAAGTTTTACAATGTTTAGATCCCCCAGCCCCCCTTGAGAAAGCTACAGTGTATACACAAGTCTCTCTGTCTTCGTTTCGAGTTATCTAAGCCCCCTAAATCCCCCAATTCTGGGGGACTTTGAAAAAGATTTATTTTCTTGTTCCCCCAGAATTGGGGGTTAGGGGGCGATTAATTGTTGAATTGACTGGCTTTTATGACTTGTGTGTATACGGTAGCTTGAGAAACGGGGAGAATTTTTCTTCTTCCCCCTTTACAAGGGAAGGGGGATTGAGGGGGATCTCTTAGTTTCTCCAAATAAAAAAGCTCGCAAAGCGAGCCTTTTTAACTAACCTTTAGCGCGTACCAATTGACCATCACTATTAACGTGCAATCCACATTCCTGATTACTCATTTCCCACCACCAACGACCAGCACGAAGATCTTCACCTTCAGCGATCGCTCTAGTGCATGGCGCACAACCGATACTAGGGAAATTTTGATCATGGAGGGCATTGTACGGCACATCGTTGGCGCGAATATATTCCCAAACTTGCTCATTTGACCAATCGATCAGGGGATTGATCTTGGCAATATTGCGATCGCTATCTAGCTCAACAGTTTCCATTGTCGAACGATTTGCTGTTTGATCGCGGCGTAGCCCTGTAATCCATGCGTCTAAGCCTTGCGTCGCACGACCGAGCGGCTCAACCTTACGAACATAGCAACATTGCTTACGATTTTCCACGCTGTCATAGAACAGGTTAATGCCCTTAGCGCTGACCATTTGTTCCACTGCTTCGGCTTGTGGGAACATAATTCTCAATTGCAGTTGGGGATATTTTTGTTGAACCTTGGCAATTACCTCATAGGTTTCGCTATTCAGGCGACCTGTATCGAGGGTGAATACATTTGCCTCAGGCTTAATTTTGGCGATCATGTCGATTAAGACGACATCTTCGGCTCCAAAGCTAGAAGCAAGAGCAATTTTAGAATAGTTGCCTAGCGCCCATGTGAGGACTTCTTGAGGCGTTTTGGCTTTGAGTTGTGCGGCGGCGCTGTCGATGTCAGTTTGCAAAGTCATTATTTAATTGATGATTTAGTTGATGAATCCTACAATATTTTTTTTATGATTGGTTTTGTTTCGATTCCGAACCATCGATGATGCGTTGGAACAGATAACCCGTACCTCGCGCTGTCAGAATCAACTCAGGATTGCTGGGATCTTCTTCAAGTTTGGCGCGTAAACGTGAGATGTGAACATCGACAACACGAGTATCCACATGGCGCTCAGGGGTATAGCCCCAAACCTCTTGCAAGATCTCGGCTCTTGAGAAAGCTTCACCCGATCGCCCGACCAATAACTCTAATAAACTAAACTCCATACCCGTTAAGCGAATGCGCTCATCGGACTTATAGACTTGACGCTTATTAGTATCAATTTTGATCGCATTAATATGGATCACACCCGAACTGGGAATGCCTGATGTGCCATTGCGATCAAAGCGACGCAATACCGATCGAATCCGCGCTTCTAATTCCTTCGGTGAAAATGGTTTCACAACATAATCGTCTGCGCCCAATTCTAATCCCGTAATGCGATCGGCCACATCACCCAACGCTGTGAGCATGATGATCGGGATATCTGATTCTTTGCGTAACTCTTGACATACCCCATAGCCATCGAGCTTGGGCATCATCACGTCAAGTACAACTAAATCGGGATTTTCTTGATGAAAAACTTCGAGTGCTTCTTCGCCATCTGCGGCGGTGACGACCTCGTAACCGATCATCGACAAACGTGTTTCCAGAATCCGACGAATACTTGCTTCGTCATCTACAACTAGAATTTTTTCCTTATGGTTTTCCAAGCCAGTTTACACTCCGTTAAGTTGCTAGCTGCAATTCAGTAAAATTTGATGAATTTACATATTTATTTAAATAAGTTTACAAGAAATCGGTCGTTACAAACCGAAAACAAAACTTAAAGTTTCAGAATAAACTTAACATAAGTATTTCAACATAAATAAACCCAAAACTGCTGAGTCAACATTTATTCGCCCCCTAGCCCCCAATTCTGGGGGAACAAGAAAATAAAATTCTTTATTGGCTATGGCTATACTTATCTAGAGATTGTTTTGAGATTGTTTTGAGGGAGAGTTGTTTATGTTTGCCGACTTATTTAAATCGCGATCGCCTAATCCCGAACGGGTTCCTAGGGGGCAGAGGCTTACTAATGGTTTTCCGATTATGACCTATGGTGATACACCACAAATTAAGCGTCAAGATTGGCAACTAAGGGTATGGGGATGTGCGACCGAAAAGATTTTCACATGGGATGATTTGATGGCGATGCCGCAAACTGATTTTACGGCTGACTTTCATTGTGTAACCACATGGTCAAAGCTAGATGTTAAGTGGCAAGGGGTAAAGGTTACTGATTTCTTGAAATATGTTGAAGTTGATCCCAAGGCTGTGCATTTAATGGAACATTGCTATGGTGGTTATACAACGAATATTGCGATGGAAGATTTTGTAAGAGAGGAAAATTTCTTCGCGCATACGCTGTTTGATCAGCCTTTACCCATCGATAATGGGGGACCTTTGCGATTGGTTGTTCCCCATCTCTATGCTTGGAAAAGTGCTAAATGGCTAAATGGGCTTGAGTTTCTCGATAAGATGCAACTTGGCTTTTGGGAGCGTAATGGCTATCACCATCGCGGCGAACCTTTTGCGGAAGAACGGTATAGTTCTTTTTAAGGTTTTGATTGGTGATCATCGGGGTCGTAGCCGATGTCGCCGACAAAGCAGAAGGAGAGCATGAGGTCAAAAACTTCGTGATCGATCGCTAATTTAGTTGGCTTAGGTTCATTTTCAGGTTCGAGCATTCGTTTGATGTCGTTGGTAAATTTGCGCCATTCTCTGTTGGCATAGCGATCGCCTTCTGTAGCTTTGGGATTGATTAGTTCGAGTAGTTTGTCTAGCTCAATTTCAAGGCGATCGCAGTTTTTCTCTTCAAAGAGTACGTCAATTTCTTCAAAGAGGTTTCGCATATATTCGGGATATCTGCCTGAGAGGGCGAGAAATGACATGACGATGCGCTTGTCTGGATCTGTGGGCGGGGTTACTCCTTTTTGTTTGCGAGTTGACCAGATAATTTGCAAGATCTTGTAGATATTGATTAGACGCTTGGCGGTGCGGGGCGTGATGTCAACGTGTTTGCAGCAGTTTACTAATAGCTTAAATTCTTCTTCTTCAAATTCGATGGTTTGGGCGATGGTTTCGAGGTATGAGGGAGGAGAGGTGGGTTGACTCGATGAATTAGCGCTTGGTGAATTGGTTTGAGGTGTGACGTTTTGAGAATCTTTGGTTGATTCTGAGGTTACGGTTGGAGATGACAAGGTTTCGGAAGTTGCTGAAGATTTGCTATTTTCCGATGATTCTGGGGTATCGATTGTTGATTGCTCAGTTGCGGGAACTTCATCGGTTGTGTTTATTGGTTCTAAATCGTTTTTTTCGATCGCTTGCAATGGAGTTTTGGTATCGGATTCTTTTGTGACTGGATCTGCCTTTACATCTGGCTTACGAACGATTAATTGTTTTTCAAAGTAACTTTCGATCTGTGAGGATGAGATGGGGCGCATTCGGTAGGGAATCTGGATGATTTTTTCGAGATAGTCAAGTCCAGATGGTTTGCCGCCACGCTTGAGAACGCCTTCGTAGACCTGTTCTAAGGCGCGGGCGATATAGCGATCGTCGATGCCTAATACGACAATGAATAGCTTGGTGTTGAGCAGGAGTTGGACTGATTCTAGGACTTCGACAACGCGATCGGGTGGGCAACGGTCTAGGTCATCGATGTAGAGAACGACTCTCGCGGGACCTCTTGGGAAGAACTTTTTTAATTCTTCGCGGTTATGTTGCCAATCGGTGAGGCGATCGGAGAGGGCGGCGAGATCTTGCTTGACCTGTTGCATTAGCCCTAGCCGTTTGCCATAGTCGTCAACTTGGAGCCGATCGCTTACAAAGTCCATGAGTGAGGCATAGTTGGCGGTGAGTCCTACGCGCTGTTTTTGTTCTGCGACTTGGAGCTTGAGTTGGGCAACTTCTTTGACAAGGTTTTCAGAATTGCTTTGCTTTTGTTTTAGCAAGAACTCCCGATCGCTTTGAATTTTTGCCTGTTCTTTTTGGACAGAGTTAAGGTAGTTGTTGAGAGTTTTGAGGATCGGGATGAGGGTGGTGACGGCTGCGGCGATCGCTGTTATTACTTGCACACCTGATGGAATTTGGGTGCGGATTGATTCAATCCATTGAGGGAAATTGGCGAACCAGTCACGAATTATGTTGCTGAGTTCGGTGAAGTTGTTTTTTACTCCAATGGGAATTAGGCGATCGAATAGGCTTGCTAAGCCAGTTTGTTCTAGCAGGTTTTGAGTTACGGTGAAGATCGCTGTACGGGTTGTGGGATCTAGGGTGAGGACGATCGATAAAGACATTAAGAACAGGGCAATTAAGCCTTGCCAACTGGTTACGACTTTCTTTATTAAGGCGATCGTTTCATTGGTGTTTTTACCTGCTTCGGCTAATTTTTCAATTTCATTTTTGTATTTTTCAATTTCTTCTTTAGAGAACAGGAGTCGAGTAATGGCTTTGACAATCGGTGTCCAGAGTGCTGTCGCTTTGCGGTGGTTGAGTTGTTGTTTTACTTCTGCTTCGGCGCTTTTGAGTTGGCGTTGCAGTTCTTGTTCTTTTTTCTGGAGTTCCTGCTCTTGCTGTTTTAAACGCTGTTGTTCTTCTTGTTTGCTTTTATCGAGTGTATTCCACAAGTAGTTAGAATTTGAGGTGGGGTCTTTCCAGTCTTTAAATTCTTTGAGGCGATCGTTGGATTCAATAAAAGCCCTGCGTTCCTCATCATTGGTCAGGTAAAGCACTCGCCAAAAGTCACCTCCATTTAGCAAGGCTTGGTCAAACTTTTCCTGCTGATTTGGATCGGTTTCAGGATCGGAATTTGTTGCGGGTTTAGGGTTTTCGCTTTTCTTGAATTTCTCTAAATTCCTTTTGCTATCTTTTAAACGCTTAGGGAAGCCATCGAGAAGTAAAAATAACAAATGTTCTATGACAGACTCAATCCTTTCACGCCAAGAATCATAGGAGGTTTCTAAGTCGTAGGGGAAGTAGTAGACTTCAAATTGCTCTCCGAACCAATCAAAAAATGAGGAGGATTTGAAAAATGGCAAATCACCAATTTTTGAACCTATATCGAATTTTTTATTTGTGAGGCGATCAAAAAGAAGAACGAGCGAAAGGAAAGCAAAAAGAAGAATTAAGCAAAGAATAATGAAAAGAATGATGAAACCAAATATAATGATGTGGAGAAGCAATTGAGCGATCCAGAGATTTAGGATTTGTTGGCTGAATATTGTAAGGGCTGTTTGAGAGAGTTTGATTCTTGTTTGAATAGTATTTCTTAGCTTCTTGAACGGATTATAGATAAAGCGATCTATATTTCGATTCGATTGCAATTTTTCCGAAGAGTTAGATTCTAGTTTCTCTTTTTGATTCTCTTGAGACGCTGGAGAGGAACTTAAGAAAATGCCAATTTGACGTTCTAAGGTGATTTGACGATTTAATTCATAGAAAATTTCTTGCATTAGGCTTGCCCAGAGGTCAGACTTGGCATAAGTCCAAGCATTGAAAGCAATTTGATAGATGTGACCTACATAGGGAAACATGAACTCAGTTTTTTTGGGAGAAGCAAGATCGCCCCAAGACTCTAGACTATCCAGTTTTTGACTGCGAATTGTCTCGATCCTTTGTTGAATTAGATTCATTCCAAAGGACTTCCCACTCCCCCAACTGCCCAAGATTGCCACAGATATTGGTGGTTGTAGACTGCGGAGCATCAACACCGTTGCAATAGCCTCGATTTCATCCTGAACGTTCAGGCAATCCTCACCCTGCGCCGAATCGTTCGCAACACCTTGGGGAATCTCGATCTGTCTGCTGCGATCTGCCATGTTTGCGATCGGATTGCCATCGAGAGTCCACAGCCGAATCGTCTTGTCCAAGCTGCCCGAAACGATCGCCTTGCCATCTGGGCTAAACGCTACTGAAAAGACATCACCCTTATGCCCTAGGAAAGGAACGCCGATTGGCTTGCCCTTCAAATCCCACAACCGCAGTGTATCGTCATCACCACCCGAAACGATCGCCTTGCCATCTGGGCTAAAGGCTACTGACCTGACCCAATTCCCATGCCCTAGGAAAGGATCACTGATTTGGTTGCCCTGCAAATCCCACAACCGCAGTGTATAGTCATCACCACCCGAAACGATCGCCTTACCATCAGGGCTAAAGGCTACTGAATAGACATAATCCTTATGCCCCGCTAGGAAAGGATCACCGATTTGGTTACCCTGCAAATCCCACAACCGCAGTGTATCGTCACGACTGCCTGAAACGATCGCCTTACCATCAGGGCTAAAGGCTACTGAACAGACATAATCCTTATGCCCTAGGAAAGGATCACCGATTTGGTTGCCTTGCAAATCCCACAACCGCAACGTCTTGTCAGCACTGCCCGAAACGATCACCTTGCCATCAGGGCTAAAGGCGACTGATGTGACAATATGCTCATGTTCTAAGAAAGGATTGCTGATTTGGTTGCCCTGCAAATCCCACAGTTGCAAAGTGCCGTCATCACTTCCCGAAACGATCGACTTACCATCGGGGCTAAAGGCTAATGAATTGACTATATACTCATGCCCTTGGAATGGTTTGCCGATAGGTTTGCCAGAAATGGCATCAAATAGTTGCAAAGTGCCATCGTCCAGCCCCACAATTACCTTTCGCCCATCGGGTGAGAATGCGATTGACCATACCGCGCTCTCAAGGCGAGCAAAAATCACGGGGTTAGCGATATCCTCGGCTGCCGAGTCAGATTCATCAGGAGCTTCTTCTCCAAAATACATCTCCTGCATTTGCTGTTGCATCTGCTGCTGCATTGGTTGCGCTTCTGACGAAAATTCAGCATCCATGAAATTCTATTGGGTTGGAGACAGCTAGAGCGATTAATCTGACACGATCTAGACTATAGAGCTTTGAAAGTAAAAGTCAACCAATTATCCCCTAAGCCCCCTGAATCCCTCAATTCTGGGGGCTTTGAACAACTTTGATTTTCTTGTTCCCCCAGAATTGGGGGCTAGGGGGCAATTACACAGTTGTATGACTCTCACAACTCTTTCGCGACAGAAAATATTTCACTGCCAACACGAATCATCGTTGCACCAGCCTTAATCGCGATCGCATAATCAGCCGACATCCCCATCGATAACTCCTTGACATTATGCCAACCAAGCGATCGCAGCTTTTCGGCTAAGTTCCCAACACGACAAAATACCTCATAAGCTTGAGCCTCATCTAAACCCAATGGCAAAATTGCCATTAGTCCCACGACATCAAGATTTTGCAATTTTTCTAATTTTGGTAAATCAGCTAATAACTCCAGTTCCGACCATCCTGATTTACTTGGATCATCAACCAGCTTGACTTGAAATAGAAGTTTAGGCGACTTTTTAAGTTCCGCAACTAGCCGATCGCATTGTTCCGCAAGACTCAACCGATCAATCGAATGAATCCAATCAAACTGAGCGATCGCCTGTTTTGTTTTATTGCTTTGCAAACTGCCGATCATGTGCCAACTGATATCAGTTAAATCAGCCAACTCAGTTTGTTTAACCTTCGAGTCCTGTATCCGCGATTCCGCAAAGTCGCGCACACCAGCATTATAAGCCGCGCGAATTGCTGCTGTGGTGGTGTATTTACTGACAGCAATCAGTTTGACCTGCGGCGGCATCCTACTGCGGATATTATTAATCTGCTGTTGAATACGATCAGCGATCGCCTCAATAGATACTTCAGAAGACACTTCAGTCATAACATTTAGGTGGTAAATAGCCCATAACATCTTTAACCTTATTTAGAGTTTTAAAAGCAGTTTCCGCCGCCTTTTCTCGACCGTCATACAAAACGCGATCGAGATAACCTGAATCTTTTACAACCTCATCATATTTAGCTTGAATCGGCTCAAGATGCGCGATCGCCGCATCAGTTAATACAGTCTTAAAATCACCCCAACCCCGCCATGTCGCCGCCTCAGATTGGACTTGCTCCTTAGTCTTATTCGCAAAAATCGCGTATAGACCGAGTAAATTATTAGCTTCAGGGCGATCGCTATCATCAAAAGCCAACTCACGCACGGCATCGGTTTTACACTTCTTAATTTTTTTAGAAATCTCATCGGGCTTATCCAATAAATGAATCCGACTCATTTCTGAAGGATCAGACTTAGACATTTTTTTTGTACCATCGGTGAGGCTCATCACCCGCGCCCCCTCTTTCCGAATCAATGGCTCAGGAATTTTAAACACAGACGCAAAGCGATCGTTAAAACTTCCTGCAATATCCCGCGTCAGTTCCAAATGCTGCTTTTGATCCTCACCGACAGGAACTAAATCCGCTTGATATAGCAAAATATCCGCCGCCATTAGCACAGGATAGTCCAACAGCCCCACACCCACGTTTTCGCCCTGTTTGACTGCCTTCTCCTTAAATTGAATCATCCGCTCCAACCAATTAAGCGGCGTGATGCAATTGAGGAGCCATGTTAATTCCGCATGAGCGGAGACATGGGACTGCACAAAAATTGTCGAAACCTCTGGGTCGATGCCACAAGCTATATATAAAGCTGCGATATCACGAGTATTACTAGCCAAACTTTTCGGATCATGGGGAACCGTAATCGCGTGTAAATCGACAACACAGAAAAAATTTTCGTAATCAGCCTGAGTTTCTACCCAGTTGCGAATAGCCCCCAAATAGTTGCCAATATGCAGATTACCAGTTGGTTGTACGCCAGATAGAACTCGTTTTTTTTGCATAAATAAGAAATTTGTTGCTAAGTAGGTAGGCTTAATTAATTGTTAGATAGTGGAACAGGCTTCTAGCCTGTTGACGGGCAAGATGCCCGTTCCACATTTTATATTTAATTGCAACCAGCTACTTAAGTTTAAGAACAAGGCGCTTAACCGTCTTAACCGTCTTGTCGGTCATTGTCTTGAATTATAGCGATATGTCGAAAATTAAGGCACTGTAGCAGTTTCATGATATAGGTAATAATTAGCCGTTTCTTTGCAATTTTCCTAGCTTATGTCCCTTACCCCAGAATCAGATCGTGGGAAAAATAAAGCCTCCTCTAAAAACTTCGAGGCAATGCGGAAATTTTCTGAAAAATACGCAAAAAACACTGGCACATTCTTCTGTGCCGATCCCAGCGTAACCAATGCCGTTATTGAAGGCTTAGCCAAACATAAAGATGATTTAGGCTCGCCCCTCTGTCCTTGTCGCTATTACGAAGACAAAGAAGCCGAAGTCAAAGACACCTACTGGAACTGTCCCTGTGTGCCGATGCGCGAACGCAAGGAATGCCACTGTATGTTGTTTCTCACAGAAGACAATCCCTTTGTCGGTACTAAGCAAGAGCTTGAAGTCATTGAAATCGTTTATGATGCATGATTGAAAAAGAAAGGATGACGCAAAGCGTCATCTTTTCTTATACCGCATTTGCGGTTACAGGTCTTTCCCAACACACTTTGCCAGATTTAGCCATTTCCAAAGACGCTGACACCACTTCACTCAGATTTTGCCAAGTCACTTCTCGGTTAAATAGTAACCTGCTGACTTTAGCGATCGCTTGCTCCCGCTCACGGCGGAACTGATAGAACATCAAATTGTTCGTTTTCTGCATATTTTCGTTGCGAACCTCTAGCATTGACTCATAGACAATAATGCTAACTTCAGAACCAATATTCATTTGAGCATAATGACGTAAATGTCCAAGTCCCTTTGCGGATGTGGCATATAGAGGCGGCAAACGATTTAAGGATTTTGCTAAAACATCTTCTAGACGAATAAACTTTAGTTCGGCGGGCTGAAAATTTTGCGCCCGATTTTGTGCCATCTTTACCACTAGTCTCTCTAAGGAATGTACTAGCTGATTAGATTCAAGCATATAAATATCATGCTCGGCTTGCCTCAATTCATTCGCTGTACTCCGTTTTGGCGCAGACTTACTCAGATACATTTGCGACTGCATCCGACTCCGCCCTAGAGCGCCATATTTACTCGTAAGTGGCGATCCACTCCCCGAATTATATTTACCGATCGCCTCTTCTAGAGCATCTTGCAACGCCTTTGGTAAATCCGCCCACATCAAACAATCCCAGCCCAATTGCTTTTGAACATTGAGTAGAGAATAGGGCGCGTTTGCTAAATCAACATCCTCAAGGGGTTGATGCTGACGTAATGGATCGCGACGTACAGCGACAAGAGCTTGGCGGATATTTTTGGTGATTTCGGCTTGCATTTCCATGCATTCCTGTTTCATCACCGACAAGCCTTCGTCTGTGGACGCAAACTTAACTGGTAATCGATTTAAGGCATAGGCAGCTACTTCATCAATATTATAGTTACCTCTAATCCCAGCGCCTAAGCCTTGGATTTGAATATTTGCCTCCCTATAAACAAATTCAAGCAGAACGTTTCGGCTAGATTCCATAGGTTTTAATAGATGTATATGTACCGTTTCTTAGAATGCAAGAGTTATGAATGCAAGATCGCTGATCGTAAAATACTATCGGCGCGAAATAAATAAGAAATTTCTCCGCCCTCATTAACATATCCTGACAGATAGGGCTTTAGTGTAGGTGGAATCAAGGTCGAATCGCTTTGATAGCGATCGCTTGGGATGTTTACCACCCCTAAGATATTCGGAACAACCAGAGCAAGCGCTCTTTCTTGCACATTAACGATGATAACTTCGTAGAGTCCGATATGTTGATCTAGGGGCTGTAATCCTAATAACATAGCTAAATCAGTCACCCAATATACATGACGACGACGACTGAGAATTCCCAAGATACATGATGGCTTATTGGGGACGGGATTAACCTCAGTCGCCCTAATCGTTATCACTTCTTGGGTAAATTCGCTTTCAAGTAAGCCAATGGTATATGGATCGATCGCAAATTTTAAGTAGGTATTGAGACTTGCCGTAAGTTTTTTTTCTTGCTTGACGTTGGTTTTGACAGCATGACTGCGATCTGTGTTTTGTAAAACTTGGTACATAAAGATCTATTAATCCCATTGAACATGATTTCAGTGAACATTAATCATGTATAGCGATAATCGCGACATTTTGTATACAGCATGAATGCTGATATCAAAAAAAGATTTACAAGCCATTGGCTTGTAAATCTTTTTTAATCTTAAACTGACTTGGCAAGAGCCTCTTCCAACGAATGGGCTATGTCCGACAGTTGGTATTCGCCATAAACTTCGCAGGAGTTATTAGGGCTTTCGATCAATTTAATGCTGTGCAACTTTGCGCCAATCTCGCGAATTGGTTGGGTAAGTACCTTCTGTACATAGACAGCAATATTTTCGGCAGTTGGCACGACTTCAGCAAAATAAGGAATATCTTTATTTAAGAAGGTGTGATCCATCGGATCAAGCACATATTGATCAAGTGCTTTTTGAAATTCACTCAAATCGGCAATCATGCCTGTGCGCGGATCAATATCGCCAGCGATCGCTACTTCGAGATGGTAGTTATGTCCATGTCCATGCACGCGGGCGCATTTACCATAAATTTCAGTATTCTCTTCGAGGGAGAGAGAGTCGAGGGCAAGGCGATGGGCGGCGGAAAAGTGAGTGCTAATTGTTAAATATGCTTGCATGTCGTTACCTTTGTATTCAGCCCAAAGTTCAGGATGTTCGTATAAACGGATATTGACCAATGGCAGGTGTGATTCAAGTCGATGCCAAATTACGCGGGCAATATTTTCAGTAGTGGGTAAGGTTTGTTGAAACTCTTCCCAAGCTTGATTGAGATAGGAAAAGTTAAGTTGGGTGGTGACTTCACGGGCGATCGTGTGCTTGACATCGGAGAGATTTAGCACCATGCCAGTATGGTCGATCTCGCCCTCCATCCCCACATACAGAACGTAGTTATGTCCGTGGGGTGGAAAGTTGGTACAGGCTCCAAATTTAGCAAGGTTTTCTTCGTCAGGGATTTCGGGTAGCCAATAGCGATGACTAGCAGAAAATTCGGCTCGGCGATTAATTACACATTTAGCCATCAGGAATAAGCCATTAAAAACATGGCTTGGTCAATTGTAAATTTCTCTCAATACGTTAACATTTTCAGCGATCGCTAAGTAGCTAGGCGCAATTAAATATAAAACCCCAAGAAGCTGATTCGCCCGCAAAGCGGGCGAATCAGCTTCTTGGGGTTCTGGTTTTTATTAAGCCGAGGT
>Ga0194061_1001569_pt1 | contig 13184 bp, 9 predicted proteins | sample SepL2221m_MetaG_FD_163423 | JGI IMG/M metagenome (GOLD analysis project Ga0194061, IMG submission 163423) | Anoxic zone freshwater microbial communities from boreal shield lake in IISD Experimental Lakes Area, Ontario, Canada - Sep2016-L224-21m | ecosystem: Environmental > Aquatic > Freshwater >...
CAACAAAAAGAATCGATCCACATCGGCGCAGCAAAAGCAGCATTGAAAGTCCCTCCCGAAAAGCCGGCGCAACTGATCCAACCGTAGTTTGAAATCGTCGGACAAGCAACGAGAAATTGAGCCCGGAGGGATTTGCCGGACGTGGTCGGCAGGCTCTTACGACCGAATCCTCTCTGGACTACGGTTTGGAGCGGTTCTGCGGCCTCCGTCGCTCCCCTCGCGTCGTCCTCCCCCGAATACAACGGCCACCCGAACTCTTCCTGGACCGAGCAATCCAGCAAGTCGATGATGGAGTTCGGCTCCCCAGGTCACTTTATTGCTATCCGCCTCGAGCAGTACCTTACGACCATCACAAAGCGTGAGCACTATCCGCAAGGGAACGTTTCCCGGAAAATCCCTTACAATCTTTGCCACATTGTCGAGCGTCGAGTGATCGTGCTCTGACTCATCGAGCCGCATGGTGACGGCCTTCACTGGCCGTTTTCCAATATCTACAATCGACACGAGATCATTCACGATCAGATTGGTCTCTTCGCTTCCAGCACGACGATCAATCGTTCCCGATACAATGACAATCGCATCGGCTGCGATCTGCCCACCGAGACGCGCATATTCCTCGGGCCAGCAGATCGTGCGAATAACTCCCTCAATATCTTCCAGATCAAACATTGCATAACGCGTATTGACAGAACCGGCTCGCGGAGCCTTTATGTTTGACAACTTGAGCGATGAAACGAGACCTCCAAGACAAACCTCACTTCGTGCCGGAAGCTTTGCAAGATCCGAAACCGTTTGTGAGACAATGGCCGAAAGTGTTTCCCGGTGCTCGTCGAGTGGATGGCTGTGAACGTAGTATCCAAGCACCTCCTTTTCCGCCGTACGCATGTCTCGATCCGAAAGCGCGGGAACATCCGGAAGGCTTGTGGGTGATGCGACGATCTCATCGACTTCCGCAAAAAGATTTTTTTGCCCGCTCTTGCGATCTGCAGCGAGCGAAGAGCCGGCCGACATCGCTCTTTCAACACCCGCGAGCAGTTGACCACGATGCCCGCCACATCCATCAAGAGCGCCTGCCTTAGCGAGGCTCTCTACTGCTGTTTTATTCACCACCGCTGAATCGAGTCGACCGCAGAAATCTCCTAAATCTTGATAGCGACCGCCACGTCGTCGTTCGGCCACAATCGCTTCGGCAGCCTGTGCTCCGCAGCCCTTAATCGCACTCAATCCAAAAAGAATTTTCCCATCTGCTGTTGAAAATTCAATCTCTGATGTATTGACATCCGGAACCGAAACTTCAATTCCCATCCGACGACAGTCTTCCACATGCTCCACGAGCGAATCCTTCTTCTTGAAGTTGCGCCCTGAAATATCACCTGACAGTAACGCCGCCATAAACTCCAACGTCCAATGTGCTTTGAGATAGGCCGTCTGCCAGGCGAGCAGCGCATAGGCGGTGGAGTGGCTCTTATTAAATCCGTAGCCAGCAAATTTTTCGATCAGTCCAAACGTTTCCTTTGCCTGCGAAGCTGGGAGTCCTTTGGCTGTTGCCCCTTCTATAAACTGTTCCCGAAATGCGTTGATCGTCTCAGCCTTTTTTTTGCTGATCGCTTTGATGCACGTATAGGCGCTGGAGAGTTCGATGCCCCCAAGACGTTCGAGGATTCGCATCACCTGCTCCTGATACACCATCACGCCGTGCGTTTCCTCAAAAATCTCCTTCATGACAGGATGACGGTATTCCGCACGCTTGCGGCCATGTTTCACCGCTACGTAATCATCGACCATGCCTCCTTCGAGTGGGCCCGGGCGATAGAGTGCATTTACCGCGACAATGTCAAGAAAACTGTCAGGCTTCATTCGCTGAAGAAGATCACGAATACCGCCACTTTCGAGCTGAAAGATTCCCTTGGTTTCCCCTCGACACAACAGGTCGAACGACTTCTGATCATCGAGCGGAAACGAGTAGGGATCAAGTTTTTTGCCTGTTGTGGCCTCGATAATCGAAAGAGTTTTGGCAACCACGGTGAGATACCGCAGACCGAGAAAATCCATCTTCATCAGTCCGGCTCGCTCAACATCTCCCATCGCCCACTGCGTGATAACTTCATCTTTTCCGGTCACTCGCTGTAACGGCACGTACTGCACGAGCGGTTGATCAGCAATCACAACTGCAGCGGCATGGGTTCCGACGTTGCGTGCAAGCCCTTCAATGCGTCTTGCAAGGTCGACCAGTTCGTGCACCGCCGGATCCTTGTCGCACGCCTCTGCGAGTTGCGTACCGGGCGCTGTTGCTTCCTCAAGCGAGATTCCCAATTGATCTGGAACGAGCGACACCACGGCATCGACTCGCGGAATGGGCATCCCCAGAGCTCGTCCCACATCACGAATTGCCGCTCGGGCCGCGAGAGTTCCAAAGGTTCCAATCTGCGCAACATTCTGCTCGCCATACTTCCGTTTGACATAGTCAATCACCTCGCCTCGACGGGCCTTACAGAAATCAATGTCGATGTCGGGTGCCTCGCGACGATTGACGTCGAGAAAACGTTCGAAAAGAAGGTCGTATCGCAACGGGCACACGTGCGATAAATAGAGCGAGTAGGCCACAAGTGATCCAACACCCGAGCCGCGAGCCGCAGCAGGAATATCATTCTCTCTCGCGTATCGCACAAAATCCCAGACAATCAAAAAGTAGCTGGCGTATCCAAGCGCATCGATTACACCAAGTTCGCGATCGAGACGTTCGAGAACATGCGAATGCAACTTTTTCTCTTGTGCTGGATTGTCTAGCTCTGCAGTTTCCTGCCATCGTTCGGGCAAGTCGGCATATCGATCGGCAAGCCCCTCGAGGCACAACAACCGCAATCGTTCGCTCGCAGTGACTCCAGTAGGAAGATCAAATCCAGGGAAGTGACGTTTTCCGAGTTCCAGTTCAATCGACACCGAGTCGGCAATCTGCTGGCTTCGTACGAGAGATTCATCGAGTTCTGGAAAAGCCAACTGCATGTCTGAGGGGCTCTTCAGATAAAACTCGTCGGTGTCCATTTTCATGCGATTGGCGTCGCTTCGAAAACGTCCGGTATTGACGCAGAGCAAAATATCTTGCGCTTCGGCGTCCTCACGATTGACATAGTGACAGTCGCAGGTGGCAACGGAAGGAAGTCCCATTTCTTTCGAAATTTCCAGTGCCGACTGCATGACCATCTGCTGCAATTCAAGTCCGTTATTTTGTATCTCGATAAAATAGCGGTCGCCAAAAATCTTGGAGAACCATCCCGCAATTCGCTTTCCCTCTTCGAGCGACTCACGTTGCTGACGCGACGAACCGATGAGTGATCGACTAAATTCACTTGAAAGGCACCCTGACAAACAGATAAGACCTTCGCTGTGGGCCTCGAGAAGTTCTTTATCAATCCTCGGCTTAAAGTAAAAGCCCTCGAGAAATGCCTTGGTCGAGAGTTCGAGCAGATTGCGAAAGCCGACTCTATTTTTTGCCAGCAGCGTCAAATGGTAACTCGACTCCCGCTGTCCACCGCTTTCCCGATGAAAGCGACTTCCCGGAGCGATATAGGCCTCGTAGCCAATGATCGGATTGATTCCGGCCTCTCGAGCCGCAGTGTAGAACTCGAGCGCTCCGTGCAAATTCCCATGGTCGGTGATCGCCAGGGCATTCATGCCGAGTTCAACGGTGCGTGACACGAGACGATCAATCGTGCTTGCGCCATCGAGCAGGCTGTAATGGCTATGACAATGAAGATGGACAAAACTGGGCGTGCTCATCCGTGCGCTCGCAAAATAAAGGTTTTCGAAATTGTTCCGAAGATTCTCTTTGGTCCACGCACGTTCAATTGCGCGAAGGCATTTCGGACTCAGAGAACGATTCTAGCGACATCCGAACCGCTGATGCGAGACACCGCAGGGGTTCGGCGGTGGTGGTGCCTGGAATTCAATCTGTTCTGCGAAGCGCATGGAAAATACGATCCGCTCTGAAAGGGAGAATGAGCCTTATGATTCCGAAGGATTTCCAACTTGGCGTAGCAAAGAGGCAATTCGTGACTGAAGATCGAGCACCGTTTGCCACTGCGCAAAATCGAGCCCCACTTCCTCGCCACCGGGTCTCATCACAACGCTCTCGGTGGCTTCTCGAAGAACGGCTTGGATGTAATCGAGGAGTTCGGAGAATTCGGCAGCTTGCGATGGACTCATCCGCGATGGAAGTGGCGGCGGCTCTGCTGGCAGAAGCGGAGATCGAACGTGCTGCAAATCCTCGACAACATCCGAATCATTGCCATCAATCTTGTCGAGCTTATCAACAATTTTTTGCCGATGTGAATCATTTTCCTGCGGTAACCTCGCAGCGATTTCCGCAATTCTCTGATCAATATCACTCCGCGAACCGACTAACAGCAAAGAACGACCAACTCCAATCATGTCACCGTATCGAACGATTCGAACCTGAATGTCTTCGCCGTTGACCTTGGTTCCGTTGGTGCTTTCAAGATCGGTCAACACGATCTTGTTGTTGTCTTCCTGAAGCTTGAGGTGGTATCGACTAATTCGCTCGTCGTTGAGTTGAATCGAATTTCCTTCTTCGCGACCAATCGTCACAGGTGTGGAAAGACGATCGAAGATCTTTCCTCGATCAGCACCATGCAAAACGCGAAGCGTGACGAATCCCATAGATATTTTTCTGCAAGCTGCGACGTGCGAACTTCACCAAGAACAGTCCCGGTGATGACCGAAACTGCCTGAACAATTCATGCGAAATTCGCAGCGAACTCTCGCAGGCCTCATGAATTCAAAGAGAACGAATGAGCTGTTGGTGAAAACCCGCTGCTTGCCCAAAGCGAGTTCTTCCCAAGCGTAGCTTTTGAGGCCTGCTCCTCACAAGCGACATCCTTTTACGGCAGAAGCTTCTCACTTACTTCGGTCTCAGAAGGTTCCGGTGATGGGCGAAGACCGAGTGATTGATTGGCCCAGCCAACAGGCTTTCGGCAACCACCAGAGGGTTTTTTTCCGCCGCAAGAACAAGGGTGGATTCAAAAAACGCACTCTTGAGGGTATTCTTGCAAGCAGTTCATGATCCATTCATGGGCGCCCGTGGCGCAATTGGATAGCGCATCGGTCTTCGGAACCGAGGGTTGCAGGTTCGAACCCTGCCGGGCGTACTTCAAAGCATTTTCGAGATCAACATTCTTTCGACGTTGCCAGCTCTGTTCAGCTGAGACGATTCAATGCGTTCAACGCGGCAATTGCTTTTTCCACGCCACCAAATCCAACTGCAAACTTCTTAGCGACAAGCAATTCGTCGATATTCACTGAGCCACTTTTACCAGCAGGTGCCGAAACCTTGCCGCTGTCGGCTGGCTTGACTGCTTTCGGTGCGCGCTTGCGACTCTTGCCCGCTGGTCGATAGCCCGCATTTTTTAACACAATTGAAACTTGTGGTGGCACAACTTTAATTCCACGTTTTTTGAGGATGTCTATGATTGATTTTGGACGAACTGTTTCGCCTTTCACTTTGAGTTCCGCTGCAACTTTTCGAATTTCCTCGCTCTTGTTCACTTCAGTCATCTTTTTTTCCTTCTTCCTTACGGGTTTGTGTACCGACTTTTTCGGTGTTAATTGTTTCACATCTGCGGCCGCTATTTTTTCATTCAACGGTAAAGCAACGACCTTCGTAGACTCGTCGTTTTCGGTATCATTGACATCAGGATCTATTACAGTATCAACCATAGAGCTTTCCTTCTGGAGTACAAACGCGGAATTTGATACTATGCTAAATCGCATGACGATCGTCAAGAACCCACTCAAAGAATCTGCTTTGTATTCGTGCTCTTCATACAGAAATCTGCACGCACCAGAAAGCACCGGAAAGAAAAAATCGGAGAACTGGAGAGCGAGATCTCGAATTACGGGCTTTTATCGACAACTATCAAAAGAGTTACGTGTCTGAGAAAATCGGCGGGAAGAGCCTAACAGGCTTGTTGCATAGACTTTTTTAGATTTGTTGAATACTTTTTTGTCCTTAGGCAACAACCTTACTCAAAAACTTCGCTTTTATTACATCGTGTAGGTTTTCACCTATCGTCTACTGCGCCCATTTGCCCACTGCGCTCTTGAGCATCCCAGAAACTGGAATGCGAACGATACCATAGTATCTGAAAAGCCGTTACGAGATGGTATGTACACCGGGACTCACTTCGGCCCGTTGGAATTATTTCTGAGGCTGTTCGTCTTGAAGCCCAACGCAAACCAGTTTCTCCTGTCGAAGATTTTCTTTCATGAACGCTACCCTGAAGAAAATCTGGTCGCCGCAGATTGCAGGCGTTGCAAATGCTTCCTCGCCAAGCGTGTTGATTGCGATTGACTCAAAGCGTTCAGGATTTGCACGAAGTATATGTGTCTGCCCTGTTTCGCTGGTCGCAAAAATCATATCGCCAACCAAGACCGGAGAGGCGCTGAAGTTTCCGCCCAAACGCGATTTCCATTGCTCTTCACCGGTTTCGCTCTTCCAGCAGATCGCGATCCCAGCATCGAGAACCGCGTAAAGAAATCCGTCTCGATACAGCAACGACGGTACATACAATCGCTGTTCATTTTCCCAGTCAATTGTTCCTGAACCATCTGCGCGAATAGCCGCAACGTGGTTGCGGGGATAACCGCCTGATGAAAATATGCGATGGCCATCGCTCACCGTAGTCGTTACACATTCAGTGGTGGCTCCTTTTCTTTCCCAGAGAGTCTCTCCGGTGTGCGGATCATAACTGCTCACGAGATCGCAGCCGGTTAAGATCAATTGATCTTGACCGTTGAGCATGTGAACCACTGGTGATGCATAGTTGGGCGTCGCCGGTCTCGTTCTCTTCCAGACGACCGCTCCAGTTTTTCGATCGAGTGCAGCCACGGCTCCGCCTGCCTTGTTGTCACCCGAGACAATCACCGTTTCGCGGTAAAGACACGGTGATGAACCATACCCTTGATGAATCACGTAGTCGGTAAGTTTTGTTTGCCAGAGTTGCTCTCCGCTCCGCGAGAGTGCGGTCGTAAAAACCGCATCTGAATTGAGAAAATTGATGAAGAGTCGCTGACCATCGCAGGCGATTGTGCTCGAGGCACCCGTCGAACGCTCGTTCTTTCGCATTGCCCCAGATTCGTGGATCTTTTTTGACCAAATGATTTTTCCGTTGGTTCTATCAAACGCGTAGATCGACTGACTGCCGAGAGATTCATCGCAACTCGCGAGATAGACATGCTCTCCAACCACCGTCGGAGAGCCATGCCCCCTTCCAGGAATATCGACACTCCAACGGACATTGTTTTCATTGGACCACATTTGGGGAGGATTCGATCCTTTGGGTGCTTCGCCGCTGTGGTGTGGTCCCCGCCACCATGGCCAATCCCGTTCCGAAACACCTTCAAACGCATCGCTCTGCTTTGGAACTAACGCAGAAATTAGGCTGAACACAGCAATCACAATCCATATTGAAAGACGCTGCCGCAACCTTTGCGGTTGCCTTCTTTGTGATCGTTGCATGAAGTACCTTTTTTCAAAAATTTGAACAGTTTTTGCAGACTGCAAAACTGTATCGGACGACCTCACACTCACACACTATTCGTCAAGGTTTTTCGTCTCGCAACTCCACGGGGAATGAAGGAGCGGGTTCCTTCGGAACTCGCGCATCGAGCGTCACGCGTCGATGCGTACCACCGACGTCGCGAACAAGAATTCTTCCATAATCGCCGAGTTCATCTGCTGACACTGTAACGATCGTTTCTCCCTGGGAGTTCGATATCTCAATCACGCCGCCTGGTTGTTCGCGTTGCGTACCAATCGCCGCACGAGTTTCGCCACTCGCATCGGCAATTTCAATGCGACCACCACCATCTTTTTCAAGGCGACCAAGATGAATGACCACTGTTTTGCGATCATCCTCAATAATTAATTCCTGACAGACAACTCGCTTTGCCTCGAAGTCATCGACTTTTACAGCTGCAAATCGGCCGGTAGGCACGATCGCCAGACGAGTTCCCAGGCCCAGAGATAAAAAAAGAAGTGGATAGATGGTCCAACGTTCACGACTGGTCATTGACCACATCCATTCATGATGCTCAAAGTGTTCATGGGATCGGTCAGTCTCCGTGTAATTCTCGCAAACGTCCCGACAATCGAAGCATGAGTTGCACTCGTTCAAACTGGTCAAGCCAATCCGCAACAACTGCCGCGATTGCGTCTGCCTTGGGAGGCACAATCCCAGTGGCGCACGACTGGCCAAGCTGTGCAAGAGCCGCTGTGCGGTAGGCTGAAATTGTTCTATCGCCATAGGTGAGCATTGGGAAAAAGTCTTCGCTGAAAAACGCCGCAACCGGCACCCGCTGACCGCCACAGACCTTGAGATGCGCTGCAATATCAGGCCGTGCGTCTCGATCGAGAAATTTAAGATCGATCGCTGGTGAGACGCTTGCAAAATGTTCAAAAATCGGACATTGATTCACGCAGTCTCCACACCAAGCTCCCGCCAGCACCAATACAGGCATTGTGCGAGTAAACGATCCCAGAAGCACTTTCTGTGAGTCGCTGAGCACCACGCGTCCATGAAAATCATCCCAGCGAGCACGCTGCTCAAGAGTTCCGTGATGTTCCAGAAAATCAACATATCGATGTGCAACATCAAATGTCGATTGCCATGCTTTTTCGCTTGGAGGGATTCCCGCACCTGCAATCGGTTCGGGGCTTTTGGCCCCATTGGAAATCGAAAGTGTCTCAACCATAAAAACTCCTTAGTGCAACAATCCCGCTTTCCGATTGAGGATCGAGTGTGCCAATGTTGTCAGGCAACAAACGAATCCTGCTCAGGGAGAGGAGTGTGTGGGGATCAAAAAGAGAACCTCGGAGAATGATAGCCTTTCATCAACCATACGACCCTCATTGCAGATGAATTTTGTGAAAATAGGCACTTGCGAGAATCTTGAGGGATGAAAAAAATGTGTTTTAAACTTTTTTTCTAACATTCAAACGACCTTGATTCATGGGAAAGCTTCCAGTATCGTCCGCGCACTTCGAGGGTGAAGCGAGAGAAATTACGTGTTCTTTCGTTTGACTCTTCGTAGGACTCGATAGGGTTTTTCAGAACAATAACAGAGCCTGCATAAAAAGGCGGTTTTTGAATACTCAGAAACAGCCTGCGGGCCAATTCGAGGATCGCGGCAGCATGGATGCTCGCTGCGACTTCGTACCTGATTGTTTTGGAAAATTTTTCGAAAACGTTGAAGGTGAATTTCTGACATGCATTTCACGCTATACACCTACTGAATACCACTTTTGTAATTCAACCCGTCCAATCGCTCCCGAAAACGGTTCAGGTTCTCTGCCCCCCTGGGACGTGAACCGTTTCGGGGGCCTTTTTGAAACGACTGGACAGAGCGTCTCGGTCTCTCATGAAGGGTTCCTCTAGGCAGATTGATTCGCGGCAGGCCTCTGTTGCCCTTTCTCTTGTTCACTTAATTTTTGGACGCTTTTCTAAAATGTCGTCACAATAATCGAAGGTTCCAACGATCCAACCTGAATCGTTGTGGACGGTTCAATCTCTCGTTCATTGTGATGACACCTTTTTAAAATATCTTATGGTCTCTTCACCACCTCCCGGCGCTGAAAAAATAATTCGCTGGATTATGGCAGGCGTGATCGGCTGGGGAATCATGCATGCAATCGGTGCCTGGACACTGAATCACGATGCTCGTCGTCCGATGGTGGTGCTCGCATGTGTGGCTGCATTCCTAGGATTCTGGTCGCTTCTGCTCGCCTCGCGTCGTCGTCGGCTTGCCCGGATGAACGTGGCTGATCAGAGTCCGCCTTGAGATTGAGTCGCTGGCGCTTGATCTGTGACGCCAAGAGATTGAAAATGTCTTTGAACGTGTTGTGTGAACGCTCGTTGAATTGGAGGGCTTGGTATGTCAATCGTACTTCGTTCAAGTCTTGACAATGGCCTCGCGGCGATGACTGCAAGCCGTCCGGCGGTGAATACCGAGCGAAGCATCACGGCTCTCTCCATCGGGGAATATCTGATTCGACGTCTTTGTGACTATGGCATCAAACACGTATTTGGATTACCGGGAGACTACGTCCTTTCCTTCTATAGCATGCTCGAACAGAGTTCACTCGACCTAGTGAACTGCACTCGTGAGGACTGTGCAGGCTATGCAGCCGACGCGTATGCCCGCGTCAACGGCATGGGCGCGGTGTGTGTAACGTATGGTGTTGGAGGGCTCAGCCTCGCCAATTCAATCGCGGGCGCATACGCCGAAAAGAGCCCCGTCATTTTGATCTCAGGGGCCCCCGGTCTTCGAGAGCGAATCAACAATCCTCTGCTTCATCATCGCGTGCGAGAATGGCGTACACAGCTCGACGTATTCGAAAAGATTTGTGCCGCAAGTCTTGAAATCATCGATCCTGCCACAGCTTTTCGCGACATCGATTTTCTTCTCGATACCGCCCACCGCACAAAGCGACCTGTCTACCTCGAACTGCCGCGGGACGTTGTCGCAGTTGTACCGAATCACATTCGTTCTTATTCGTGTCCGCAATCAACGAGCAATGCCGACTCTCTCGCCGAAGCGATCAAAGAAGCTGTTTTGCGAATCGAGCACGCCACAAAACCGGTGATCATCGCCGGCATTGAACTTCATCGCTACGGACTCCAAGCAGACGTGGTGACGCTGGCCGAAACCTCGGGAATCGCCATCGCTTCCACAATGCTTGCCAAGAGTGTTGTCAGTGAAGTGCATCCGCTCTCTATCGGCCTCTACATGGGGGCGCTCGGGCGGGAAGAGGTGACTCGGTTCGTCGAGGAGAGCGACTGTGTCATTCTGTTAGGCACGCTGCTGACTGATATCGATCTTGGAATCTTTACGGCCAAGCTCGATGCCTCAAACAGTATCTTTGCCACAAGCGACGAACTGCGTATCAGTCACCACCATTTTCACGACGTACTTTTAAAGGATTTTCTACAGGGCCTCGTTGCTGCAAAACCACGGGCGGCCGCACGCTCGCTTCCGCCGAGTCCCGCGGCTGCTCAGGGGCCCTTCACGCTCGAGCCAGACAGACCAATCACCATCTCGCGACTCGTGCGCAGACTTGACGAATCGCTTGACAATCAAACGATCGTCATTGCCGATGTGGGGGACGCGCTCTTTGCGGCTAGCGAGTTGGTCATCCGTGGACAAACAGAATTTATCTCGCCGGCCTACTATACCTCGATGGGTTTTGCAGTCCCTGCGGCGCTCGGTGCGAAAATGGCACGGCCCGATCTCAAGGTGGTATCGCTTGTTGGTGACGGCGCTTTCCAAATGACAGGCATGGAACTCTCCACGGTCGTGCGTCGGAAACTCGCCATTACGGTCATCGTTCTCGACAACAAAGGTTACGGTACCGAACGCGTCATTCACGATGGTAGCTTTAACGATATTAATCCTTGGGAGTATCAACTTCTTCCGCAGGTGCTCGGTGGCGGCACTGGATACGAGGTGCGGACAGAACAGGAATTTGACATGGCGCTTCAAAAATCTCTTGCTGATACTTCTGGAATGAGCTTGATTCGCGTACACATTGGGCGGGATGACCACAGCACCACCCTGAAGCGGATAGGTCAAGGCCTCGCCCGCCGACTCAACAACTGAGCTTCATGATCATGTTGATCATGAAGATCGTGCCGAAACTTTTAGAGTTTGTGCAGAGGGTTTACTGATCGCGATATTTTCTCAGGACTGTGCTCGAAATATCGGTTCGAAATTCTGCTTCCGGGACAAACCGGCATTTGTTCAATAAAGATGATGGTGAAGAAAGCGATTGGGGATCGCAAAAACTTCCCTTGTATTCTCGTCCAAAGACAATGAATCCGCTAATCTGTTCTGCAATAAAAGCAATGGCTTCAGACATTTTCGATGTCGATCCATCGTAGTAGCAAGGGTCCCACAGTCGCATAAATGTGTCAGCACCAAGCACGAATGTCGACTGCGGAAAGAGCACAACTTTCTCTGTGAAGTGCTCCGCTCGCGTCAGCCACACGCGTTCAACAGCATCAAATTGCACAATCCGTGACTCCAGATCGCTGTAGTCGAGCGTTGGCTTGTCGACGTTGGTAATCGAGATTTCATAATCGACCGGCTGCCCTGCTATTTTTGATGCGAGGCTGGCCATCTGGCGATGTCCCTCGTGGAGTGGATTGAACGATCCTGGAAAAATAAGACGTTGACGGGTCTCCGCTTCAGACAATTTCTCTGCGCCAAGCACTGCTTCACTGCGCGCATCTACAATCATCTGTTCGCCTGAAACAAGCAACTGCCAGGACAGCGGCGCCGTGGTCGTATCGATTGTGACTGTTTCTTCCGATGATAGATCGACGGGCATTGCAGGAAAATTATTTTTGTTCTTGCCACTTGTGCACGACGATGCCAGACGGGCGAGGATCAATTGGCCGGCGATACGTTCCTCTTCTTCTCGCAAGCGAACTCCTTTCGTGAGTTCGAGGGTTGCTGTCGTCGTTGCGAAGAGTGTCTGCACGGCGACGTGAATTCTGTGCGTTCCACGTTTTGGATTCGTTGAGCGAAGGCTTGCTGTTGCTCCCACGCCGACAGCGTGTTGAGGTGGCGTTTCAAGTGTCACCGCGCGGCAGAATGCTTTCATGGCCAGATGTCTTGCGATGCCGGGAGAGCAGGAGCGTTCCTGTTCTCCGCCAAGCAGTGACTCCAGAGATTTTTTGGCATATGGCACAACGACCTCGAGCATGACTCGACTGGCGCCACCCCCGCAAAAAAGTGATGCAATTGCTTCGGTTCCACCACCAGTCATGACAAGCACAACTTTCACGTTGTCTTGTGCCAAACCCTCGAGAAGGGCTGCGACTTTGTCAGATTGCACAGACTGCCTCGACTCGTAGAAGTCTTTTAAAAAACACCGTGTATCGCACACAATAAAACTTATAGAACTGCGTACTTGCAGGAAAAGCCTACTCATTTTCTAGCTTTTCACAGCTTATAGGTCTCGACATAAAAAATAACTGGATGACTTTTTCTACGCAGGCTTACTGATCGTTTTTTTCCCCCCACTTCCCTAAAAACCTCGTTTCTCGCCTCATCCTCGAACCGCCTGGGATGCCACAAGTTTGTCTGTGAATCAGGACGATCTTCCA
>Ga0194061_1001571_pt1 | contig 13180 bp, 11 predicted proteins | sample SepL2221m_MetaG_FD_163423 | JGI IMG/M metagenome (GOLD analysis project Ga0194061, IMG submission 163423) | Anoxic zone freshwater microbial communities from boreal shield lake in IISD Experimental Lakes Area, Ontario, Canada - Sep2016-L224-21m | ecosystem: Environmental > Aquatic > Freshwater >...
AGACTGATTGCGCGGCCGATTCCCTTGCCAGCGCCGGTGATAAGGGCGACCTTATTTTCAAATTCCTTCACTTTCATCCTCAATTCTCGATGGAAAGTTACTGTGTCAGCCTAATTGGCTCTCACCCACCCAGCCAATAGCAGAGGAGGTAAACTCGCCGCATGAATTTGGCAGCGGGTCGTGTGCTCTCGATCAATATCTCTCGAGAGAGCCAGGCACTTTTTTTGCCTGACTCTGATGACCTAACGGGAATAAACAAAGTTGGAGTTGACGGGCTAGTCCTTTTCAGTGGTGATGAAGTTATCGGCGACACGGTTGCTGATCGGATTAATCACGGTGGATATAACAAAGCGGTCTATGCCTACGCTCAAGAAGATGCACAATGGTGGGAAGCGAAGATCGGTAAGCCAATAAGCCCTGGGCAATTTGGGGAGAATCTCACGACAAAGGATGTGGATATTTCAGGTGCCTTGATCGGCGAGCAGTGGCGGATCGGTGGACTGCTTCTTGAAGTTTCCGAACCTCGAATTCCGTGCCGGAAATTTGCGGGATTCTGGAATCGTCCCGCGCTTATAAGAGAATTTACGGAAGCGAACCGCTCCGGTGCATATCTACGAATCATCGAAGAAGGATCCATCGAGAAGGGTGCGCAAATCCAAGTTGCGAGCCGCCCTTCACATGGGATCACAATTGCTGATGTCTTTGCCGCCCGTTCAGGTGCGCGCGATAAGATCACCGCAATTGCAGCGGTCAAGGAACTTTCCGAGGATTACCGTGACTGGGCAAAAAGAGTAAGCGATTCAGTTTCATCTAGCGATTAGGATTCTTGAATGATTGTTGACGTCGCGCTTTACCAAGATGGTGCCAGAGTTGAAGGTCCAGAAGATATATCTGACTTGGTTGATGTGGCTAGACGCGACGGTGGCTTCGTCTGGCTGGGGCTGGCCGAACCTTCGCAGGCAGAGTTCGATATGGTGGTTGGAGAACTTAACTTTCACCCACTGGCAGTTGAAGATGCGATCAGCGCTAATCAAAGGCCAAAGATAGAGGACTATGACGGTCTAACCTTCTTTGTCCTGAAGACCGTATTTTTTGACCAGAAGGCCCAAGAAATCACGACCGGCGAACTCATGTGCTTTATCGATTCCCATTTCATCGTGACAGTAAGACATGGTGAGGGTCATCCTTTGTCGAAGATTCGGCATGAGCTAGAAGAGAAACCCGAATTACTTCGGCTGGGACCATTTTCAGTATTGCACGCCGTGGTGGATCGCATTATTGATGGCTACACGAATATTGCGACTCAGTTAGAGCAAGAAGTTGTGGCCGTCGAAAATAAGGTTTTCACCGGCAAGAGACAAACTTATTCCGAAGAGATCTACTTCCTCAAGCGCGAAATAATTGAATTTAAACATGCCATCGAACCCTTGGTAGTTCCTCTTAGTCGATTATTTAGTGGATTTGTACATGCTGTTCCCGAGCCTTTAAAACCATTCTTTCGCGATACCTCAGACCACTTGTTACAAGCTTGTGAGCAAGCATCCGGATTGGACTCGCTCATTACCTCGGTATTGCAAGCAGACCTGGCGCATATTCAAGTGCAACAAAATATTGATGTTAGACGGATTTCTGCTTGGGTTGCGCTGGCCTCTGGGCCAACAATGCTGGCAGGCATATATGGAATGAACTTCCACCATATGCCTGAGCTCAGCACTAAATATGGCTACTACATAGTTCTCGGAGTCATGGTAACTCTGACGGCATTCCTCTTTAGGACTTTTAAGAAGTCCGGGTGGCTGTAATCGTAAAATGGGCAGCCATCTAGCACCCATTAGATTTTTGAAATTCTGATAATCTGTAGACTCTTCCAATTTTCTCAAGGAGATGAATAGTGAATAGCGAATTCCAAGCCCAAGGCGGATTTCCTGTTGAATATGGTCACGGTCTCTTTGATGGCCTGGGAGATCGACTGGGGGCGAGCGTTGTTGTGATGCAACAAAATCCTTGGGAATCAATCAAAGAACGCTTTGGAACCCCTCCACAGCTTGTAATTGAAGCCCGCGAGCTATCCCCAAGTTCTCTCGATGAATTAGCCGAATCAATTCCAGAGGATGTAACCATCGTTGGAGTCGGCGGTGGATCCGCTATGGATGTTGCTAAGTGGATGCATTGGAAGACCCAGAGGCCGTTGATTCAGGTCCCTACATTGGCCTCTGTCGATGCATGTTTTACCCGCATGTCTGCAATTCGCAAAGATAATAAAGTTAGTTATGAGGGCGATGCTGTTCCTGAGCGAGTATTGGTGGATTATCAAATTCTGCAAGAAGCGCCGAGCCAATTTATCTCTGCTGGGATCGGAGACGTGCTTTCTTGCCATACGGCCTACGCGGATTGGAAGATGGCTTCCGACTTGGGAAAATCAATCCCATGGGAAGAGTCCTCAGCAGCATCCTCTTTAAAATATGTGGACGTTCTAGAATCAATCTCCGATGAAATCGCAGAGCAATCTACTCTCGGAATTAGGACGTTAATGGAGCTATATCGAGAAAATGGTTGGTTGAGCCACGAAGTTGGTCATGCCAGATTTGAAGAAGGAAGCGAACACTTCTTTGCCTATACCTTCGAAAATGTGACAGGCCGCACCATCTTGCACGGCGAATTGGTTTCCATGGGAGTTTTAATACTTTCTGCCTTAACCGATAATAATTATCCCCGCGTTAAATCCATTGTTGAAAGAGCGAGGACTCTCCACAAACCTGGTGATGTCGCACTAACCTGGTCGGAAATTGAAGCGACCTTGTACGCTATGAAAGAGTTTTCTATCGCACAAGATTATTGGTATTCCTGGGCCCACGTTTTGGATATTGGCAAGGTAGAGATAGCGCTTGCCCATAAAGCGCTGGATTTCTAGCGGAGTTGCTTGCCCATTAATAGAGCATCTCCTCTAAATTGTAAATCTTTGAAACCGAGCTTTCGATAAAAATTCTGGGCTCTAACATTTGAAATGCCAACGTTGAGGTGCACACCCGTGGATCCTGCGTTAATTAGCTTTTCAAAGAGTGATTCAATGACGGCTCTGCCGATCCCCTGACCCTGAATTTTTGGAAGTAGATCAATATGCATGTGCGACGGGAATTGTTGCGAAACTTCATTGGGTGCAATCTCGGGACTATGTACCATGAAAAAGATCTCTAAATCGGCTGGTTTGAACGCAGGGTGCGCGAACTGATATTTAGCTTGTAACGCCGGCCAGTATTCTTTGGCAAGTTGGGATTCAAATGTCTTGGTATCCAGTGCAGCGAGTAGGTACCCACATATTTCTGGAGCCGTGATCACAAAGGAAAACTCTGGTGAAAACTCCACGTAGGGTGCTGCGTACACTCGACCCAAGATCTCTGGATCGAAAAAATTACCCGTTGCGTCTGCACCAGAATCTCCTGTTTGTAGGCAAACGCTCAGTAATGCGGGTAGATCAGCCATTGCTGCTTGCCTCAATGAGATATTTGGAGCAAGATTCAGGGGTTCCATTCCATTATCCTAATTGGTAGGAGAAGTAACTCCTTGATGCAATCGGGGTCAGATTTCATGAAATACATCGCAATGGACTGTGGCGGAACTAAGTTGCAGACAGTCATTCACATGCCTGATAAAGCTACCCTTACTCTTGAATCGCCAGGGGTGGGTCACGGGTCAGGAAATTTAACAACTAATCTAATAACTGCCATTTGCGAAGCTTTGCCTGCCGCTAACGAAGAATTCGACCTGCTTGCTATTGCGCTAGCCGCAATACCTGTTTCTGCCAATGAGCGAATCAAGATCGCATCTGCAATCAGTCAGACAGTCAAAGTGAAGAAGATCATCCTTGTCGCTGACACGATTGCGGCGTATTACGCCTGCTCTGAAGGCCAGGATCTTGTTGTTGCTTTAGGTACGGGGACAACCGCACTCTTTCAAACTCAATCCAAATTGGTAGAAATTAGCGGCCTCGGATATTTATATGGTGACGAGGCGAGCGCCTTTTGGCTGGGAAAACAAGGTATTAACATGGCTTTGCAGTCACATGACGGAAGGGGAGCACAGACCACTCTCCTGGAGGCGGCGCTGGACCATTTCAATACAACGATAGAAAACCTCACAAACCTCATTCATCAACTTGAGCGTCCAGTTCCAGCGATATCCGAATTTGCGCAAACCGTCTTAGTGCATGCAGAAAAAGGAGATGTGATTGCGAAAGGAATCGTGCAAAGTGGCGCAGAAGAAATTTGGAAAATTGTTGAAGCGGCGAAGCGGCGAACTGAGATTCGATCTATAAAATTTATAGGCGGTATGATTGCGAAAAGCGAATACTATTTTGAAACCATCTTTAACAATATTAAATCACGGGATCCAAATCTGCAGGTCCAACGTCCATCAGTATCGCCGATAAACGGCGTAGTAACCCTTATTGCAATGCCAGAATTACCAAAGCTAGATAAAGACATTTATATTTATAATGAAGAAGATTTAGCGCCAATCGGTAATGCTAATTTACATAATTTATACCTAGATAGAGCCAGTGATTTGATCTTAAGAGCTAAAGAGAGAAATGTTAGCTCTCTAGCGGCGATCATCGATTTGGCATCCACTACTTTAAAAAATGGTGGATTAATTCACACATTTGGCACCGGGCATTCGCACCTGTTAGCCGAAGAGATCTTCTATCGAGCCGGTGGCCTGGCTCCGATTTATCCGATCTTGGACGAGCGATTGATGCTTCATAAAGATGTGATTGCGGGAAGTCAGAATGAGAGATTACCCGGGCTATCCCAAGAGCTGATAGCCAATCACCCGATCAGGCGCGGGGACACCGTCATAATCATTTCCAATTCAGGTGGAAATCAAGTGAGCATCGATCTGGCGATAAAAGCCCGAGAGCTTGGAGCTCATGTTTGTGCTTTGACGAGCTTGAACGCAGCAGGGAGTTCTTCCGCTCGGGCAAACACCGGCAAGAAATTGCACGAATATGCGGATGTTGTTTTGGATAATTGTGGCGTTGCGGGGGATGCCCTTATCGAAATTCCGGGAGTTGAGTTCAAAGTTGGCCCTACTTCTACTGTGGTTGGAGCAGCACTGCTGCAGGCTACGGTTGTTGGAGTCGTGCAAAAATTGCAAAGTCAAGGTCTACGCGCAGAAATCTTTCTCTCATCCAATATGCAAGGAGGCGATGAAAGTAATCAAGCACTATTTGCAAAGTATTTTGAGATTATCCCTTTATATAGATAGAAATGCTTAGCAATCCATTGACATGGCATACTAAGTGTCTATAGCCTCTCGCGCAAGCGTCGATAGGGGAGATCAGTGTCAGATACTTCAGGGAAATCACATAGCGGTTTAGCTCACAACGTTCTTGGACTTTGGGATGGAATAGTCTTAGGTTTCGCTAGCGCAGCTCCCGGTATCAGTATCGCTGGTGTTTTAGGTGGCATCGCCGGAGTTTCGGGTTACGGAGCGCTCCTTGCACTCCTGGTCGGGTTTATTCCGATGATCTTTATTGCATTCTCCTTCTACCATCTCAACAGATGGCGCGCAGACGTTGGTATTTCATATGCGTGGGTGGGAAGAATTTTGAACCCCATGGTTGGCGCCTTTGTAGGCATACTCATTTTAATTGCCTTTGTTGTTTCTAACTCCTTTGCCATTATTCCGGCGGCCACAAATTTCTTGACGGTTTTCTCATCGACTGCGGCAAACAACAAATGGTTGGTCACCATAATTGGTTCGATCATTTTGGCCTTGATCACCCTACTAGTTGCAACGGGAATCCGATTGGCCGCTCGATTCCAGTGGGCAATAACTGCATTCGAGTTAACGATTATGACGATTTTCGGCTTTATGGCTCTACATCATGGGTTAACCCATCATCGCCCAGGCAGCACACCTAGCATCCATTGGTTTAGTCTGCATTCCGCCGGCGGCGGCTCTGGGTTGCTCGCGGGACTTCTTATAAGCGTATTTTGGTATTCTGGTTGGGAAACTTCGGTTGTTGTAAATGAAGAAACCAAGAAGTCTCGACGAAATCCAGGGCTTGCAGGTATCGGAAGTTTGGTTGCGGTCATGGGTGTGTCCATCTTCTTTGGAGCTCTTTTCTTCTCAGCAGTTAGTCCCGTTGATATGAGTAAGAACTCGGCTTGGATGTCGTCACTCGGGTTGCAATTAGCCGGAAAACCATGGGGTTACCTCTTGGTCCTTGCGATTATGGCTGGCTACTTAGGTGGAATTGAAACAACGATCATCACATTTGGAAACGTCGGATATTCAATGGGTCGCGATGGAGTTCTATGGCGGGCATTTGCTCGCGTGGGCGACAAAAGCAAAATGCCGTGGCTTGCAATCACCGCGTTAAGCGTTCCCTCGTTCCTTATGTTCATTATTCAAGTCTGGTCTGGCGGAAGCTTGGCTACAATCGTGGCGGACCTCGCCTCCAGCCTTGGTTTGATGTTCGTCGTTTATTACGCCTTGACGGCACTTACGGCGGCCTGGATGTTGCGTGGCATTGCGAAGACAAACCTCAATGTTGCTCTCACTGGCGTCTTGATGCCCCTTCTTGGAGCCATCATCTTGGCCTATATCGGACTTAAAACCTGGAGTGGGACAGATAGTCCAGTCAAAACTACCTTCATTGTGGCGGTGGTTGCTGCGCTTGCCATCACTGCAACAAGTCGTATGCGCGGAACCTCTACCTTCTTCCAAGAAAGAGTGAAGGGCGCACTGACGGAGGCAGATATGTCAAAGGCTGGGGAGTGAATTCGTAAGGTTGGGTTAATCTCATGAAGAACGGAATTCGTCGCGGCGTAATTGAGGGTTTCTATGGGCACCCTTGGTCGCCGCGACAGCGCGAGCGAATGGTCGACCTGTTGGCGCAATGGGAGTTGGATACCTTTCTCTGTTCGCCCAAGGACCAACCTAATCATCGCATTTACTGGCAGGAACCGTTTGGTGAAGCGGCGATCGCTCAATTAAAAATTCTGGTTGATCGCGGCAAGAATATCGGAGTGGATGTTGGCACCTCACTCTCACCGGGCCTAACACTGGAATATTCCAACCCTCAGCATCTTGACTCCCAACTTCACAGGTTATCTCAATTGAGTGCGATTGGTTGTAACCTAGTCGGAATATTCTTGGATGATATCCCAGGGGAATTACAGACCGATAAAGATAAAAAGATGTTTTCGACCATCGTTGAAGCGCAACTTCATTTCACAAATAGCTTGTATGAAAGATCGTGTAGCCAAGGCTTAGGAATGGAATTCATTGTTTGTCCAACACAATATTACGGTATTGGCAATGAAGAATCTATTTCTACCTTTGGATCTGGACTAAACAGAGATCAAAAATTGATGTGGACCGGAAGACAAATTTGTTCGCCTACATTGACTTATGCAGATGCGCAAATACTTGAACGTGGTACGGGGCATAAACCCTTTTACTGGGATAACTATCCAGTGAACGATGTTGCGATGACCTACCAACTCCATATCGGGCCTCTTCGGGGACGTGAACCCGCCATGCTCGAAAATATGTCTGGCTATTTGGCAAACCCTATGGAACTCTTTGAATCTTCGTTGATTCCCCTGCGCACAATGGCTGACTTCTTTAGCGACCCACACGCCTACGATCCGGATAGGGCATGGGATGCAGTCGTGGAAAAGACATTTGCGATCTCCTCTGAACGCGATGCTTTTCGCCACTTCGGGCGCACTGTGCATGACTCTTGCTTAAATGGAGATGCTTCCCCGGATGTTTCAATGGTGCTCAACCGAGCTGCCTTCTTATGGCGCACCGCCGAATCTTCCAGCGCCTGCGATTTATTGAAAAATCTGAGCACGGAAATCGCCATGAATTCTCAGACACTGCTTAGCCCCGATTTCACTCTTAAGGATCTACAGTCAGAGATCCATCCCTGGGTAGTGAAGTACGAACTGGGAGGCAGGGCAATTGGGTACCTAGCCCAAATGCTCGGTGAAAATCCCAATTTTGACGACATCAATCGAAACCAGCAGAACGCAAAGAAATTGACTCAAATTCTGGACGAAATACACGAAAATCGTTACCGCGTCTACGGCGACCACCTAGAGATGCTACTGAGTGATTTAATTGATGAACTGAATTGGGCATCAGAGAGAATCGAAAAATGATCAAGAAATACTACAAGGAAGGATGAAATCTATGAAAACCAGAAATCTAATGGCAATCCTTAGTTCACTCTTATTAGTTACTGCGGTGATTTCACCTCAGATTTCTAGTGCGAGTTCGGGCGATAAGGTATTAAGAATCGCTTTTGGCAGCAATGGCACTGATGGAAAGAAGATTTGGGACTCCGCGGCCGCTCAATTTTCCAAAGATAATCCTGGCTGGAAAGTTAACTTCGAGATTCAAAATGATGACTTGTACGAAACAATTGGTCTGCAAAATCTACTTACAAGCGGTACCGCACCCGACGTCTACTTCGAGTGGGCGGGTCAAAGATTGCAGAATAAGCTGAAGGCGGGATACGCGGCGGATATCACTTCTCTTATCAAGTCCGGTGGACTTACATCTGAATACTCGCCAAAGTCTTTCACGTCTACCACAATTGGAGGGAAGATCTATATGGTTCCCTTTACCTCCGATGTAACAAATGTGATCTGGTATAACAAGGATCTCTTTGCAAAGTATTCGATTTCAATTCCTAAAACATGGGCTGATCTACTTGCCGTGAGCGCAAAGTTGAAAGGGCTCGGTATCACACCCTTTGCTGTGGGCAATAAGGATCTCTGGGTGGCTGGCAATTGGAATGGGCATCTTCTTTCAAGAATCGTTGGCGAAAAGTCATATGACCAGACCTTAAGTACGAAGTCTCCGCTTAATTCTCCGGCGTGGGTGAAGGCGATGGGGTACTGGTCAGTGCTGCAGAAGAATGGGTATGTTAATAAAAGCGCTAACTCCGTCAGTGATAATCAGGGTTATTCGCTCTTTTTCACGGGCAAATATGGAATGTTGCCTATTGGTTCTTGGATTGTTGCGATACAGCAACAACAGGCGCCTAAGTTCCATATGGGCTGGTTTAACTTACCGGTCGTGGTGGGCGGAGCAGGAAGTCAGAACAGTGTCATGGGAGTAACAACTGGATACATAGTCAATGCCAAGAGCCAAAAGCAAGCGAAGGCCATTGAATTTCTGAAAGATGCTTTTACCCCAACTCAAGTTACGGCTTGGCAGAAAGCGGGCTTCACCCCAGTCGCGAAGGCAAGTGCCTCTGGGAAGCTTGATCTGCTCTCGCAACAAATGGTGGATCTTTTGCAGTCCGGAGCAACTCTTGTTGCTCCACCTGATACGGGATATACCCTTAAAGTTGCAAATGCCTTAAACACCGCGACCGCTCAAGTTCTCGATGGGTTTAAGAGCCCGCAAGCCGCGCTCGATCAGGCAGAAGCCGCTGTAAAAGCTAAGTAGCACATAGAAGTAGAGCCTAGGAATGGATAGAGGAGTCTAGATTGAAGCCAAGTAGTAAATCTGGACTCCTCTTTTTACTTTTTCCTGCAGTGGCGATTTATCTCTTTGCAGTAGTAGCGCCTTTTGTTGGCACACTTGGACTTAGTTTTTTTCGTTGGGATGGATACGCCAAACCAACTTGGGCTGGAATTGATAATTATCTCCGAGCCTTTAAGGATCAAGTCTTTCAATCCACATTCATACATGTCTTAATATATATTTTAGTAACCCTTGTCGTTGAAGTTCTCCTCGGATTAATTTTGGCGGGTTTCATCTCCTCACGCCGTAACACCGCATTCCTGAGAATTTCACTCTTCATACCTGTGATGTTGCCATCGGTTGTTATCGCAGTTCTGTGGAGTGCGATCTATAACCCTGATTACGGAATTCTGAATTCAATACTGGCTGATCTCGGGCTTTCGAATATGCAACATGTCTGGCTGGGAGATCCGGCAACCGCGCTCCTCTCCATCTGTCTGGTTTCGGGCTGGGTCTATTCGGGCTTCTTTATGGCGATCTTTGTTGCCGCATTTAGCCGTTTACCGACCGAAGTAATTGAATCCGCTTCGCTTGATGGTGCTGGGGGCTATCAAATCTTTAGAAAGATTAAAGTTCCGATGATCCAGCAATCGACTTCAGTGGCGATATTGCTTTGTATAACGGGTGGAGTACAGGGTTTTGACTTATTTTATGTCATGACAAATGGCGGACCTTACAATACAACGGAAGTGCCCACTACATACCTTGTGAAAACAGTCTTCGCTAACGGAGAGATAGGTTATGGATCGGCACTTGCTATTCTGATTTCGATGGTAGGACTCTTTGCTGCGCTCGGCTTTAGGACGTGGCAGAATCGAAAGCAGGAAGAGTTGGAATACTGATGAGGAGTTTTAAGCGTCTCGGTTCCGGTTTGATCTATCTCTATGCACTGGCAGCTCTACTGCCATTGATCTGGATGTTTTTGAGCTCATTCAAAAGCGACGGCCAGATTTCGCAAAACCCACTGGGGCTACCTACCCACTTTGATCTTTCGGTCTTTAAACAGAGTTGGAGCGATGGCGGGTTAGGTCTTTATGCTGTCAATAGCTTTATCGTGACTTTGGTGACTGTAGGGATTGTCGTGTTTACAAGTTCGATGGCTGGGTTTGCACTTAGTCGCCTTAAATTCACGGGAAATAGATTTATTATTGGCCTCTTTTTACTCGGTTTGCTGCTTCCGGTGCAGGCGTACTTCATTGCCCAGAATCAGATCTTCGATTACCTGCATTTGAAAGATACCCGCTTCGCGTTAATCATTCCCTATACCGCCATGGGTTTGCCCTTGGCAATCTGGCTTGTCAAAACCTATATAGATTCTCTTCCAAAAGAACTTTTCGAGGCTGCAAGAATCGATGGGGCGAGCGATCTGCAGACCTACAGGACTTTAATGCTGCCAATTATCAGACCGGCACTTATCAATGTAATTATTTTTACTGCGCTGGGCGCTTGGAACGAATTTCTCCTTGCCCTTCTCTATATCCAAAATGAGTCGCTAAAAACCTTGCCCGCCGGTCTCCTCACATACTCATCGAGGTACGAGACTAATTATCAACTGCTCTTTGCCGCGCTGACCATGGTGACACTGCCTATGATTGTGCTTTACATAGCTTTTAATAAGCAGATAACTCGAGGTTTAACTCAAGGTTCCCTCAAGGGGTAGCGCTCAATCACCCCGCGCGCACAGGATCTACACGCGAGGTGCTTCGAGGTATCTCTTTAGTTAAACGCCTTAGCGATTTCTAAGTAGAGCGGAATTCCCACTATGAGATTAAATGGGAAGGTAACCCCGATACTCGACATGAGCGCAAGGGAAGCATTTGCTTTGGGAAGACCCACCGATACCGCCGCAGGAGCCGCGATATAGGAGCCGCTGGCGCAGAGAACACCTAAAATTGTTGCGCCACCGATTGAGAGACCAACCCAGTGGCCGACACTCACTCCCAGTGCCCCAGCCCCTATAGGGAAAATTATTCCGAAGAGCGCGACCGAGGCCCCAACTTTTCTGATCTCGCCCCAATTGCTCCCGGCGAGATAGCCCAGATGGAGCAAGAAGAGTGCCAAGAAGCCGCTCTGCAGATCGATAAAGAAGGGAGTCACCTTGAGGAATCCAGCCTGCGTGGTTGTGGCGCCGATGGCTAATCCGCCCACGAGGAGAAGAACCGTTTTGCCTGTCAGGACTTCCAGGAGGGTCTTGCCCCATTGCACCTCTTGTTGCAGTTTGCGCGAGCCGAGATAAACGCCGACTACAACCCCGGGGATTTCTAGGAGTGTAAGCAGGGCCGTAGCGAATCCTTCGACGTGGATCTTGCTGTTATCTAGGTAGAGCAGGGCGGCCGAGAAGGTCACTAGCGAGGTGGAACCGTAGTGAGCCGCGATAGCGCCGCGATCCATATCGTTGAGCTTGCGAATTAGCTTGAGGACGTAGAAAGCCGTCACTGGGATAGCTATTCCCAGGGCCAGGGTGGCTAGTGCTGGCTTCACGAAGCTATCAGCGGTCACGGATTTCAGGGCATGACCACCCTTGAGCCCGATGCCGAAGAGTAGGTAGATAGAGATCATCTGATAGATGGGTTCGGGGATTCGTACATCGCTCTTTATACGGGCACCTATAAACCCGAGAACGAAGACGAGAACTGCTACGGATGTGAGGTTAGCGCTCGCTAACGACCATGAATTGGACATATTGCCTCCTTTGTCAGAAGTACAATACATGAAATAGAATTCATGTGTCAAACTACTGCTATGCTAAATTCATGAAACCCTCCGAAATCAGCCGGGAATGGACCTTCTTGTCCAACCATGGTCACGTCCTGATTCACCTCAGTCGATATCCAGATTCGCGGGTCCGAGATATAGCTGACACCGTCGGCATCACCGAGCGCAGCGCCCAGGCGATACTGGCAGATTTAGAGGAGTCAGGGTACGTCACGATTTCCCGAGTGGGCCGGCGCAATAGCTACAAGGTAAATCCGGGGCTTAAATTTCGTCACCCATCGGAGGCAGGTAAGCCAATTAGTTCGCTGTTGAAGATATTCTCGAAGAGCGAGTAGTACAAAATCTATTACTTTCTTTGGTCTACCTGATAAAGCACCGCAGATATCGCATCCTGCGGATCATCTCCATTGGGATAGTCACTGAGTTTCAGGACAACGGTTTTGGTAGCGGGGTCCATAAATATTTGTTGACCATGCAACCCCTCGGCTAGGTCGATGCCAGGATAGGGGTGCCAGACCTGAGCGCCATAGCCCCAGCCATAATCCAACTTCACAACTGGTGTAGAAATACGCTGCATCCAAGCAGGGCTGATGAGCTCCTGTCCTCCTGCTTTGCCTTTGTTAAGAACTAATTGGCCGATGAGCGCGTAATCCCGCGCGGTGGCATTAAAGCAGCAGAAGGTCTTCTCGTGTCCATTGATATGGTCGACATTCCATGTTGCCGAGGTTGCCGCTCCGATGGGTTGCCAGAAGTTCTTGCTGAAGTAACTAGAGACGGTTCCCCCTGTAACTTTTTGAATGATCAATCCGAGCATTTGAGTATCCACGCTGCGATAGTCAGCCTTGGTGTCCGGTGCCTCAAGCATCATGCGATTGTGCGACATAAACCAGTTCATATCAGTGGTGGCATACATTTG
>Ga0194061_1001573_pt1 | contig 13155 bp, 11 predicted proteins | sample SepL2221m_MetaG_FD_163423 | JGI IMG/M metagenome (GOLD analysis project Ga0194061, IMG submission 163423) | Anoxic zone freshwater microbial communities from boreal shield lake in IISD Experimental Lakes Area, Ontario, Canada - Sep2016-L224-21m | ecosystem: Environmental > Aquatic > Freshwater >...
TCGAAGATTCGCCGTGGAGAACATCCTCCGTGGCGGAGAGGGGTACGGCGCAGCCGGGGGGGGCTGGAGTAATATCAAATCTAAAATATAAAATAGCAAATATGTATATCAAAGATAAAATATAGTGTAATTAAGTCAACCTTCTGGGATATTACCCACCCCGTCTCCGTCTAAAGAATAGACGGAGCCACTCCTCCAAGGAGGGGATTCAAAGAAAGAATTTTATTACCAGCTTTGTTAATATTTATTGCAATATTTTGGTTATACTTGAATATGAAATACTTAATAATAATTATAATACTGGGGGTTACGGTTCCGGGATTTGCGCAGACTTTTAAGTATGAGAACTCTACTGAAAAGAATCTGCTGGTAGAGAGAAGTGCGGTCTGCGAAGGAAACTTTGCGAATGCTGAAATTATTAAATCCGTGAATCAGGGGTTGCTCGATTATTTTGTGAAGAATAATATGCAGTATAGCCATCCGCTTGATGACAGGATTCATTTTATGGTTACTGATTCGGATAGTACTGGAGGTAAGATTGTTTATTCGGTGACGAGTGCTTACAGTATGTTTGATAAGAGTACTTACCTTAATGTGAAGCTGGTTTATCTGATGAGCAGTGAGAAACGAAGTGAGGAGGAAATAAAGACGCTGAGGAAGGTTGTGAATAAGAGGTTTGGTGACGTGATGGAGGAGATGAAGGGTGTGATTAAGAAGGGGTATCAGTGATGAGTTATGAGGTGATAGGGTAATGGGGTAACCCACCCCATCTCCGTCTAAAGAACAGACGGAGCCACCCCTCCAAGGAGGGGATTTCAAAAGATTAAAACATTATTTATTATATGAAAATAGTTTTGGGGATATTGGTTTGTTTGTGCCTGGCGCAGTTTGCGGAGGCGCAGGATATTATTGAGAAGAAGACGGACAGCGGTGCCGTGTACGTGAAGGAGTTTTATTGTAAGGATGTTGTGATGGATGCGGACAGGACTGATATGCTGATGTTTAACTTCTTCGTGTATTTTACGTTGAGAGGGTTCAATTCTGCGATGCACATTAACGGGATTGAGGTTTACGGGAACAGAACTGACGGAAGGATGAATTATAAGGCGGTGATGGATTACAGGGATAAGGTTCTGAGTGTGAGGTTTGAATATACGGCAAGGGATCTGGTGTCGGACCCTTCGATGAGGATACAGAAGGATGAGATTCCTGAGAGCGTGAAGGATTCGATTGATAGTTTTTATGAGGGAGCTTTGAAGACAGTTATGAGTTATGAGTAGAGAGCAAAAGTAAAAAACAAAACTGTAGTTCAGGCAGCGCGTTCTATACGTCCAGATGTATCGGGACTTGAAGCAATAAGGGATTTTAAAAAGAGTAAAAGATTTGTCCACGAATTAGACTAATTACACGAATTAGAGAAAAAGAATTTCTTAGGCTAAGAACAAATGAATAATAAATAAACCAATGAGCTAAGAATTTTCAAGCTACATTAATTCAGAAATAGCCGTCTTTGTCGGTGTTGAGTTTTATCAGGAGATAGATTACCGATGCCATTATGAGAAAGATAAAGAATGAGACGTGAAGTTCGCCTGCCAGCAAGAGTAACCATTGTATTGGTACTAATACGACGAATAATATCGTGAGCATTGCCGTTAGAAACGGCCTTAGAAATGTCCGGCTGCTCTGTGCAGAGTACCTTCCGTAATGCTGACTGTATTCCATTATGTTGTTCATTTTATTGTTGTCTTATTTTTCATACGACGTTTTGAGGGGTTTTGTTCCCTGGAAAAGGAGTTGAAGAAGTTTCAGAACCAAAAGTGATACGGATAAATATATTGTTAATAAATACTTTAATTAATAGATTGCTTAAAGACTGAGGTACAAAGTCTTCGGGTTTTGACACTTTTAAAGAATTTTTTAATATAATTATTATGCAAAGGAGATTCTCAGATATGAATTTTTACAAACTCCCCGTTATTATGCTGGCATTCTTTCTCGTTTTTGCGGTGAAAGTTTCTTATGCACAGTATGAAGAAGTTAAAGTTGACCCTAATGGTGATATGGATAATGACCAGTGGGAAGCACAAATCACTGACTTTACTGCAAAGAAGAATGATCTTACTACTAAGATTGCTGACTTACAGAAAGAAATTGATGAACTGACGGCAAAGACGACATCGAGAGACGTTGATCTTAGAAACGCTGAAGATGCTTTCTGGAGCGAAGTTGGTGGAAAAGAAAATTATGGTTCTTTTAAGAGCAATCTGGAAAGACTTGAAAAAGTCTGCAGAAATAAAGAAGGTTCGAAAGAAGATGCTATGAAAATATTCGAATCGATGAGCACTATGAAGATGAAATGCCATCCCGAATTTTTTGCAAGGTTCAACAGTCTGAAGAAGTGTCTTGAAGGCTGGAATAATTCTGTTCCGCAATATGTAGTCCTTAAGGGCGATTATCTGTTCATCATTGCAGCACGTAATGATGTGTACAATAATAAACATATGTGGCCTGTAATCTGGGAAGCCAATGAAAATGGTGTAATCGAAGCCCCAAGAGGTATTCCGAAGACAATCAAGAACCCGCATTTGATTTATCCGGGTCAGGTTCTGAAAATTCCTGCAATGTCGGAAAGCCTTAAGAAGTCGTCTATATTCGACAGATCGAAGGGCTGGCTTGACTGGAAGAATAGAAGAAACAGGAAGAAATAGTTTTTCGTTGATAGTTGTCCGTTGTCAGTTTTGAGGAAAAATGGAACGCGGATTTCAAAGATAAGTTTAATTATAAAGACTGGGGATGGTTATTATCTTCAGTCTTTCTTTTTTAAGACATTATTGAATAGCAATAATATAATAATTTGACTAATTTTGTACTGTTAGAATATTAAACGATAATCTATAAATTTTAAAATATATATTTATGAAGAAAATTATTTTCATAGTCACAATCGTTGCTTTGATGGTAAGCGGATTCTTTTTCTACAACAGCAGAACAATTGCTGACGATAAAGACAAATGCTGCAACAAAGAATGTCCTAAGTATTCAGAATGCGAAAAGAAATGCGATAAGACCAGCGAAGAGTGCAAGAAACAAGGTGAAGACTGCAAGAAACAGTGCGAAACCAAATGCGATAAAAAAGAAGGTCAGTCACAGATGAACGGATGTCCGAAATCTAACTGCCAGCAGAACACAGGCTGCATGAACAAGAACGGCGAAATGAAGAAGACCGGTGAATGTCCGAACAAGAATAAATAAACCGGATTTCATACATAAGTTTTTTAAACCCGGTTTAGCCGGGTTTTTTATTCCCCTTTTCTGTTCTCCTTATATTAAAACCGGTTGTCAATTCAGTTTGCAATGGATTGACAGATTATTATATTTGTATTATGAAGAAGTATAAAAACTGTATTGCAGTAATAGGTGATATTCACGGATGTATTAAAGAACTGACTGAATTGTACGAAAAGCTATCAGAGTTTGACGTGCCTGTTTATTCTGTCGGGGATTTTATCGACCGGGGTGAACACTCTCAGGAAGTAATTGATTTTATGGTAGAGAAAAAGATTAAGGCTGTGACTGGTAATCACGAAGCATGGTTTCTTGAGGCGATGACTGAGGATGTTGAGCGATTTAAAAACTGGATACACTGCGGGGGCGGTCCGACTTTACGAAGTTATGTGTCGAATCTTGAAGGATTGACAGTCAAAGGTTACAGAGATATAATGATTAAAACAGGACACTACGACTTTATTGCTTCCCTGCCGATGAAGTTTGAGATTAACAATGTTTTTATTTCACATGCAGGAAAGGTTGAAGGCGGTGATGATGCTTCGCTTTATTTCAATTACCGTGAACCCGAAAAGATTAAAGGTAAGTTACAGGTATTCGGACATAAGCCGAAAGATAATTTAGTTTATGAAAAGGGATGGTATGCGAATGTAGATACGGGTTGTGTTTACGGGAATGCTCTGACAGCTGTGATTGTGGATACCGTTAATGGTGAGATAGTGGATCAGGTGGCGGTTGGGAGTTATTAAAGTAACTCACCGCAGAGATTACAAAGTTCACAGAGCCGAATCGGGGTTAAAAGATAAAAGAAGAGAATGTAAAATTTATAAAAGAGAATTCAAAGAGAAGAAAACAGAGTAAGTATACTAAAGGTGCTGAGATAATCAGCACCTTTTCATTTTAATTTTAGAAAGAGATAGCGCCCTGTATTCCCATCGTAACAACGTATGTGTTAAAGCCGAAGAGCGGTGCACCGTTCATAAGCGTAGGGAATGTCATAGACATTACAAACTTAATGTTTTCACCGCCGACTTTTCCGACGAGTGTGGGTTCGAAGAATGTGCATTCGTTCGTCATATTGGGAAGATAATTATCCCGTAATTCAGTGAACTTAACGTTGCTGAACCGCATTGCGATACCGCCTTCAAAGTAAGGCGATATGTAGCCGAAGTTTGCCTGCATAAACCATCTGTTGAATGCTCCGTATGAAGTTCTGCTGAAATCCCACGGAAATCCGATAATACCTGCAGTATCAGAGGATGTTCCGTAACCGTATCCGCCGTATACTTCATAAACAAACGTTTTGTTCATCTTACCGTATCCACCGATTCCTATTTCGCGGAAATACTGCTTCCTCTGATTTTTAGTAAGAAATGAACCGTTTACGATAATTCCTATATGGTTAATTGGTGAATAAGCAAGTTTGCCTTCAAAACCGGCTGTTCCAAAAGATGCTTCGGCCTTTATCTGTTGCTTGTTGGTACCATCGAAAAGAGGCACGTTCGGCTGGTTTGCCGTGTAAAGAACTGTTTCGCAGGATGAAAGTGTCAGTGCAAATAATATCAACACTATAAGTGCGAAAGGGAAATTAAGTCTCTTCATCTTATATAATTTGATTAATCAAAATACACTGAAGGAATTTAGTGATTATCTAATAGAAATGGAATTCAAAACACTCGAATGACACGGATAACGGGAGACATAAAACAGGGGGCTGTTAACTTAAGATGCTATTTTTTCTCGAGTGAGGGTACGTCATTGACTAATGCGTCTGTGTGTCCGCGCATGTAGCCCATCCATTTTTTCATAACCTCATCCTGTTTGGGCTTATCTGTAAACATTTTCATGAAGATTTCGTCTCCCCTTTTCTGTGCTTTTCCCATTGATTCGAAATCCTTGTATTCGGATATGAAACAAACGTTCCAGCTCGGTCCTGAAAAATGTCTGAATACTTTAATGCTCAGTATGAATTCATTCTGCGCATCCATAGGCTTGCCTACTTCTTCGTAGAATTTCATAAAATCTTCAAGCTGGTCGTAATTTAGCGATAAATAATTCATTTCGTAAAAGTGGCTGGATTTTTCCTGTGAGTATGATAACTTTGAGAAAGCTGACATTGCGATCATAAACGCAAGCAGTATTAATAATTTGTTTTTCATAGTGATGCTTTCCTTTTATTTTTAAAGGTTTAATAAAACAAAGCCCCCTTGTTCTATATTAATAAAAAACAATCATTGATGAATTAACGTTCGTTATGATTCAATTATCTTCTGAGAAATTAAGCCTTTAAGGTTTATGATAATAAATCAGAATGACAGCACAATGTTCTTGTATCCCTTCGGGCAGTCCTGAGAGATTTAAGGCGTGAATGTACATCAGCTTTGATCTATTTGCACTTGAGATATAAAAACAATTTATATAACTTGCTATCAACAAGGGTTATTGATAATTGTTTACCCGCAAATCTGTAATTGATGTTTATTTAATCTCATTTATTAACGTTATTAAGAAAAGTGTAAATGTTCAGATGTATTGCTTTGGTTATAACATTTTTGCTTCTGCAGTGTTCCGTTAATGCGCAAAGCAATAATTACTCCGTAGGGGGTACGGTTAAAGATGCCAACTCAGGCGAAGTGCTGATTGGAGCAGTTGTTTACGTTAAAGAATTAAAAGGGACCGGAACAGGCAGCAATGAATACGGCTTTTATTCACTTACACTTAAACAGGGTAATTATAATTTAATATTTTCATACATCGGTTTTCAGAATGACACAGTAAATATTGAGTTAACCACTGACAAGAGAATAGATGTTTCGCTTAAAAGCAGTACTTTCCAGACTGATGAGATTACTGTTTCCGATAAGGATGATAAGGAAAGGCTGAAAAACCCTTTGATGGGAGTTGAAAAGCTTGACCTTAAGGAAATAAACAGACTCCCTATTCTTTTTGGTGAAAGAGATATATTAAAAACTATTCAGTTACTGCCCGGCATTAAAAGTGCCAACGAAGGAAGCAACGGATTCAGCGTTCGCGGCGGGAATTATGACCAGAACCTGATTCTGCTCGATGAAGCGCCTGTTTACAATGCAGCACATTTACTCGGATTCTTTTCCACTTTTAATTCGGATGCAATAAACGATGTGACTATTTATAAAGGTACACAACCCGCACAGTACGGAGGAAGATTATCTTCTGTTCTCGACATAAAAATGAAAGAAGGTAATAACCAGTATTATAATCTTTCAGGAGGTATTGGTCTAATTTCATCCAAACTTAATTTAGAAGGTCCTATAGTTAAAGATAAAGGTTCATTCCTGATTACGGCAAGAAGAACTTATGCAGATATGTTTTTAAAGTTATCGAGCAATAAAACTGTGCAGGACAGGCGTTTGTATTTTTACGACCTGAATACCAAGGTTAACTATCAGGTTTCAGGAAAAGACAAACTGTTTATATCGGGATATTTCGGAAAAGATGTATTAACAATGGGTAATACAAACACTACTGACTGGGGAAATGTCACTGCTACAGTAAGACTGAATCATATTTTCAGTAATAAGTTATTTTCAAACACATCTCTTATTTACAGCGATTACCATTATAACATAGGGATATCAAACGACGAGAATGATTTTAATGTATTGTCGAGCATTACAGATTATAATCTGAAACAGGAGTTTCAGTTTTTCCCCGACCCAAAGAACTCAATCAGGTTCGGGTTTAATTCTATATACCATAAGGTATCTCCGGGAATAGTTGAAGTAGTAAACGGTACTACAAACAGAAACGATATGCAGAATCGATACAGTCTTGAGAATTCTTTATGGGCAGGGACGGAGTCAGAAGTCTTTAAGTGGCTTTACGTAAGCGCAGGAATCAGGCTTACTGCATTCACTGTTCTGGGTAAGGGTGATTTCTATACACTCGATGCCAGCAATAACATTATAGATACAACCACTTATGACGGCGGTATTGTAAAGACATTCGTTAATCCTGAGCCAAGGATTTCTGCAAGTATAATTCTAAACAAAAGGACTTCTCTGAAAGCTTCGTACACACACAACATTCAGAACTTTCATCTTATTTCCAACTCGACTTCTACAAACCCGACAGATAAATGGCTGTCGAGCACTAACAACGTTAACCCTGAAGTCGGTGATCAGTTTTCACTCGGTTATTTCCATAACTTCGAAGGGTATGAATTCAGCGTGGAAGGGTATTACAAGACAGTACAGAACGTGATTGATTACAAAGACAATGCAAACGTTACGAATATTGATGCCATTGAATCGCAGCTGCTTTACGGGCAGGGGCGGTCCTACGGTATTGAACTGTTCTTAAAAAAGAAGGTCGGGAATCTAACGGGCTGGATAAGTTATATGTTTTCAAGGACCGAGCAGAAGATTAACACAGTAAACAATAATGACTGGTATCCTTCTAAACAGGACAGGACACACGACATATCAGTTGTTGCGATGTACGACGTTAACAGCAGGTTTAATCTATCGGCAACATGGGTTTACCATACCGGAAATGCGGTTACTTTCCCGAGCGGGAAATATACACTGAATAACCATGTCTATTATTATTATACAGAAAGAAACGGATACCGTATGCCTGCTTTTCACAGGCTTGATATTGGAGGAACTATAAAACTTGGTTCGGGTAAAAAGTTTACTTCCGAACTTGCATTCGGTTGTTACAATATGTACGGGCAGAAGAATGTTTTTACGATAGACTTCAGGGAAAGTACTACTGTGCCTAACACTACGGAAGCAGTTAAAACATATTTGTTCCAGTGGGTTCCTTATGTAACCTGGAATTTTAATTTTAAATGATATCAATTATGAAAAATTTATTAAGTTATATTATCCTTCTTGCAATGACATTTACGTTTCATTCGTGTGAAGAAGTGATTGAAGTGGATTTGAAAGATGCTGCACCTGAATTGCTTATAGAAGCTAATGTATCAGATTCAACCGGGCCGTATACAGTGAGGGTATCGATGACAGTTGGTTTCAACCAGGTCAACAATTTTCAGGGAGTTGACGGGGCTTTTCTGACATTATCTGATAATAACGGATTAACGGATACCCTGACGGAAGTATCAAATGGTATTTATACCTCTCATAACCTTAGTGGGAGCATAAATTCTTCTTACAGTATGTTCGCAATTGTTAATGAGAAACAATACTCTTCTTTATCGCAAATACCGTTTAAAACGAATCTTGATTCGCTGTACACCACTACAAATGGCGGAGGGGGTTTTGGTAATAATAATAAGATTAAGGTAGTCCCTAAATACAGAGACCCTGCGGGAGTTAAGAATTTCTACAGGTTTATACTTTATATTAATGGTGTTCAGACTGATGATGTGTTTGTGCAGAATGACATAAACAGGGACGGCCAGGTTTTTAACCAGCCGTTGGCTTCGCGAACTACAATAAATGCCGGGGATTTACTGACACTTGAAATGCAGTGTATAGACGAGAATGTTTACAAATATTTTAACTCACTGGCGCGAAATTTCAGAAGAGGACTGAATCAGAGTCAGACTCCGGTTAATCCTCCAACGAATATTGCCGGTGGGAAGCTGGGTTACTTCAATGCACATACTGTACAAAGAAAGAGTGTTGTAGCACATTAAAGTTAAAGCCCGACTAAAATCCGGTTCAGAATGACAGCACTACATTCTCTATATTCCATCCGCCCTTAAGGTTAAGGACGTTTGAGTATACTATAATCTTTTCTGAAGGTTTATAAGGATAGTACTGACCGCTTGTATATTTACCATCGCTATCGGTATCCATGTATGCCAGAAGGTAATAGGTCCCTTCTAACAATCCGGGAAAAGAGAAAGTTGAGTCAGAGGTAATTGTACGTGTGTAGTTCAATTCCCTTTTGTTTTTATTAATCAGGGTTATGACTACAGGAGATTCAATTTTGTATTTATCAGTGATTAAACCTTTTATCTCTCCTGTTTTTCTCTCGTCGGCTATCGTAAAGCTAAGTTTGTATTTTCTTTCTGAACCGTTTTTAGAATAATTAAATTTAAACATCAGAGGTGCATTGCTGTATAATCCTACTGTAGGTATAACTTCAAGCAATGAATCATTCATCCAGTTATAAATAAGTTTAACCTTATTTCCGAGTGTATCCTGCATTGAAGAAGAACCTGCTACATCATCCTTGGTAACTGTGTGGTTTTTAAAGTAGAAATATATTCTTGACATCATCCCTATATTTTTATCACCGTCGGAGATATTTGAATAAACATTACCTGTAGTATCAGGCAAGAGGGATTTATAAAATTCCTTGGACGAATAGAAATCAGGCTGCAGAAGAGCATCTTTGAGTATAAAATTCACGCCTGTGTTTGGAATGGTGTCTTTTACATCGATGTCTCTTTCGGTAACCGAAATGTATTCGAATTCTTTGTCATACAGACCGTTCCGGTCATTATCAAAAACCGTGAAGAACCTGTACTTCCCGTTTGAAAGATTCTCGAACTTATAGTTTCCTTCATTACTGACCGGCATAATGAAATCGGGAGAATCTTTAGAGGGATCTTTTTCTGTCCCATCTGCAAGTTTATACGCAAACACAAATTCCTTTTCAAAACTATAACCGAATACTTTCCCCGATACTTTACCTTTGTCAAGGGAATGACCTGTGGATATTGCAAACTGTATTGGTTCGGAGATTGTGTTACTCCTTATATCCTTGAATATTTTTCCTATTACGAACAAATATGTTCTGTCTTTCTCAAGTCCTTTTTCAAATTTTATAGTTACGCTTTTTCCGCTCCAGTCATACTTAAGTTCACTTTTAGGTTTGGGAGAAACAAAAAAAGCATCGGTGAAACTTCTTCTGTCAACATATTCATCGAATTCTATAGTGATTTCATTACCCGTGAAATCTGTTGCATCAGGACGCGGGTACAGGTATTTAATCCTTGGCGGCACTTTATCATCTTCACCACCTGAAGGGGGCTGCTGGTTTGCACACCCGCTGAACGAGGCAAATACGTAAAGCGAAACGATGTATAATATTATATGTAAACTATTTTTCTTCATACCTTATAAAATTCATTACGACGGTTGTTCCTTCGCCGAGTTTACTGTTAAAAGATATTTTGGCTTTCATATCATCGAGCGACTTTTTAGTGATTGCCAGTCCGAGCCCCATACCTGTTGACTTTGTTGAGAAGTTAGGTTCGAAAAGTTTACCGAGTATTTCGGGTTCGATGCCGCAGCCGTTATCTATAATTTCCACAACAACTTTCTTAGGAGTGTTGAAAGACCTTACTTCTATCACGCCGTCGCGTTCAATGGACTGTACAGAATTTTTCACTATGTTCTGAAATACCCTGTTCATTTCCTGTCTGTCGGCTTTAACCAGATATAAATCAGGACTGAGATTTTTAACTATCTTTAACTCATTGTTTAAAGTATAGAGAGAGATAACATCCTCAAGAACTTCGTTTATGTTCAGCGGTTCGTAATTCCTTTGCGGTAGTTTTGCAAAATCGGAGAATGCTGTTGCTATCTTATTGAGTTTATCTATTTCCTTAATAATAAGTTCTTTTGTTTTCTTAAGTACGGCTTCAAATTCAGTAAAGTCTTTTTCCTGATAAATGTTATAAAGATGCTGAATGGAGAGTTTCATCGGTGTAAGCGGATTCTTGATTTCGTGTGCTACACGTCTTGCTATGTCTCGCCATGCAGCTTCGCGTTCAACTCTTTTGAGCTTATCTTTTGACTTTGCAAGGTCACGCGTCATTTTATTGAATGAATCCACAAGAGAACCGAATTCATCGTTACGGTTAATGTCCAGTACAACGTTTTCTTCTCCGAGTGCAATCCTCTCTGTTGCTTCCTGAAGCATTGAAATTGGCTGAGAGAGTTTTGCGGTTATGAATGCAACCAAGGCAAAAAGTATAACGATAACGATTAAGTAAGAACCAAAAATAAAAGTGAGTGTTTCGGTAAGTTCTTCCTGTATTTCTTTCTGTTTATAAACGGAAAGAGAAGATATTATTCCGTTAACATTATTATTTCTGTCTTTAAGCGGTTTATAGCCGACCAGATAGTTCTGTCCCTGGATTTCCTTGCTTTCGAGGAACAGGTCCTTCTTCAGAATCAGTATGTTGAAATATCCCTCTTCAGGAACTCTTGTATCGAGAAAATCAGACTTATACAGTTCGTCGTTAGTTGTTGCAATAAGATTGGATTTAACGAATATGTTAAAGTTCTTGTCAATGTTTTCAAAACTCTTTGATAGTATATCCCTGCCAGCCTGTTTGATTGTATCAGTCGGCTTATATTTATTGAATAAGATCTTTTCGTCTTTAAGGGTTTCGTTCAGTAAACTTAAGTCAGACAGCAGTTGATTCTTATATCCCAGGTCGTTCTTGTTGTTGATGTACGTGCGAGTGTAAATGGCAAGGAATACAATAGGAATAACCGAAACGATAATAAAGGACAGGAACAGTTTTGTTTTAAAATCAAATTTCAGACTGCGGATATTAAGGAGATACTTTGTTGAGTAAATTACATTGAATGCAATAAATACAACAAGCGAGAACAGTACAAACTTCAGGAAATAGAACATCTGCAGACTAAAGTCATCGCGCTTGATACTTACAACAAATATTCTTTCATCGAACGGCTTGGTATCATCACGTTCTGGTACTTTTATATAATATGAACGGTACCTTTCGTTTACGAGCTGATCGTACCTCCAGTTGCTTTTCTTCTCGGATGTTTTAACGCTTTCATTAAACAGATCAATGAATTTTAATGTACTCTTTGACACTTCCAGGTCAGTGGAATTAACAACTTCTTCGTTGAATATTTCAGTAATAACCGGTTTAGAGATTAACCTGTCCGAGATTCTTTCGCTCTGAAGATTAATGTTACCCGTAAACTGATTATCGGTAAAAAGGTTTATAGTTTCAGAGTTAAGGGCCACGATAATGTATCCTTTGACCTCTGCATACTGTGTGTTCCTTAATTCATAATTTTCAATAGGTAAAATACCCACAAAATACTTATCTGCTTTATTCTCAAAAATTATTATGTTATCTATGAAGATAGGGTCAGGCGTTCCTCTTACATGACTGAAGATATCTTCATCAATAATGTCTGAATCGGTAGTATCTGATTCGTCTGTTTCGAGATTGAAGTTCCTGGAGAAGTAAGCACGTTTTATGAATGAGATAACGCTGTCGCTTTTAATAAGGTTGTTGCTGTTGTTAAAATCACTTACGAGTTTTTTGGAAGTGTCGAGAAGGATTACATCAGCCTTGTATTTTTCATAACTCAGTTTACTGCTGCTCCAGATATAGTACGGAAGTTTCTGTGTTTTCTGAACATCGCCGACATATCTTTCGATGTACATATCTTCCTTGATTTTGCCAAGTTCATCTGACAAAAGGAAAATAATTTTATCACTCTGGTTTTCAACGAGTTCGCCGCCGATATTTTCGACGTAGAACGTTTCCTGCGACTTGGTAAACTCAAGAATAACTATCGGAGTAATTATAATACACATCAATAGCAGCAGAGATATATTACGCAGAGAAAGTATCTGAAACACTTTCCTCGTACTGTTTTGTTTAAAGACGTAAGCCGAGAAGAAAAAGAGTATTATTATTATTATTGTCCTGTGCAGGTTAATAAGTTCAAAATTATATCCTGCAAAGTTCAAAGCTTCATTCACTATTATGAATGCAATCATAAGGAAGAGAATGAAAAACTTCTTATATAACTTAAACTGGAAAACATTTCTTGCGATACTGATTAACAGCAGTAATATTGACACGTTAAACAGGAGGTACGCAAAAGTAATAAGAAGAATTGATAACTG
>Ga0194061_1001576_pt1 | contig 13135 bp, 13 predicted proteins | sample SepL2221m_MetaG_FD_163423 | JGI IMG/M metagenome (GOLD analysis project Ga0194061, IMG submission 163423) | Anoxic zone freshwater microbial communities from boreal shield lake in IISD Experimental Lakes Area, Ontario, Canada - Sep2016-L224-21m | ecosystem: Environmental > Aquatic > Freshwater >...
ATAGATGTGTGGCCACCAAGACCTGCAGATATTCCGGCAATGGTCTTACCGGCAAGAAGTGAGATGACAAGGGCGTCGCTACGAAGATGGGGAGCTATCTCGGGCATGAGATCGCCAAGACCTTGTGGTTTGATGCCAAGGAGCACCACATCACTCGTCGCAAGTGCATCTGCAAGAGTCTTAACAATGATTGAATATTTGGCAACTAATTCATCACCTCTCTCAGGGCGACGAACAACAGCAGATATTGACGGCGCAGCAACGCCAGAACGAATAAGGGCTGCGATAAATGCTTCGCCCATAACTCCGGCACCAACTACTGCAATCTGATTAGCCATGGCGAAAGAGTACGCGTAGGCTCTGCGACTATGTCAGAGATAAAGCCAGGTTTCGCTCGCGACTGGGTCGAATTTGCAGACCCAAATGATGAGGAAGAAATCTTTAAGTGTGACCTAACGTGGTTAACCTCGTTCTGGACCTGTATCTATGGCGATGGCTGCCAAGGAGTATTTAAGGACCGTCCCAACGATGGCTGCTGCACTGAAGGCGCTATGTACTCTGATGAAGATGATGAAGAGCGCGTCCGTAAAGCTGCTGAATTCTTAACTCCTGAAATGTGGCAATTCTATGAAGAAGCTCGCCCAAAGAAGCCGGGTGGAAAACTTCGTATTTCAGATTTAGATGAAGATAAAGATCGTAAGACTCGTACTGTAAATAATGCGTGCATCTTCCTAAACCGCAAAGGCCATGAAGCTCCAGGATTTACTGGTGACTTTGGTTGCGTACTTCACCACCTTGCGCAGAAGCGCAATATCCACTTTGTGGATACAAAGCCAGATGTATGTTGGCAACTACCGCTTCGCAGAAGTTTTGAAACTCGTGAAGTCGGCGAGCGCGAATATTCAGTCACAGTTATTGGCGAATACGAACGCCTTGGTTGGGGCGATGGCGGCGATGATTTCGATTGGTACTGCACCAGCAATACCGATGCACACGTGGGAAGTGAACCTGTATATATCTCCAATAAGGCAGAGCTTTCGCAATTAATGGGTAAGGATGCATACGCCATCTTGGCCGAGCACTGCGATCGCCGCGTTCAAGGAATCCGCGATGCGCAGGCTCGCTCATTGCCACTCTTCGTCATTCAACACCCAGCTTCACTCGCTGCCGGTAAGTAGTCAGCGTCCTGCTCTAACCTACGACTATGGCCAAGGTTGAGAAGGATCCATTCCGTTGCTCCGAATGCGGTTGGACATCCCAGAAATGGGTTGGACGCTGCGGTGAATGTCAGGCGTGGGGCTCTGTCGAAGAGCTTGCAGCGCCTAAGAAACTCTCACTGGTTCCAGGTTCTGTTACATCCAAGGCAACACCTATCGGCGATGTCGATCTCTCATCCGCTCGTGCACGTGCAACTGGAGTCTCTGAACTCGATCGCGTACTTGGTGGCGGTTTAGTTCCGGGTGCTGCAATTCTCCTTGCCGGCGAACCTGGCGTTGGTAAATCAACCCTCCTCTTATCTGTTGCAGCGCAGACTGCCGCTAAAGGAATTCCAGCTCTCTATATCTCTGGCGAAGAATCGGCGTCACAAGTTCGCCTTCGCGCCGAACGCATCAACGCAGTTGACCCCAAATTATTTCTTGCGTCAGAGACTGACTTAGGCGCTGTGATTGCACATATCGATGCCGTTAAACCCGAACTTCTCATCATCGACTCAGTCCAGACAATTGGATCATCGACTGCCGATGGCTCACCAGGTGGAGTCACTCAAGTGCGCGAAGTTGCCGGAGCGCTGATTCGTATCTGTAAAGATCGTGATATCACTCTGCTCTTGGTCGGCCATGTCACCAAAGATGGATCGATTGCAGGTCCCAGGCTGCTTGAACATATCGTCGACGTCGTTCTGCAATTTGAAGGCGAGCGTCATTCGCGTCTGCGATTAATTCGCGCAATTAAAAACCGCTTTGGCGCCAGCGACGAAGTTGGATGCTTTGATCTCAGCGATACCGGCATCGAGAGCGTTCTCGATCCCACTGGTTTATTTACATCGCGCCATGCCGAACCTGTGCCAGGTACGTGTGTCACCGTGACTCTCGAAGGTCGTCGTCCATTACTTGCCGAAATCCAAGCGCTCGTGAGCGCAGGTCGCGAGAACGATTTCGGAAATGCTCGTCGCGTCACAAGTGGTCTCGATTCTGCGCGCACATCAATGACTTTAGCTGTCCTCGAACTGCGCGCACATATTCGCGTCGGTGGTCGCGATGTCTATGCCGCAACTGTTGGCGGAATGAAGATGTCAGAGCCTGCAGCCGATCTTGCACTTGCACTCGCTGTTGCATCAGCGGCAAAAGGTTTGGCGCTTCCCGCAGATCTCGTTGCCATCGGTGAAGTTGGACTTGCTGGTGAAATCCGTAAGGTAAGTGGTGTGTCTCGTCGATTGGCTGAGGCGTATCGCCTTGGTTTTAAGCGCGCTCTTGTTCCAGCAGGTTCGGATGTCAAGATTGATGGCATGGAGATCGTTGAAGTTTCAAGGCTTGATCAAGCGCTGCAGCGAGTAAAAATCACTGGCGAATAATGCTCGAGAAAGAGATCATTTCTTGGTTTAAGAAGAATAAACGTGATCTCCCGTGGCGCAACACTGATACATGGGGTGTTCTTGTATCTGAATTTATGTTGCAGCAGACACCAGTGAATCGAGTACTTCCGGTCTATACCGAGTGGATGAAACGTTGGCCCACACCAGCAAAGTTGGCAAAGGCAACGCCTGCCGAAGTTATTACCGCTTGGGGTCGCCTTGGCTATCCGCGCCGTGCGCTTCGGTTGCATGAATGTGCCAAGGTAATTACTGCCGAATATAAAGGCGTGATTCCTCGTCAAGAAGCAGAACTTCGCACACTTCCAGGCGTGGGTGAATACACCGCAGCTGCAATGGTTGCCTTTGCATTTGAGGGTCGCTCACTTGTATTAGATATCAATATCCGCAGACTCTTTGCGCGCATCTTTGATGGCGTTCAAACTCCAAAATTATCTGCCACCAAAGATGAAAAATCTCGTTATGAAGAACTTATTCCAAAGAAAAATCCCCATATATGGGCCGCAGCAACGATGGAGCTAGGTGCGTTGGTCTGCACATCACAATCTCCCAAATGTGGAATCTGTCCGGTCGCAAACGATTGCACCTGGCGCAGCCTTGATTATCCAAAATCTGATGTCATAAAGCGCACTCAAACCTGGCACGGAACCGATCGCCAGTGTCGCGGAACTGTCGTACAGGCGCTACGAGAAAATGAAACGCTGACAAAGGCACAGATAGCGCAGTTATGGGATGTGCCATCGCAATTAGAGAAAGCGTTACTGACTCTTCTTGATGACGGACTGATAGAAGTACGAGCTAAGAATAAATTCTCGCTACCGAGAAGTTAAATCGACTCTGACTTAAGCAGTAGGTGCTTCAGCTAAATTTTCAGGTGTGTCAGGGGATGACACCTTGGGAGAACCCTTAAAAGTGAACTTCGCTTCCGCGCCTTCACCTTCGACATCGACCACGATAATTTCGCCAGCCTTGAGCTCGCTAAATAAGATTCGCTCGGAAAGTGAATCTTCAATCTCGCGTTGAATAACGCGACGCAGTGGACGTGCACCAAGTAATGGATCGTAACCGCGGGCTGCAAGGAGATCCTTCGCAGCTTGCGTGAGCTCGATTCCCATATCTTTTGCCTTAAGGCGATCATCAAGATTGGTAATCATGAGGTCAACAATCTGAATGATTTGATCTCTAGTGAGCTGGTGGAAGACGATGACATCATCAATACGGTTGAGAAACTCTGGGCGGAAGTGGTTCTTGAGTTCATCTTGAACCTTGCCCTTCATACGATCGTAATTCGTTAGATCATCATCAGCATTGGCAAAGCCCAGCCCCAATGATTTAGAGATATCGCGAGTTCCGAGGTTTGTTGTCATGATGATGACGGTGTTCTTGAAGTCAACGGTGCGACCTTGCGCATCAGTCAGACGTCCATCTTCGAGTACCTGAAGAAGTGAGTTGAAGATATCTGGGTGCGCCTTTTCAACTTCATCAAAGAGCACGACAGAGAATGGGCGGCGGCGAACTTTTTCAGTGAGCTGTCCACCTTCGTCATATCCCACATATCCTGGAGGTGAACCGAAGAGGCGGGAAGCTGTGTGACGCTCTGAGTATTCAGACATATCGAGTTGAATCAACGCTGTCTCATCACCGAAGAGGAATGATGCAAGTGTGCGTGAAAGTTCTGTCTTACCAACGCCAGATGGGCCAGCGAAGATAAATGAACCGCCAGGGCGCTTTGGATCTTTCAGACCTGCACGAGTACGGCGGATTGCTTGTGAGAGAGCCTTAATCGCTTGATCTTGTCCAATAACGCGACGGTGAAGTTCATCTTCCATACGCAAGAGTCGAGCTGTCTCTTCTTCCGTTAACTTAAATACTGGAATACCGGTTGATGCTGAAAGTACTTGAGCGATGAGCTCTTCATCAACTTCAGTGACCTTATCGAGATCTGTTGCCTTCCAATTCTTTTCGGCTTCTTGCTTTTCAAGGATGAGAGTCTTCTCTTTATCGCGAAGTGCTGCAGCGCCTTCAAAATCTTGTCCATCGATTGCAGATTCTTTCGCTTTGCGAGCTTCGGCAATCTTGTCATCAAATGCGCGCAGTTCAGCAGGTGCTGTCATGCGCTTGATGCGAAGACGTGAACCTGCTTCATCAATAAGGTCAATCGCCTTATCTGGAAGGAAGCGATCTGAAACATAACGATCTGCCATATTGGCAGCTGCTGCGAGTGCGCCATCGGTAATGGATACGCGGGGTGTGTCTCGTAGCGATCGCGTAGACCCTTAAGAATTTCAATGGTGTGAGCAACTGATGGCTCTTTCACCTGAATTGGCTGGAAGCGGCGCTCGAGGGCAGCATCTTTTTCGATGTGCTTGCGATATTCATCGAGAGTTGTTGCACCGATTGTCTGGAGCTCACCACGTGCCAGCATTGGCTTCAAGATGCTGGCAGCATCAATTGCACCTTCTGCGGCTCCTGCGCCAACGAGTGTATGAATTTCATCGATAAAGATAATGATGTCGCCACGAGTTTTGATCTCTTTGAGAACCTTCTTGAGGCGCTCTTCGAAATCTCCGCGATAGCGAGAGCCGGCAACGAGGGCACCCAAATCAAGTGAGTACAACTGCTTATCTTTCAAGGTTTCTGGAACATCATTCTTAGCAATCGCTTGGGCAAGGCCTTCGACAACTGCAGTCTTTCCAACACCTGGTTCACCAATAAGAACTGGGTTATTTTTTGTGCGGCGTGAAAGAATCTGCATCACACGTTCGATCTCTAATTCACGACCGATAACTGGGTCGAGCTTTCCTTCGCGAGCAGCAGCGGTGAGGTTACGACCAAATTGATCGAGAACGAGCGATGTTGATGGAGTTCCTTCTGCAGGTCCACCTTGAGCAACTGTCTCTTTTCCTTGGTAGCCAGAAAGGAGCTGAATAACTTGTTGACGCACACGATTGAGATCTGCGCCGAGCTTCACAAGTACCTGTGCTGCAACGCCTTCACCTTCGCGAATAAGTCCGAGCAAAATATGTTCTGTACCAATGTAATTGTGGCCAAGTTGTAGCGCTTCACGGAGTGAAAGTTCGAGAACTTTCTTGGCACGTGGTGTAAATGGGATATGGCCACTTGGTGCCTGTTGACCTTGTCCAATAATTTCTTCAACTTGTGCGCGAACACCTTCGAGAGAAATTCCGAGAGATTCAAGACCTTTAGCCGCAACCCCTTCACCTTCGTGAATAAGACCGAGGAGGATATGTTCAGTACCGATGTAGTTGTGATTGAGCATGCGTGCTTCTTCTTGAGCTAGGACAACAACGCGTCGAGCTCGATCGGTAAAGCGCTCAAACATGGGCAGAACTCCTTCTATTTAAGTGGTGCTGCGGTAAGCCTATAACCCAGCGTGGGGAAGGCGCGAGGTGGATAGCTGTGTACTCGGTAGAACCCCAGATATAGGGGCAATATTCCCGCCAGCGCCCACGAGTAGCCGGGGGCTAAAGATTGAGGAGCATGCGGGTATTGCCGAGGGTATTGGGCTTTACCGACTCTAGATCCAGGAACTCGGCTACACCTGCGTCGTAGGAGCGCAGCAGCTGTTGATAGACCTCAGAATCGACGGGTGTGCCATGAATCTCTTCAAATCCGTGGCGACCAAAGAACTCTGTTTGAAATGTAAGACAGAAAATTCTTTCAACTCCAACTTCGCGAGCACGTTCAATAATTCTTTCAAGAATCTTGTGGCCAATTCCTTGCTTCTGCAGATTCTTTTCCACTGCAACGGTACGAACTTCAGCGAGATCTTCCCAGAGTGTGTGGAGCGCTCCACATCCCACAATTTTTCCATCGAGTTCGGCAACGGTAAATTCTTGAACACCTTCGTAGAGGGTCACAGTTTCTTTGGCAAGCATCTGACCAGGTGCTGCATATGAATCGACGAGTTCGCGAATTGCTTTAACGTCAGAAGTTTTGGCCGAGCGAATTACCAACATTATTAATCAACTTCTGGCTTTACGAGGGGAAATAAAATAGTTTCACGAATTCCAAGACCAGTCAGAGCCATCAGAAGGCGATCAACGCCCATTCCCATTCCACCCATAGGCGGCATACCAAATTCCATCGCACGTAAGAAATCTTCATCTACCTGCATCGCCTCGAGATCGCCCTTTGCACCAAGCTGCGCTTGTTCAAGCAGGCGATTGCGCTGAATGACAGGGTCAATTAATTCAGAATATCCAGTTGCGAGTTCGAATCCATCAATATAGAGATCCCACTTTTCGGCAACTCCTGGAATGTCACGATGTGCGCGCACAAGTGGTGAGGTATCGACGGGATAGCCCATCACGAATGTTGGTTCGATTAATTTATCTTGAGCGACATGTTCAAAGATCTCTTCGGCGAGCTTGCCAGTTACCCACTTTGGGTCAATCTTCATGCCGAGCTTGGTGGCAATCTTCTTCAGATCATCGATTGGAGTAAGCGCAGTTACTTGCTCTCCGACACCTTCAGAGATTGCGTCATAGAGTGAAATTTCTTTCCAGTTGCCACCCAAATCTGCTTGGCGACCATCGTGATGTGTGACGATGTGAGAACCGGCAACTGCCATGGCCGCATTTTGGATCAATGAACGAGTGACATCAGCGATGGATCGCCAGTCACCGTAAGCCATATATGACTCCACCATTGCAAACTCTGGTGAGTGTGAAGAGTCGGCACCTTCATTACGGAAGTTACGATTGATTTCAAAGACGCGTTCGATACCGCCAACAACACAGCGCTTGAGGAAGAGTTCAGGCGCAATACGCATATAGAGATCCATATCGTATGCGTTACTGAAAGTTTTAAATGGACGAGCCGCAGCACCGCCGTGCATCACCTGTAGCATCGGAGTTTCAACTTCAATAAAGCTCTCGGTATTAAATGTCTCGCGCAACGAGCGCATCACTGTTGGGCGCATACGAGCTGCAACGCGTGCTTCGGGGCGAACAATCAGATCGACATAGCGCATACGAACGCGCGTCTCTTCCGACATTGGTTTGTGATCATTTGGAAGTGGTCGAAGCGATTTCGATGCTAGCTTCCAAGAGGTAGCAAGAATGGAGAGCTCGCCACGCTTTGAAGTAATAACTTCGCCGGTTACAGAGACCATATCTCCCAGATCGATATCTGACTTCCAGGCATCAAGTTCTTCTTGGCCAACTTTGTCGAGAGATAACATCGCTTGAAGTTCAGTGCCATCGCCTTCGCGAAGTGTTGCAAAGCAGAGTTTTCCGGTGTCGCGCTTAAAGATAATGCGTCCTGTCAGACTTTCGATATCGCCTGTTGCTACATCAATATCGAGTCCAATATATTTTTCGCGGACTTCTTTCAGAGACTTGGTGCGAGGAACTACAACTGGGTATGGCTCGATTCCACGCTCGATAAGGCTGGCACGCTTCTCGCGACGGATCCGAAGTTGCTCGGGTAGGTCGTCGTCGTGTGCGGGCGAGTTATCTGTAGCCATGATGAAGGTAAGTCTACCTTTTTAGCTACAGATTCTTCTCATGGATAAGGCGAAGTCCGATAAGAGTCAGATCTGGCTCGTGCTCATCAATTGTTTCAGAAACTCCAATGATGAGTGGTGCAAGACCACCTGTTGCAATAACTGTTGGCGCCTCGTCGTAATCCTTTGCCAATTCGGCGGTGATGCGATCGACAAGTCCATCGACTTGGCCAGCAAATCCAAAGATAGTTCCTGATTGGAGAGCTTCAACAGTGTTCTTTCCAATAACGCTCTTTGGGCGCACTAACTCCACTTTACGAAGTTGAGCAGCACGGGCTGCAAGGGCATCAACAGAGATTTCGATTCCCGGAGCAAGTGCTCCCCCGAGAAATTCTCCCTTGGGAGAAACAACATCAAGGTTTGTAGAAGTTCCAAAATCCACAACGATTGCTGGTCCACCATACAAAGTATGTGCTGCGAGAGTATTGACGATGCGGTCTGCGCCAATCTCCTTTGGATTATCAACGAGTAATTGAACACCAGTCTTTGTTCCAGGCTCGACAATCGTTGTGTGTACATCTGAGAAATACGTCGTAATCATTGTTCGTAGCTCGCGCAAAGTTGCAGGAACTGTCGAGCAGATGGAAAGGCCAGAAAGTGTGTACCCACTGATGAGGGCGCTGTATTGCAGCCAGAGTTCATCTGCAGTTGTGCGTGGGTCGGTCTTAACGCGCCACGATTTAATAAGCTTATCTTTATCAAAAATTCCCAGAACTGTATTGGTATTTCCTACATCAACAGTTAATAGCATGGCTACTCCGCTCTCAGATCTAGGCCGATATCAAAGACAGGTGCGCTATGGGTAAGTGCACCAATAGCTAAGTAATTCACTCCCGTTGCTGCATACGCTTGAGCATTTTCCAGTGTGATACCGCCAGAAGCCTCGAGTTTTGTGGATCCTGCAACTATGGCAACTGCCTCAGCGCATTGTGCTGGACTCATATTATCGAGAAGAACGAGGTTGGGTTTGAGAGGTAGTGCCTGTCTTAGTTGCTCCAAAGTATCAACTTCAATCTCGATATCTGATGTCGGGTACTTCGCACGTACCTGTGAGAATGCCTCTGCAACTCCGCCCGCAGCGACGATGTGATTATCTTTAATGAGTGCAGCATCGCTTAAAGACATTCGGTGATTTGTACCGCCTCCCATGCGAACCGCATATTTTTCAAGCAGGCGCATTCCTGGAGTTGTCTTTCGAGTATCGCGAATTTCGCAAGAAGTTCCAGTAATTGCATCAACCCATGTGCGTGTAAGCGTTGCAACTCCACTGAGGTGTCCTAAGAAATTGAGAGCGGTACGTTCTGCTAGCAAAATTGCACGCGTATCTCCACGTACAGTCATAAGAACCGTTCCTGCTTCTACCGACGTTCCATCGTGCACGAGCACGGCAATATCTATGAGTCCAACTTCTTCCAGGACCGCACGAGCCATATCGATTCCCGCTATGACTCCACTTTTGCGCGCTACAAAATCTGCAGCTACTTTCTCAGCACCAGATACAGTCGCAACAGATGTGATGTCTTCTCCGCCCTGCAGATCTTCGGCAAGAGCACGTTTTATGAGATCGCGATCAATCATTTATTTCCTACTTCCTGATACCCGCTCGTCCAATATCCCGCTTGATCCACCTGCTGCACAATGCGCTTCTTCCACACATCACTTGTTTCTGGGAAATCTTCACGCCAGTGAGAACCACGTGTTTCTTGTCTAATCAACGCCGCTTTCAGAATTGCTTGGGCAAGTTGGAATAAGTTGGTTGTCTCCCATGCCTCAACGCATGGCTGTGCGCTCTTCTTATCTTCAATGCGGGTTAAGTCAGAGCTTGTCTTCAGCAGTGAATCTGATGAACGAAGAACTCCGGCACCACGGCTCATGCTGATTTGAATCTCATGGCGCACAGCTGGATCAAGAAGAATAGCTTGAGATGCGTTCTCGACAGGATCGCTCTTCTCGGGAAGGTGCTGCGCAATATCTGCAGCAATGCGTGCGCTAAAGACAAGACCTTCAAGTAGTGAGTTAGAAGCTAAGCGATTGGCACCATGTACGCCAGAGCATGCGGTTTCACCACATGCATAGAGACCGTTGACGCTGGTGCGGCCATTGAGATCTACACGTACTCCCCCTGATGCATAGTGCGAAGCGGGAGCCACGGGAATCAAATCTTTCAGGGGATCAATCCCATGCGCAATACATGAGGCATAGATAGTTGGGAACCGTTCCTTAAATCCCTCGAGGTGTCTCACATCGAGCCAGACATGATGCGCACCAGTCTTATTCATCACTCGCATAATAGAAATTGCAACCACATCGCGGGGTGCAAGCTCTGCAAGGGGATGAATCTCTTGCATAAATCGCTTACCTTGATTGTCAAGAAGATAGGCACCTTCGCCACGAACTGCTTCGCTGATAAGTGGCTGTTGCCCCTCAGAGTTATCACCTAACCATAAAACTGTTGGGTGAAATTGAATAAATTCAACATCGGCAACTTTCGCACCAGCACGTAGCGCAAGTGCGACGCCATCTCCTGTTGATACTGATGGGTTTGTGGTCTGGGCAAATACCTGTCCAAGTCCACCGGTGGCAAGAACAACTGCTCGCGCCAAGCCCCGGCCAACTCCATCGCGACTACCAGCACCAATGACGTGGAGAGTTACTCCGCATACTTCGCCAATATCGTTCTTTAACGCATCAAGCACGAGTGCATGTTCAACAACTTCAATCTCGGGATCGTTCTGAACAGCCGCAAGGAGTGCGCGTGATACTTCAGCGCCAGTCGCATCTCCACCAGCATGGAGAATTCGATTACGAAGGTGTCCACCTTCTCGTGTCAGGGCAATTTCACCACTTGCCTCTTTATCAAATATTGCACCGCGTTCAATTAATTTACGAACTGCTTCAGGGCCTTCAGTGACTAATACACGCACTGCATCGACATCACAGAGCCCAGCGCCTGCAACAAGAGTGTCTTTCTCGTGTGCTTCAGGAGAGTCTCCGTCGCCAAGTGCTGCTGCGATGCCACCTTGTGCCCACTTGGTAGAACCTTCATCAACGCGCGCCTTTGTTACGAGCAGGACAGATAAACCATAAGTGCGACATTGCAGCGCAGTAGTAAGACCTGCGATTCCAGATCCAACGACAATGACATCAGCAGATGCTGTCCAGCCTGGCGCTGGTGCTAAGAGCTTCATGCGCGCATTCCCATAGGTACATTGTCAATCAATCGGACTCCATTTATCCACCCAGCAACAATTGCTCGTACAGCGTGCGTATCTGCTTGAGCGTGCGCAAAAGTATTCTCATCGATGTAATCAGCGTAATCGAGAGTAAATGCTGGCTCTGTCGCCAAAATCTCACGTAACTCAACTTCGGATTTCGATTGGGATAAAGCCTTATAGACGACCTGGGCTGCAACTCTTCCTTCTGGAGTAAGTCGACTATTACGAGACGACATTGCAACGCCATCTGCTTCTCGAATCGTGGGAGCTGTAACGATTTCGACATCCCCAGAAATTGTCTTAATCAACTGCAACTGCTGAAAATCTTTCTCACCAAAGATGGCAAACTTTGGTTGCACTAAGTCAAAGAGCCGACCAACTACGGTGAGAACTCCATCAAAGTGGCCAGATCGGGATTTACCTTCGTAGATATCTCCCATAGGGCCTGCGGAAAGTTTTCTAAAATCTTCCGGATATATCTCAGCCTGTTTTGGTAACCAGAGGTGAGTCACACCAGATGATGCAGCTATCTCAATATCGATTTCAGGAGTGCGCGGGTATGTTGATAGGTCTTCTTCGCTCTCAAATTGCAGTGGATTAACGAAGATACTAGCGACAATATCGGCGTTATATTTTTTAGCTAATGTGAAGAGTGAGGCATGACCTGCATGGAGTGCGCCCATAGTCGGAACAAATGCACAGGCAGAAGGAAGCTCGCGAGCATCTGTTACTACTTTCATGGCTCCAGTCCTTTCAGGTACCGGGCAGGCAGTGCCATAACTCTAAGGCGTTAGGGCAATTGCTCCAAAAGGGTAGAAATTTTTCCATGTGTGAGCAGCACTGCATCTGGCTCAATCTCGCACCACGGTGCTAAGACAAAACGACGTTCATGCGCACGAGGGTGTGGCAGTTCGAGTTCATCAGCCTTGCTTAACAGCCCGCCATATTGGATGAGATCAAGATCGATTGTGCGCGGACCCCATCTCTCAATTCTTTCGCGCCCGAGAACTTTCTCAATGCCGTGAAGTAACGAAAGCAGATCCAGTGCTGGCAAATCACTTTCGAGGATACACACTGCATTGATGTAATCCGGTTGCTCTGGGCCACCAACTGGTTTAGTTTCGTAATACGAAGAGATTGCCGTGACATCTGTTGCTTCTCGTAACATCGAGATAGCTACATCCATCTGCTCTTTGGGATTTCCAATATTTGCACCGAGTGCGACTACAGCTTTCATCGTGTAATAGTGACTGAGATATCTGTGGTCTGTGCCGAAATTGGCGCCTTTGGCTTATGCACCGTCACTGCAATATTACTTATTTCAGGGTGTCCTGCCTTGATGCGATCTGCAATTCGACCAGCTAGCTTTTCAATTAATTGAACGCGTTCGCCAGTAATTTCTTCAACTACTAGGTCAGCAAGTGCGCCATAATCAATTGTGTCTTTCAAGTTATCGCTCACACTTGCTTGAGATAAATCTAGATGGATTTCCAGATCGACAAAGAAATCCTGACCATTCTTAGCTTCGTGGTCAAAGACTCCGTGATAGCCAAATCCCCAAATACCTGTAAGTGAGATGACATCACTCATGAATGTATCGCCTCAACATTTGCCTTCACGCCATGAACTCTAACTCCCCAGATACCTGAGCCGACAAGGGATTGCGTTACCTTTACTGTTGCCGCTTCCCGCTCATCTGGCTTGTCGCCACCAAGAAAGCGCTTACGCGAATGGCCGATGAGAATTGGAAATCCCAGGGCAACAAATTGATCTATGTTGCGAAGAATCTCCCAATTATGT
>Ga0194061_1001578_pt1 | contig 13130 bp, 11 predicted proteins | sample SepL2221m_MetaG_FD_163423 | JGI IMG/M metagenome (GOLD analysis project Ga0194061, IMG submission 163423) | Anoxic zone freshwater microbial communities from boreal shield lake in IISD Experimental Lakes Area, Ontario, Canada - Sep2016-L224-21m | ecosystem: Environmental > Aquatic > Freshwater >...
GCGCCAACAATTGGAACCCGTCCAGCGCTTCACCGTCAGTGATCGGCTGGTATTCAGCGCGGCCCACGTCCTTGAGCCACGCGTGTTCGGGGCCGACGCCGGGATAATCAAGTCCAGCCGAAATCGAATGAACATTCGCGGTCTGACCGTCTTCGTCTTGCAGCACGTACGTCTTCATGCCGTGCAGAATTCCCGGCTTACCCTTCGCGAGCGTCGCGGCGTGTTGTTCGGTGTTGACGCCATGTCCCGCCGCTTCAACGCCGATGAGTCGCACACTTTTGTCTTGAACGAACGGATGGAAAATACCCATCGCATTGCTTCCACCACCGACACACGCGACAACGGCGTCGGGCAGACGGCCTTCGATGCGCAGCGATTGCTCGCGCGCTTCGCGTCCAATCACCGATTGATAATCGCGAACCATCATCGGGAAAGGGTGTGGTCCCATCACCGAGCCGATGATGTAATGCGTCGTGCGAACGGACGACATCCAGTCGCGCATCGCTTCGTTACACGCGTCTTTCAACGTCTTCTGACCACTCTGAACAGCTTCAACTTTCGTGCCCAACAATTCCATGCGGAAGACATTCAGCGCCTGGCGGCGGACGTCTTCGGCACCCATGTAAACGGTGCATTCCATTCCGAACAACGCAGCGGCTGTGGCGGTCGCGACGCCGTGCTGACCGGCTCCCGTTTCGGCGATGATGCGCTTCTTACCCATCTTTCGCGCCAGCAGCGCCTGACCAAGCGTGTTGTTGATTTTATGCGCGCCAGTGTGATTCAAATCTTCGCGCTTCAAATAAATCTTCGCGCCGCCGCAATGCGCGGTCAATCGACCCGCGTACGTCAGTGGATTCGGACGGCCGACATAGTCGCGAAGCAGGCCTTGCAATTCAGTCTGAAACACTGGATCGGTTTTCGAATCCGCATAATAACGCGCAAGTTCCTCACACGCCGGCATCAGCGTCTCGGGGACGTAGCGCCCGCCGAAACCCGCTTCTCCGCCAAAATAGCCGCGAGCGTCCGGTTGGATTGAATCGATTGCGCCTGTCAATGTCGTGCTCACGTAAGTCATCTCCGTATTCGGTGTGTCAAATCGTAACGCGTCAAACATCCCTCCGCAATCGTTGTACCGCTGGCAACACATAACAAAAATGCGGGCTGGAAAGCCCGCATCGTCGATCTGAATGAGAGAACGTCGAGCGGCGCTTAGAACGTGCTGATATTGCGGTAAAGTTCCCACATTTCAGAACGACCCAGCCAGGAGCGCAGTTCGTGACGGATCTGAAAGACGCTGACAAAGCGGTGCTTGTCGTCGCGAGCGAGACATTTCGTGCACATTTCTTCGAGCTCCGGCGGTACGCGGCGGTGCGTGAAATTCGACGGCTTCGGCACCGGGCTGTGACGGAAGTACGGTTCCAAATCGGTCGGGCGCTGAACCTGATTCGGCGCTTGGCCGCACAGCAAGAAAAAGAGGATGCCGCCGAGGCCGTAAATGTCAGTCCGTTCACTGAACGTGCCCGGATCACCGTTCCATTGTTCGGGCGACATGTACGCCGGCGTTCCGACGGCGCGGATGTCCGGGTTGTTCGCGAGAACGCCCGTCAACGTCGTGGACAATCCCGGAGCACTTTCAATATCAATGTTCGTCGCAAATCGGCGCGGCATATCCGGCCCCGCAGTCGGTTGGCCTTCGCCGAAATCGACGACGACGATTTCACCGCGCACGCCGACGACGACGTTTTCAGGCTTCAAATCAAGATGCAAAATTCCGTTCGCGTGAGCGTGTTCGACTCCGGCACAAATCTTGTCGAAGAGTTCCGCCATCGCGGTGACGCTGTATCCGGTCAGTCCGGGAATTCCGGTCTCTGTAATCCGTTTGAAAATCTGGTCGAGACCGACGCCTTCAATCAGCGGAATCGTCATGTAGACGTGGTCTTTGCCATACGCGCCGAGGTCGAGCAAGCGGATCGCGTTGGGATGATTGAGCTTCGCCGCGTAGCGCGCTTCTTTGACAATCCGCTCAACACCGCCCGGGCCTTGATTCGCGCTGGTCTTCATCACCACTTCGCGTTCGGCGAGTTGGTCGAATACCACTTTACACGCACCCTGTCCACCCAGAGTAATGTCTCGGCGAGCTATGTAGCGTTCTGTGGCCGGAAGGTTGATCTTGCCGTTTATTTCTTCAGCCGTCAAAGGCGCGGACATCGGCTTGACTTGGGGAATTTCGTGTAGCTCTGGGTCGTCGTCGAATTCGTTGGGCATGTCACTTTCTCTCCCATGTCGTTGTGCATCATAAGTGCGCCCTGAATACGAATTGGGCGCGTGAAGCAATTGAGTTGAGCGGGTAGATAATTTAGCGTCCGGACGCCGCGTGGCAAATGGAAATGCGCATCAAAGCAAAGTTCCCATTGCAAAAGGATCGGAAGAATTCAAGCGACTGACGTTACAATAGCCTACGGATACAAACCGGCACCCGATTATTTTAGGAGATAAAACCGTGCATAAATCGTCACTCATGCCGTTCGCTTCTTTGATCATGTTGACCGCACCCATATGGGCTGGTGAAGGCCCGCCGCCGCGCCGCATGGCACCCATCCCCGCCGGTTTCAAAATACTCGCCGACCAACCGTACGTCGAGAAAGGGCACAAGGCTCAAGTGCTCGATTTGATTTACCCGGAAAAAGCCGAAAAGCCGCTCCCTCTTATTGTCTGGATTCATGGTGGCGCGTGGTCGGCAGGCAGCAAGAACGGCGGCCCGTTCATGCAGATGCTGTCGAAGGGCTACTCGGTCGCGAGCATCGAATACCGATTCTCGCAAGTCGCTCCGATGCCCGCGCAAATCAACGATTGTAAAGCGGCAATTCGGTGGATTCGAGCGCACGCGAAAGAATACAATATCGACGGCGCACACATCGGCGTGTGGGGCAGCAGCGCCGGCGGCCATCTCGTCGCGTTGCTTGGAACATCAGGCGATGTCGCGGATTTGGAAGGCGACCTCGGCAACAAAGACCAGTCCAGCCGCGTGCAAGCCGTCTGCGATTGGTTCGGTCCCAGCGATATTGGCAAGATGGGCGAACAGTCCGGCCCAGATAGTAAAATAGCTCACAACAATCCTTCTAGCCCCGAGTCGAAACTAATCGGCGGAGCCGTGCTGGAGAATCTCGAAAAGGCTGCTAAGGCCTCGCCGATCACATACGTCACAAAAGATGATCCGCCATTCCTGATCATGCACGGCGACAAAGACCCGCTCGTGCCGTTGAAGCAAAGCGAGACGCTGCGCGACGCATTGAAAACCGCAGGCGTTGAAGTCGAATTGGCCGTGCAAATCGGCGACGGACACGGCGGAAAGAAATTCAGTTCACCGGAAAGCAACGAGAAGATCGAAGCGTTTTTTGAAAAGCATTTGAAAGGGAAGTAACCCCTATAGAATGAGTCAATTGATTGCAACTCGCACAATTCATAGGAGGTTTACGTGAGTCATTATTTGAGGCTGGGACTCGTTGTGCTGGTCGTCAGTGCGGTGGTGATGTCCAACGCATCGGCGGAGATTTCGAAAGCTGATTTCGACGCGATGCAAAAGCAACTCGCCGACATCCAAACTCAACTCAATAAAGAGCGCGCGGCCTCAGCGGCGGAGATCAAATCCGTCAAGGGCGAACTCTCTGAATTGCGCCAGCATCAAGTGAACGTGAAAGGTGCGGAGTCAACGGTCATCCGTGAAGTCGAGACGACCTTGACGCCCAACGCGATTCCAGGTCAACCGGTTACGACCGCCATCGGCAAAATGAAAATCGGCGGCTTGGTGCAGGTTTGGTACTATGCGATTGAACGCGACCGGGAAGGACTATACAAATTCGAACAGTTCGACGACTTTGATCACAATATCGGTGTTTCACAAAGCACGTTTCAAGTACGGCGCGCTGAAATCAATTTCACGATGGATATTCACGAGAATGTCACTGCTTTCATGATGGCGGATTTTGCGCGCGAATCGGATTCGGTTCGGGGGCAGTTTGCGAATTTGGCTGGAAACAATCAAGGTTTTATCAAGGGCAACACGGTGGTTGCTTCGCAAATTCTGGGAAAGGATTTGAAGATTGGCTCACCCGCCGGTTCTGCTCCTGCAATTCTGCAGGATGCAATCATCAATTTTCATGACGTCATTCCACATCATGATATTTCGTTGGGACAAATGTTGCCTTATTTCAGTCAGGAAGAATTCGCGCCGAATGGTCACTTGGATTTCGTCGAACGATCTTGGATTGGAAATTTTGTGCAACGTGATTTGGGTGCTGTGATCCACGGATCATGTTGGGGGAATGGTGGTGGAAGCGCGTATCAAGGAGCCGGTGATGCAGGCAGATTTCAATATTGGCTAGGCGTATTTGACTCGGCCGGGTATTACCAAGACGCAACGACTCAAAGCCGTCCCGACAACAACGCGTCAAAGGATTTTCTGGGCCGCGTAATGGTCCGACCGCTTTGGAACGACTGTATGGGCCACTTGGAGTTGAGTGGTGCGTTCGGATTGGGACGGCATGGCAGTACTCCATTGGATCAGGCCATCTTAGCAGTCAATAGCAGTGGTTCTGGACCCGCAATCGGCGGCTTCTTTATTAATGGCACTCGTGAAACATTTGGGCGTCGTGCGTCCGCTTATGTAGACTATAAAGCGGGTGATTTTGCGAAAGGATTGTGGACCAAATTTGAGTATATGTGGATACACGACTCCTGCTCGAATATTCCCCAGACAACCTCACTATTTAATACCACAGATTTGGGTCATTATGAGCCGTTTTCCAGCACGGGATTTTACGCGTCTGCGGGGTATCGGCTTTCGGAATCAAACTACAGCCAGTGCCTGCCATGTTGGGCACAAGGGTTTGAATTCAATGCGCGTTTTCAGCGGTATACAAATGTCTGGACACAAAACAACAGCAATGCGTACAAAGTTGAGACCTTCGCGACCAAGCAGGGTACGTTGGGTATCAATTATTATCTTGTCGGCCAGAACGCGAAGATTCAGATGAATTACGACATTGTTCGAGACCCCAAAGGTCAGGCGAATGCCCGATTCCATGCGGTCAAGAACGACTTCTTTTCGATGAGCTTTCAAGTCATGTGGTAATCGCGTATACTCTTTATTATCAACGAAACAGCCCAGCGAGCACCATACCCAGCGCAAAATTGATTGCTCGGACTACAAACCAAACGACCACCGCTTCAGGCCAGAAATCGAGCTGGACGATGGTCACCAGACAGACCAAATACGCAACAGTTCCAAGAACGAATCCGACACCTGGAATCAGGGACACCACGACCGTGATCGCCGCCGTAATCAAACACAACGTAAATGGAACGTCTTTCGACCAGATCCGCGCACCAATCCAAGTCCCGGCAGATAAAATCAAACTGGCGACAGCAATACCGATCAGAATAGCCATAGCAAGAAATCCCTTAATTTAGTGTGATGTTTTGATATCATGTTAATACGTCACGGGTGTACTGCAACGTTATAAAGCACCATTATTCCGATGGAATGAATGCGCTATCCCGATATGGAAAACCCCGCCGAATCAACGCCGCTCCCCGGCCCGCATCCAGTACATTCCAAGAAGGATATTCAATACGCGAACAACGTCGCAGATGGTTGTATGACAGGCGGTGGATGTTTCATGCGCTTGCTGGAATTGTTTTTGCAATGTCCAGACATCTGGTTCTTGATTATCGAAATCTTTATTTAGTGATCGAGACTACTTCTCAATCACGATCTCAATACGAATCGTCACGCGTCCAGTGCGTTTTTCGCCACGCGGGGCGGCGAGCTTTTTGAGTTGCTCATTTTGCGTTTCGGATAATTCTTCCGCTAGGGCGTCTTTTTTCGCTGCTGGTTTCGTCGTACTTTGCATCGATTCAAGAGCACTCATGACCGCGTCCGTTTGGGCTGTGCTGATCGTGACTGCGTAAGCCGCGACCGCCGAATTGGGCGTCGGGTACGGCACAAGCGGAGCTTCCAGAAACGTCGCGTTTTTATCTTTCGACAGCACGCGCTGGCGAATGGAGTCGGCCAAATCTAAAAGATTTGTTCCGCGCAACACAACGAACAGCTGCGTGTTTTCATGTGGCGCACTCGCGCGGCGATTTGACGCTCCAACGGGCGCATCCTCCACAATAGGTCGATCAGCCGAGGGAACAGGGAACGCAGCGGTCGGCGGTACGGGGCCAGCATTTCCCGGCTTCTGCGGTGCCTTGCGATCTTCCTGAAGTGTGATGATTTTAGTCCCGGATTGAAGGGCTTCGAGTTCCTCGTTTCTGCTGCTTTTTTTCGCCGACGGAAGACCGTTTCCGGCTTCCCGGCCAGCCGCGTCGCCACCTTCTTTTACATCGCCGTTATGCACTGCCTTGGGCATCGGACGTATGATAATAGAATTTCCTGCTGCCTTTGCTTTTGCAAGCAATTCCGTGCGCAACTGACCTTCCCCACCCTTATCCGATTCACCCTTGGGCGCAATCGGCTGAGGTGACGGAGCTGTCGCAAAGGGTGCAGGTGCAGGCGGCGAAAGAGGTCGCTGCGCTTCTGCTTTTTTCAAAGCAACCGCATCTTGCTGCTTAAATACGGGTCCCGCGTTCTTGTCGCTCGCTCCTCCACCAAGAGCGAACGTGTTCGATCCATCTTTATTTGGACCACCGAATGCGGCATCCTTCTTCATGGGTGTGGCTGTCGTACTCGACATGCTCTTGTCTGACTTAGCATCAAGCGCAAGTGTCCTCGCGCGTTCCTCTTCGGTGGATTTGCGCACCGGTACGGGAGAAACGGGTCTAGCTTCGGGATAATCAATAGCCCCGCCATCCGGATGAATCGAGGCGACATCGTTTGCCCCCACCGGATTTACAGCTCCAGGCTTCAACTCCTCGGGCGCTCGCTCCAAACCCCGCGCTTCACGTTTGCGTTCGTCGCTTGGAACTTTGAACGCAACCGGCGCGTTGTCCAATTCGGTCGGAATCGATGAGCGAAAGAACGACACATATCCCAGCGCGGAAATCATCACTGCCGCCGCCGCGCTCGCAAACAACATCCACCCATTTGAACGCCTTCCGCGTTGAATCGGCGTGACAGACGCAGCAATCGGTTTCGGCGCGGATTTCAATTCCGCTTCCACCGCCGCACGACTAGCCGCTTTTGCCCGAGCCGGAGCCGCGACTTTCTGCAACATGTTCAACACTGTTCGGACGCGTTCAATCTCTTCGACGGACGTCTTGCACGCAGCACACATGGCTAGATGCGATTCGACAGTCACGCGCTCAGCTGGCGGCAATTCACCGTCGCAGTAGGCGCTCAACTCCAATTCTATTTCGTCGCATGTCAGCATAACGTTCCCGTTCACAAGTCTTACAAATCTTTTAACAGCAGAGCCATTTCTTTCCGCGCTCGGTGCAGCCGCGACTTCACGGCAGGCAACGAAATGTCGAGCGTTTCGGCAATGGCGTCGTAATCCAGATCGTCAATCTCCCTCAACACCAGAATCACGCGATGGTCCGGCTCCAACCGGTTCAGCGCGTCTTGAATCATCTGATCGCGCTCCTTATTCAGGAGTGTCGTCAGCGGATCGTCACTCCGCGAATCGGCGACCGAAGACCCGAGCGTTCGGCGTTCGTCGTTCTCGCCGCCTGCGGCCGGAGCATCCAGACTGCCCGCTTCGTGCTTCCGCTTCCGAGCCTTGTCGCGTTCGTGCGTGAACACTCCGTTCACGGCGATGCGATAAAGCCACGTGTAAAAGCGGCTGCCTTTGCGAAACGTCGCGAACGCATTCCATGCGTTCACAAACGTTTTTTGCAACAAGTCCTCGGCATCCTCTTCGGAGCCGCTCATGCGTATTAGGAGATTGAAGACGCGGTCTTGGTGGCGTTCGTACAAAGCGTCGAAGGCGTCCAATCTTCCTTGGGACGCCAATTCAACGAGCTGTTCGTCGCTGTACTGGCTGTCCATTCGGTTAGACTCGCATCGCGCCCGGTTGGATTCTCGAATTCTTAGAGAATTTTAGAAATTTTCTTCGCCCGTGAAAGCCGTCTCTGCAGACAGCCTTGGCAACGGCGATTGATACGACGTACTCAACGGATCGATCTTCGAACAAAGTGTGCAAACACACGCCATCGGACTACTTCGTCGGGGCGGGTTTCGTCGCCAGTTCGGCAGCGGTCTTCTCGACCTTCTCTTCCATGATCTTGCCGGCCTTGAATGTCACGACCGCTTTTTCCGGGACCATCACTTCCTGCCCCGTGCGCGGATTCCGTGCTTTGCGCGCTTTCCGCATTCGAACTTCGAACACGCCGAAGTTGCGCAATTCGTAGCGTTTTTCTTCCGCCAGAATCTCAATGATCTCATCCAGAGTCATTTGCACAATTTGTTTCACTTTTTGTTGCTCAATGTTGGTCGCCTGAGCAATTTTAATGACCATGTCGTTTTTAGTCACTGAAGTAAGACCTCCCAAGTTTAAACGAGCCGCGTTGCCTCAAGAAATGTTGAAGATGTGAGTACGCGAAGCCCCCCGGTCTCGCAATAAACCTGAATAATATGATTCGCACATGTTTAACATTATCGGGCTTTCTGTCAAGAGAGAATGACAAACCATTTGCAAAATTGCTGGCCAAGCCTAAATTTTTTTTCGATTGAACACCGCTCTCGCGTGCCCGCTCAAGTGGGGGGCGTCGAGACACGTGAGACTTTCGGCTGCAGGTTCTCAAATATTTCGGATAAGGATTTTGGATTTGGTGCGTCTAATTTGTTGCCGACCCATTAGCATGCAACCGTCAGTGCTTTGATCCAATGGTGACACCCATTTCGTTTCTGAAGGACAACCATGGCAGCGAACGACGCAGAAGTGGAATTGTACCTGTCCGAGATCAGTAAATTTCCGCTGCTCTCGCACGATGAAGAATGCTCGTTGGCCCAGCGGATCGCAGAGGGCGACGAAGAAGCTCGTCACGAGATGATCCGCAGCAATCTGCGGCTCGTCGTCAGCATCGCCAAACATTTCCGAGAGCGCGGCATGTCGCTTCTCGATTTGATCGAAGAAGGCAACCTCGGCCTTCTCAAAGCCGTCCAACGTTTCAATCCCGCCAAAGACTGTAAATTCTCAACGTACGCCACGTGGTGGATCAAGCAGACTGTCCGCCGAGCACTGATCAGCAAAGTCAAACCGATCCACGTTCCGGCCTATATGTTCGAAGAAATATCGCGCTGGAAAAAGGCCGGCTCCATGCTCTCCCAGAAATTGGGCCGCGATGTGACGCCGGACGAAATCGGCAAACATCTGAAACTTCCTGCCTCCAAAGTTGCGATGATCCACAAAGCACTGAGCGCCACCGGATCGATGGGACGCGGCGGTTCGTCGAACCGAAACGGTGATATAGAGCTCGACATGGACGATGTCCTCGTTGCGCTGCCCAGTCACGAAGAACCGATCGAAATCGACGACACCGAGCACCAAGCGCTGCATCACGCCATGGACCTCGCACTGAACGAACGCGAGCGACACATCATCGAATTACGCTACGGATTAAATCCGTTTGACCGCAAGAATCCCGAGAATACGCTGGAGCAAATCGGTGACCGTATCGGCCTGACTCGCGAACGGGTGCGACAGGTGGAAATGGTAGCACTTCGCAAATTGCAGATTTTCATCGAACGCCAACGCATCCAGGGCGAAACGGAGCGACAAGATCGACGTCGGACGGCTAAAGCGAGCGAGAAGGCGAAAGTAAAATCGAAGCCAAAATCGGCGGACTAAATGCGTATTAAAAACAGGAATAAAATGAGATATGTTCTGGCTGGCGTGATCTGTATTGCGGCCGCCGCGCTGGCTTCGGCAGCCGACCGCGAATGGAATTCGTACCAACCCGGCAACGGGGTCTGCTACATCAAATTCCCAGCGAATCCGGAATACCAGATGCAGCTCGTGGACTCTGCTGCGACGCATATTTACATCGCAAAAGATTCCACACGAACGCCCATGTATGTCTACGTCCTGGGATTCTGCGACTACCCGAAAGAACGCCTCGCCGAAAAAGACGCGATCAAGAAATTGCTCGACTCCGACCGCGACAGTTTCGTCAAGTCTGTCAACGGAAAAGTCGTTTCCGAGAAACCGATCAAGATCGAATCCGCAGCGGGCCGAACGCTCGTGATCTCCGGAGAAGACGGCCAGGCGCGCTGGCTATTACGTGAAGTTCTCATCGATAACCGCGTCTTCCAACTTGCCGTCTGCGTCCCCAAGAACGATGTAAACGACGCCGACGCCGCGAAGTTCTTCGACTCGTTTCATCTGCCCCGCAAATAGCAAAATTCTGCCTGCGCGTTCCGCACGATCATGGTTTAAATTACGATGAACTATTGAACCTTCGGAATGCGTCTTATGAACTTAAAAAACCGACTCCTCATCATCCCAGCGATTTTATGTTTCGCCGGGATGTTCGCCTCACCTGCTGCGGAAACATCCGTCAAAGAATCGACCGTAAAAGTTGAGCGCACCAACGACGGTTTCCGACTACTACGCAACGGTCAGCCGTATTTCATCAAAGGTGGCGGGGGCGAGCATCATCTCGACACGCTCGTCAAAATCGGCGGGAATTCGGTGCGGACGTGGAGCACCGAAAACCTCGGCTTCACACTTGAAATGGCGCTGAAAAAAAATCTCTCGGTCTGCGCCGGGATTTGGCTCGCGCCCGAACGCAGCGGCTTCAATTACAACGAACCTGCGCGCGTCGCCGAGCAACTCGAACGAGTGAAGAAAAACGTCACCAAATACAAATCACATCCAGCGCTGTTGATCTGGGGAGTTGGAAATGAAATCGAAGGCGACGGAAGTCGCGAAGCGGTCTGGCACGCGATTGAAAGCGCCGCTCACGCCATTCACGAGATCGATCCCAACCATCCGACGATGGTGGTCCTCGCTGAAATCAACGAACAGAAAATCAAGTCGCTCGCCACGTATTGCCCGAACATCGACATCCTGGGCGTCAATTGCTACGGTGGTGCGCACAGTGTCGCGCAGCGCGTCAAAGATTTTGGCTGGGGCAAACCGTTCATTGTAACCGAATACGGTCCACAAGGATTCTGGGAAGCGGGCCGTGCAAAATGGGGCGCGCCTCTGGAAGAAACCAGCACCCAAAAAGCCGATCGGTATTTGTTGAACAACTCGCGCAGCATCGCGCCAGGCGGAGTTTGCCTCGGATCGTATGCTTTTATTTGGGGACACAAGCAAGAACGTACTGCGACCTGGTTCGGCATGTTTTTGAAATCAGGCGAATCGCTGGGGTCAGTAGATGCATTGAGCTACGCGTTCACTGGACGCTTCCCGGCCAACCGAGCGCCGAAGATTTTGGAACTGGACTGCTCCACGCACAAAAAGGAACTCGAACCCGGAGCCGCATTCCAAGCTAGCGTGATCGCGTACGATGATGATGGCGACAAGCTCGAAACGAAGTGGGAGGTGATTGAAGAGTCGCGCGATTTAAAAATCGGCGGCGACGCTGAATCCGAACCCGCCGCACACCCCGAAGCGCTCCTCGAAGCGAAGGACTCCCGCGCCAGTTTCAAAGCGCCACTTGTTCCCGGAGCCTACCGTTTGTTCGTCACCGTTCTCGACGGCAACGGCCACGCCGCAACTGCCAACGCGGTGTTTTTTGTGAAGAAAAAATAGAGTGATCCGAATTCTCTATGCTTGAGTTCATCCGAAATGGCGTACGTTTTTTCGTCCGCCATTTCGGATGCGTTTGATCTCTATTTCTTGGCGTCCTTCTTTTCTGCCGCCTTCGTTATGTAGCTCTTCAGTGTTTCTTCCAGTTCAGATTTCAAGCCATCGTCCGTGCACACTTCAATCGCTTTCTTCTGCCATTTGATACCCTCTTCGTGCTTGCCCGCGTCAAAAAACGCGCGAGCGTACGTGTCCACAATCGCGGCGTTCTTGCCTTCGCTTAAATCAAATGCTGCTTTTGCGACACGCATGGCCAAGTCCAGATCGCGTTTTTTGATGCCGTCTTCGGTCATGACTTTCCATGCGAATTCGTTGAGTCCATCGGCGTCTGTCTTCGCAGCTTCGAGAAATGACGCGCCGATTTTCTTGCATTCCGCATCGTTCTTTTCGTCGGCGGCCAATTCAAAATATTTGGACGACAAAGTGTCCGCATCTTCGGCATGAAGGGTCTGAGTTGCAAACGCCATCACACATGCCACGGCACACAACTTGAAATACAATCCCATCAAATTCATCCTCCAAAAATGTGGTTGCCAATCAAAGACTACTTGCTCACACTCAACGTCACAGGTTCCGCAGTCATTTTCAAACCCGACACTGTCACCAACCCTTCAGCATCCGCTTTTCCTTCACCTTTTGCTGAACCATAGCTCCATTTAAAAGCTTCGCCTGCTTTGATCTTAAATTTCTGCAAGCGCCGCAGCGTCACGTCAGCACTCGCTTCCTTCGGTATTTCAAACTTCGTCTTCAATTCCGTCGCGTTCATCAGGAGGAGCGACACGTCCACTTTCTCTGCTGTGTCGCTCACTGTCTTCCATCGGAAGAACGCATTGATCTGACCCGCTTCAATATTCTTCAAATCATCCGGCCAAGGCAACTTGCTGTTGCACGTCGCATTCGTAAACACCGCATATAATTCATTCTTTTTAATAGTCAGCCAATCAAACGAATTGATCAAATCGTTGATCTTCATAATCTGCGACGTATTATTCGCGTGGCCAAACGGCCCCCAATAAAAATACAGCGCATACTTCCGATCATTCATCGCTTTGACAAAGCGCTCATGCCCGGCTGACCATCCATCATTCTGCCCTGAATAATCAATCACAACCGGCGGCTCGGGCAGTTTCACAGTCTCCGGAACCGTCGCGAGTGGAAAATACATGCGTTGACTGACATGCTCAATTCCGGCAGGAACGTTCGCTTTGATCGCGGCAAACACATCGCCGTTTCGAGTCCCTATGCCCAACGTCCCGCTGCCGCCCATTGAATTCCCGCACAGATACACCCGATTCGGATCAATACCATACTTCTCAATTATCGCTCTGACAGTCGCCATCACACGCTTTTCGACCGGCATCGGATCGCCACCCG
>Ga0194061_1001580_pt1 | contig 13127 bp, 13 predicted proteins | sample SepL2221m_MetaG_FD_163423 | JGI IMG/M metagenome (GOLD analysis project Ga0194061, IMG submission 163423) | Anoxic zone freshwater microbial communities from boreal shield lake in IISD Experimental Lakes Area, Ontario, Canada - Sep2016-L224-21m | ecosystem: Environmental > Aquatic > Freshwater >...
GTTTCGTCGCTGCCGCGCACCGTGATTTCAGCGGTCAGGTCGCCATTTGCCAGTCGGTCGGCCGCTCTACCCCGGTGGTAAGCGGGCGGGTGATGGAGCGGACGATACCGAAACTGAAAAAGGCCCCCATTACAATGCCGAGGAGCATTGCCGTGATGGAAATGGTTTTATTCTTCCGGTAGGTAGCGGTTCCGGCGACATACTCCTTCTCTGCCCCCTTCAGTTGCAGATTAGTCAGCCGGTTGAGCTTTTCTGATAAAGGGTCGATGGCGAGATAGAGGTCAGAGACGGTGAATTGAGTCAGGGCAGTGTAATCCTCGATCTTGAGGATGCCGGTCAATTGTGCCACGGCGGCGTCAGCCGCGTTTTTTAATGGTATCAGCTCGTCAACAAGTTTCTTTTCATCGGCATCCAGCCTGATTTGCAGGAGCTGCTTCCAGGTGGTGTCGATGGTACTGACGGCTCTGTCAACATTCGCACGCCCCTCGTGCCAGCGAAGATTGCCGTTACGCACTTTGTGCGACGTGTCAACGATGTCGACCGCATACATGTCGGCGATTACTTTTAGATTCTTGAGATGGATAGTGTTATCCCGATACACCGAGTCCAGCGCTTCTAAGGCCCTGCCGGCACTGTGCAGGCCCGTAAAGCCGATTACTGCAAGCAGTGACGACAAAAAGAACGTCAGACCGTACAGCCTGGTTCCCACGCTCACATTTTGTAGCATGTTCTCCCCCATAAAATTGGGATTATTGGGATCGGGAACTCCCGTAGATCAGAGCCTATCCGTGAATAACTCCAGTTTTTCTGAATGGCTCGAAATTGCCCCCATTATCGTAAAGATTTACATAATCCGTGGCAACCGTTTTTTCTTTTCCAGCTCAGAAAATTTTTGGTATGTCCGATGCAGCAAGTCGTGCTGTAACGAAGAGACAACGGCAACGAAGCCGCATTCCAGGCGGGAATGCGGCTTTTTTTCGGTAGTGGGACGCAAATATGGAATGTATAGAAAACAGGCAGTTGATTATCGACGATACTACCCTGCGCGACGGCGAACAGACCGCCGGCGTGGTCTTCTCGAAACGGGAGAAACTGGCCATCGCCCGCATGCTGGACTCCATCGGCGTGGGGGAGATCGAGTGCGGCATCCCGGCCATGGGGAAAGAGGAACAGGACGGGATCCGGTCGCTGGTAGACCTGGGGCTGCATGCCCGCCTGATAACCTGGAACCGGGCGCTGGTGCCCGAAATTAAGGCAAGTATCGCCTGCGGCGTGCAGGCGGTGGACATTTCGCTGTCGGTCTCCGATCAGATGATCATTCACAAGCTGCGTAAAAGCCGCGAAGCGGTCAAGGAGCAGCTCAAGGTGGCGCTCGGTTTTGCCAAGCAGCATGATCTCTACGTTTCGGTCGGCGGCGAGGATGCCAGCCGGGCCGATATGGGCTTTCTGGTGGAGCTGATGGAGATCACCCGCTCGCTGGGGGGCGACCGTTTCCGTTTCTGCGACACGCTGGGGATCATGGACCCTTTCAGCATGTTCGACAAGGTTTCGTACCTGCGGCAGGCGGTTCCTGCCGTCGATATTGAGGTGCATACCCACAACGACCTGGGGATGGCAACCGCCAACACCATCGCCGGCATCCGCGCCGGAGCGCGCTTCGTCAACACCACTATCAACGGCCTGGGAGAACGGGCCGGCAACGCGGCATTGGAGGAGGTGGTCATGGGACTGAAACATGCCTGCGGCATCGAAACCGGCATCGACACCCACCGCTTCCGCGAGATGTCGCTGTTCGTCGCCAAGGCTTCCCACCGGCCGCTGTCGGTATCGAAACCGGTAGTCGGCTCGCGGGTATTTGCCCATGAATCGGGCCTGCACGCCGACGGGGTTATCAAGGATCCCCACAACTACGAGGGGTTTGACCCGGCCGAGGTCGGCCTGGTCCGCAGCATCGTGGTCGGCAAGCATTCCGGCACCGGCGGGCTGATCGAACGCTACCGCAGCATGGGCATCACCGTCGGCCGCCCGCAGGCAGCCCCCTTGCTGGATCGAGCGCGGAGCATGGCAGGCAAACGCAAGCGCGACCTGACCAACTGTGAATTGATGTCAATCTATCTTGAAAACGAAAAGCTGCCGAAGGCGGCCTGACCCTTCGACTACGCTCAGGGTGCGGAACAAAAGGAGAATATCATGTGTGATGCAGGAACCAATTTCGTACCGCTGGCTGAAGCAGCACGCCTGCTGGAAACCACCGAAATGCGGGTGCTGATGATGCTGAAAAAGAACGAGCTGCAGGGGAGTATGGACGAGGAGTCAGGCTGGTTCGTTGATCGGGCGTCCCTGAATATCTGCGGCAAGCCGCAAGCAGCCGATGTGGTCAGGCCGGGTGGCTGCGGCGGTGGCTGCAGCAGCGGCAATGGTAATGGCAGTGGCTGCGGCGGTCATTAACCAGAGATACGGCAGTTTGAATAACACGGAGCAACGGAGCAACGGAGAAATAAAAATCTTAGTGTAGAAGGCACATTCAAACAACAAAGCGCGTCTTAAATAGACATTTTTCAAAAAGTTTTTTGTTTTGTTTATTCTCCGTTGCACCGTTGCTCCGTGTTTCAGAGGTAATCAGCAGTCGGAGGTTGTATGTCCATCATCGTCAAGGCATCTGATTTCAAATTCAAATATCCCCGCGATGTGGCCAACCGCGAGGAACCAAAGTTTGTCGGTCTGCCCGATCCGGCCCCGTTCAACCGTGACGACCTGTATGAAATACTGCCGATGATGTCGGCGGTGATGGATGAACTGCAGAGCGAGGATGGAGAGGTGCTGCACCTGCTGGAGGACATCCTCAACCGGATGCCCCGCTTTGTCGCGACCCGCGGGGAGGTGTTCGATTACCTGGTCGGCTCGGCGCGGGAATGCTTGAGGCCGTAGAGGATATATGGGAATACGGCGCCGGGGGGGTCATCGTGATCACTACCAGCGGTTCGCTGACGAAAGACGGACGGGCGGTGGTGGGGCGCGGCGTTGCGCGGCAGGCGGCTGCCCGTTTTCCCGGGCTGGCGGAAAAACTGGGGCGGATGCTGGCGGAACAGGGGAATCATGTCTTTGACCTGGGGAACGGTATCGTCACCTTTCCGGTCGAAGAAACCGCCTGGTCGCAGCCTGATCTCCGGATTATCGCCCGCTCGGCTGAGGAACTGCGGGAGCTGGCCGGACGATCCGGCTGGGAGAGAGTCGTCGTGCCGCGTCCCGGTTGCGGCGGCGGAGGTTTGGCGTGGAAGGATGTCAGGCCGCTGCTTGCGGCGCAGTTTGATGACCGTTTTTTGATTATCTCTCAGGGGTAGCCGTAATTTCAGTTCCGTGCCGGCTCTTCAGGTATGCCACCAGTCGCTCCATTTCAGCACTGCAGCTTTCAAGAATTTCGTTGCAGACGGAAGCGGGGTCGTTCCGGTCCAGGGCGGCTTCGAGAGACTGGGCCAGGGCTTTCAGTGCCACCGCGCCGATGGTGCCGGCACTGCTTTTGAGGCTATGGGCGTGACGTGCTGCCTCAGTCGTATCGCCGGCGGTTAAGGCCTCACGAACGGCTGTCAGCTCGTCAGCCTTATTTTCCACGAACGAGCGGAGTAGCCAGGCATAGACATCTTCATTCCCGTCGAGGCGATCCAGTGCGCCGGCCTCATCCAGCACTACATCCGGCACAGGTTCGCTGACGGCGCCGTTTCCATTCGGCTGCTTTTCGGGGAGCTGACCCGGCGTCGGTAGTGCGCCGAGGAACGATGCGATAATCCGCATCATGGAGCGGATGTCAACCGGCTTGGAGATATGTTCATTCATGCCGATGTCCAGGATTTTCTGGCGTTCCTCCAGCATGGCATTGGCCGTCATGGCGATAATGGGAAGGTTGGTGAAGCGGCTGTCAGACCTGATCTTCCGGGTGGCTTCGTAGCCGTCCATCACCGGCATGCGAATATCCATCAGCACCAGGTCGTAGGTAACGTCTCCGCTGGCAATCATCGACACCGCAATCTGGCCGTTAACAGCTTCATCCACCACGGCACCGGTTCCTTTGAGCAGTATGGCTGCCAGCTGCCGGTTGGCGAGGTTGTCTTCCACCAACAGAAAGCGGTAGCCGGAAAAATCGAAGGTTTCGTCTGCCGGCAAGGTATCCGAAGTTGCGGCAACGCCATCGTCCAGACAGCTGCCGAACCATGCCGTGAAGTAAAAACTGCTCCCCTTTCCCAGGCTGCTTTCACACCAGATTTCTCCGTCCATCTGCTCCACCAACCGCTTCGAGATTGAGAGACCCAGACCGGAGCCGCCAAAACAGTGGGTAGTGCTTTCATTGGCCTGGGTAAAGGGGTGGAACAGTTTTTCAAGCTGGTCTGCCGCAATGCCGATGCCGCTGTCGCGGACCGTGAAGATGAACTGCTGCCGGTCGTTCTCCCGTTTGAGAAGCTCGACGGTCAGTGATATTTTTCCCCGCTCAGTGAATTTCACAGCGTTGTCCAACAGATTTACGATGATCTGCTTGAGTCGCAGCGGGTCTCCGATCAGGCGGTCGGCTGTTTCCGGTGGCGCCGATGTCGTGAGCTCCAGCCCCTTCTCTGCCGCCGTGTGCTGCACCACATTGACTGCTGTTGCCAGCACCGACTCCAGCACGAGAGGGAGCTGTTCAAAATTCAATTTCCCCGCCTCTATTCTGGAGAAATCGAGGATGTCATTGATGATATTCAGCAGCAGTTCTCCGGCAATGTTGATCTTGCGGGTATAATCCTGCAGGCGTGGCTGCAGGGGCGTTGTGAGCATCAACGAAGAAAAGCCGATGATTGCATTCAGCGGCGTTCTGATCTCATGGCTCATGTTTGACAAAAACCGGCTCTTGGATTGATTGGCGGCCTCGGCTTCGGCCACCGCCTCCTGCAGCTCCCGCTCAGCCTGTTTGCGCTCGGTGATATCGTAAATTATCGCCTGTTTGGAAATTGTGCCGTCAGGATTGTACAGAGGGGTGTTGTGAATTTCGTACCATCTGCCATCTTTCGGGCTCCTGGTTTCCCAGTGCACCGATGTACCGGCAAAAACATCTTTATTGACACACCACCCGCAGACAGAATCGAGGTTGTGCAGCGCCGTGTAGCAGTATTCCCCCGTCGCGTCCCGCCCGGTGCGCTCAATCATATTTCTGTTCATGAATTCGATGCGGTAGTCTCGGGAACAGACGTACATCAGGCCGCTGAAGGCATCAATCATGGAGCGATATCTCTGCTCGCTGGCCCGCTGCGCAGCGTTCATCGCACCATTTTGGAGCTGCTCCGCCGTTTGGGCGGCAGGCTGCCCCTCAGTCATCAGGTTTTTGTGAGGATCGGGCGTCTGCATGTATGTGGAACTATCCGGCCAGCACTTCATCAACGGCGGCCCGCAGTACTTTCATATCGATCGGCTTGGCGATGACTTTGTCAGCCCGCATCGCCTTGGCAGTTGATAACAGCAGTGATCGATCAAGCCTTTCAGAACCGCCGGTGAGCGCGATGATCCTGGGTGCCTGCGGCCTTGCCTTCAGTGCAGCTATGACCTCCAGGCCATCCATTTCCGGCATGATCATGTCGGTAACAACCAGATCATAGTCGTTAACTTCCGTCAACTGAATGCCTAATTTGCCGTTTTCTGCGGTGTCAACGGTATGTCCATCGCGAGTGAGAAAGGTTTTCAGGATAAAACAGATGTCCGGTTCGTCATCTATTACCAGTATGCGTGCCACAGCAAAGTCTCCATGTCATGCTACGAAGTCTGTCAGCCACGAGTTGAAATAATAACAACTAATGCTGAAAAATCAATACGTAATATAAATATGTTGCCGCTTCCGCAGTGCCGCTCATTGTTCGAACGCCTTCCTGATATCCTCGATCCGGCTGCGGTTCTTCCCCAGATCCCAATAGCCGCTGCGGGAGGCGGAGCGGATATGTATCCGGCTGTTGGTGCTGTCCAGCAGGAAGAGGCCGTCATCGACAAAGCCGAGCAGGGTTCTGAATTCGACGTTCACGCTGCTTTCATCTGCCGAAATTATCTTTACGTCGCTACGTTGCATCAGAAGTGTACGCAGACGTTCAAAGGCGGTGCGCGGGTCACCGGTATAAAGGAGAGGTGCGATGGCGTGGTCGTCCACTGCCTGGCTGGAGACGCAGTTTGGCGAATCCGGACAGATGGGAAGTGCGGGGGGCGTGGTGACAGTCATGAGTATGGCCATTGTGATGATTCGGAGCATTCAGGGATTCATCCGCTGAAACAGTGCCGGGGGCGGCAGAACCACCCCCGGATAGAATTGATACAGCAGGGAATCAGGCACCCAGCGCCGCATGGGCCGCGGCAAGACGGGCGATCGGCACCCGGAAGGGCGAACAGGAGACGTAATCGAGGCCGATTTTGTGACAGAAAATAACCGAAGCCGGGTCGCCGCCATGCTCACCGCAGATGCCGAGCTTGATGCCGGGGCGGGTTAAGCGTCCCAGCTGGCAGGCCATCTTGACCAGTTTGCCGACGCCGTTCTGATCGAGCGAGACGAAGGGGTCTTCGGCCAGGATGCCGTTATCGACGTAGAACGGCAGGAAGGTGCCGGCATCGTCGCGCGACAGGCCGAAGGTCGTCTGGGTCAGGTCGTTGGTGCCGAAGGAGAAAAACTGGGCTTCGACGGCGATCTCATCAGCGGTCAGGGCGGCGCGCGGCAGTTCGATCATCGTGCCGATCAGGTATTCCACCGGAACGTCGTAGCGGGCGATAACCTCGTCGCAGACGACGATGGCATTTGCTTTCAGCACCGACAGCTCCTTGACCGTGGCAATCAACGGAATCATGATCTCCGGCACGATGCTGAACCCTTCGTTCTTGACCAGCTCGCAGGCAGCTTCCATGATAGCCCGCACCTGCATGTTGTACACCTCCGGGTAGGTGATCCCCAGTCGGCAGCCACGGTGCCCCAGCATCGGATTGAATTCATGCAGCGATTCAACCTTGTGCTTGATGGCGTTGACCGGCACTCGCATGGTTCTGGACAGATCCTCGATATCCCGGTCAGTCTGGGGCAGGAATTCGTGCAGCGGCGGGTCGAGCAGGCGGATGGTGACCGGCAGCCCTTTCATTTCTCGGAACAGGCCGATGAAATCCCCCTTCTGCATAGGCAGAATTTTGGAAAGGGCATGTTCGCGCCCCTCGACGTCGTCCGAAAGGATCATTTCGCGTACCGCAGCAATGCGCTCAGCGTCGAAGAACATGTGCTCGGTGCGGCAGAGGCCGATCCCTTCGGCCCCGAAGGTGCGGGCAACCTGTGAATCATGGGGCGTATCGGCGTTGGTGCGCACCTTCATGGTGCGGAACCCGTCCGCCCACTGCATCAGGCGTGCAAAATCACCGGTCAACTGCGGATCCACCGTCGGCACCGCTCCCAGCATGACCTCACCCAATGAACCGTCCAGGGTGATCACATCTCCCCGGTTGACGACGACGCCGTTGCGGGTGGTGAAGCTCTGGGCGGTATAATCTACCTTGATGTCGCCGCAGCCGGCAACGCAACATTTGCCCATACCGCGGGCCACGACGGCAGCGTGTGAGGTCATCCCGCCGCGGGCAGTAAGGATGCCCTGGGCGGCGTGCATGCCGTGGATGTCTTCCGGAGAGGTTTCGACACGCACCAGGATCACCTTGCGGCCGGTCTTGGCGGCTGATTCGGCCTCGTCGGCGGTGAACACCACTTCACCGGAGACGGCTCCCGGTGATGCCGGCAACCCTTTGGCGATGCGATTTTTGACCGCATGCGGATCGAGCGACGGGTGCAGCAGCTGGTCGAGCTGGGCCGGTGCTACCCGCAGGACGGCGGTTTTCTCATCGATCAGCCCCTCATGTACCATATCGACGGCGATCTTGATGGCTGCCGGCGCGGTACGCTTGCCGTTTCTGGTCTGCAGCATGAAGAGCTTGCCCTTTTCGATGGTGAACTCGATATCCTGCATGTCCTTGTAGTGCTTTTCGAGAATGTCGCGGATAGCTGCCAGCTGCTGGTAACACTCCGGCATAACCTCCTCCATCGGCGGGAGGTTCGTCTCCTTGGCGCGGTTGATCGGCTGGGGGGTGCGGATGCCGGCGACCACGTCCTCACCCTGGGCGTTGACCAGGTATTCGCCGTAGAAGTAATTCTCGCCGGTGGAAGGGTCGCGGGTGAAGGCCACGCCGGTGGCGCAGTCATCCCCCATGTTGCCGAAGACCATCGACTGCACGTTGACGGCGGTGCCCCACTCGGCCGGAATATTGTTGAGGCGGCGGTAGGTGATGGCCCGCTGGTTCATCCATGAGCCGAATACGGCGCCGATGGCCCCCCACAGCTGCGCTTCGGGATCTTCGGGGAACTCAACGCCCAGATCATCCCTGATGGCCGCCTTAAACGCCGCGATCAGCTGCTTCCAGTCCTCTGCGGTCAGTTCGGTGTCGAGGTGAACCCCGCGCTCATCTTTCTTTTGCTCCAGCAGCTTTTCAAGGGCATGCTTGTCCATCCCCATGACCACGTCGGAGTACATCTGCACAAAGCGGCGGTAGGCATCGTAAGCAAAGCGTTCGTCGCCGCTCTGGGCGATGATCCCCTGCAGGGTGGTATCGTTGAGACCCAGATTAAGGATGGTATCCATCATTCCCGGCATGGAGGCACGGGCACCGGAGCGGACAGAAACCAGCAGCGGATTGACCGGATCGCCGAATGTGCGACCCATCAGCTCCTCGACCCGCGCCAGATTGGCCCTTACTTCGGCATCCAGAGAAGCGGGATAGGTGCTGTTGTTTTTGTAAAATTCGGTGCAGACTTCAGTTGTGATGGTAAAACCGGGAGGAACCGGCAGCCCGATGCTGGTCATCTCAGCCAGGTTGGCCCCCTTGCCCCCCAGCAGATTCTTCATGTCAGCCCGACCTTCCGCCTGACCGTTCCCGAAAAAATAAACAAATTGCTGCGCCATCAGCCGCCTCCCCGAATCGAAAATATGTGTGCTGTTTACACGCGCTAAAAACATTCATTCATAATAAAAATAATATGTTACAGTGATGAACTATAACTCAGATTTCAAAAATATCAACCGCTATTCTCAAAATAATTATTTCGAATCCCAACTGGTGATGTCGGCGTTCTTTCCATCCCCTCCCTTGACGCCGTCGGAGCCGTAGGAGAAAAGGTCGTAATCGCCGTGTTCTCCCGGAGATACGTACAGGTAATCGTTGCTCCACGGGTCTTTGGGGATTTTCTTGCTTTCCAGATACCCCCCCTCCTTGTAGTTTTTGGGAATAACGCCGACCGTTGGCTTCGTCAACAGCGCAGTCAATCCCTGTTCGGTCGTGGGATAGGTTCCGGTATCCAGTTTGTAGAGCTTGAGGGCCGTTTCGATGTTTTTAATCTGAACTTTGGCGTCGGTGACCTTGGCGTCATCGGTGCGCCCCATCAGCTTGGGGCCGACCAGAGCCGCCAGCAGCGCCAGGATGACAATCACGACCATGATCTCGATCAAGGTGAAACCTCTTCTGTTTGACAGGTGCGGCATGTTTTCCCCCTACGTGCAAGTTATGTTGGCGAACTTTACTCGCAACAGGGAACGGATGGCAAGTGCTTTAAGTCGGGGCGTACTTCAAATGGCGTAGTTACTGCCTTAATTGGGGTAGACGCAGCAGTGTTTCGTATAACAAAACATATATTATTAAGCAATAACAGAGTGTTGCGATAGCGCTTGCGGATTGGCATTCGATATGCTAAGTAACGCGGAAGCGTCATGAGCTCACGAATAGTGGTTTTTCAGCCCGGCTGAGTCCGTTTCTGCACATATCAGATCTGCGTTGAGCGCAGTAACCACCACAAAAGGAGAAGGAACGATGAAAAAGATCAGTGCCGTAGTAGCCATGCTGGCCGTCACCGCATTTGCCGGGGCAGCATTCGCAGCAGATGTAATCGAACTGCCCGCTTCCATGGGCAAGGTAAGCTTCCCCCACAAGGCTCACCAGGAAGCTCTGAAAGACTGCAAGAAGTGCCACGAGAAAGGTCCCGGCAAGATTGCCGAGAAGAACAAGGACTGGGCCCACAAAGTTTGTAAAGGTTGCCACGTGGATATGAAAAAAGGGCCGACCGGCTGTAAGGACTGCCACAAGAAGTAAGTTTTCAATAGCTGATGATGTGATGAACGGGGTTGCCACACAGGCGTGTCAGCCCTGTTTTTTTTCGCCCATGATAAAGTAGCTGCCACCCCGTTTTTCCAGAAAACCCTCACGCTCCATTGAATCCAGGTTTTCGACGACATCCTTACGTTCCTTTTGCACAATTTCAGCAAGTTCTGCGATCGACACACCCGGTTGTTGCAGTACGGCACGCAGCAGCCGACTGCGCAGTTGTCGGTTGGAGCCCTCAAACGCAGTCTGTCTGGTATGGTGCCTGCTGCGGCGGCCAGGATTGGGGTGCGTTTTTTTGAGGTGAACGCCGTAGTCCATCAGAGCGTAATACCAGTCGCGCGGGTTTTTCCGGTCGCGTGTCAGCTCCACCAGCGGCAGTATCTCGCCGTCAGAGACACTGTCGTGGCCATGAAAGAAGCAATGAATAAATACCGTGCGGATGTTGGTCTCGATCAGCGCCTCCGCCACTCCGTAAGCAAAGGCTGCCACGGCACGGGCTGTGTAGGGGCCGATACCCGGCAGGGATTGCAGGTCGGCAACGGACAGCGGGAGTTTACCGCCAAAGCGGCCAACGACCTCGACGGCACAGCGCTGCAAGGCTACCGCCCGCCGGTTATATCCCAACCCCTGCCACACTCGCAGAACCTCTGCCAGCGGCGCTGCAGCCAGCTGCTCCACTGTCGGAAACGCCGTCAGAAATTCTTCGTACTTTGACCAGACCCGCTCAACCTGGGTCTGCTGCAGCATGGCCTCGGACACCAGGATGTGATAGGGGTCACCCGTCTCGCGCCACGGCATCGGGCGGGGATGAGCCCGGTAACGATCAAGGATTGTCCTGCGGAAGGCGGCCAGCATGGCCGGGGTAAGCCGGTGTGATGCATGCCAGGCAGCAGTGAGGGCATCAGGGGAAATCACGGGCGGGTTGCGGCTGTTATTTGTAGTCTGCCGGAATGGTGGGTTCCTTCTTCCGGTAGACCATCCCCTGGAAAATGGCTACAACGTCATTCTCGTCGTCGGTTACCATGACCGAGTAGGAGGCCAGCTTCGCATTACGCGACTGTTCCCGCGCTTCTGCGTGCAGTGTCCCCTGCAGGGCGGCTTTCACAAAGGAGGTGCTGGTATTGATTCCCATGGCAAGGGTGCCGTGGGAATTGGAGGCGACAGCAAAGGCGAAGTCGGCCAGCGTAAAAATGGCCCCGCCGTGCACCGTCCCGGCACCGTTGAAGTGAAACGGTTGAATCTTCATCTTTACCGTTGCCCTGCCCGGTTCCACAGTCACAAGTTCGATGCCACTGTGAAGGGCGTATTTGTCCTCATGTGAGAAAAACTGCTGGATCTGCTGCATTAATTTATTCCCCCTTTTGAAGTATTATCAAAACAGTTGAAACACGGAGCAACTGAGCAACGGAGATACAAAGAAAGGTTTACACAAAAAACTTATTGAGACTCTCCCTTATTGGCGAATGATATTTCAAATGTAATCTATTGTTCTCTCCGTTGCTCTGTTGCTCTGTGTTATTACAGATTGTAGATTTGTAGCAGGTTATAGCCTCACCAAATGTACTCACCGGCGATTTCCCGCTTGTCCTTGCCAGAGAGGATGTGCAGAATCCTCATCTGCCGGACTTTGTGGGGCGAGAGCGTGGCGAGCGGGATGTAGACGATCTTTCTGTCGCGGCGGGCGGCCAGCTGTTTGAATATGCTGCGGGGCGGCTTCTTGGCTGCATAGACCACATGTTTTTCAATGGAATAATCCAGCGCCGCCATCAATAGCACTTCCGACATGGAGTTCAGGGCGCGGTAATCGGAGTCGTGCCAGACATCCATCATTCTGCGGGGCGGATAGGAGAGCATGAACCCGCCGTATTCGCAGCGGCAGATCCCCGGCCCGACAACGTTTTCTGCCGGATCGGTTGCATAGAAGGCCATATCCGACTCCTGGTCATGCTCCCCCAGCCAGGTCATGCGGTAGGGGAAGCGCCGGCTGCTGCGGTCCTCGTCGAAGATTACTACCAGGCACCCTACACCGCCGGTGACCCGCTGCTGCTCCCGCACATAGATCGCCCCTTCGTGGATGTTGCGCAGGGTTTCTCGCATGTCGATACCGTCCAGCAGCGATGCGCTGAATTTCTCCGTGCGACACGACTCTTCGGAAAGTTGCCGGCTCCCTCTTCGCTTCAAGAAGCGGCCGTACTCCTCGATGGCGACGTCTTCCGGCGGATAGGAACAGATTGACGGGTCGTCGAACCCCTCCAGCCACTCTCCCGGCCGTTTTTCCCGTTTCCGCTTGAGCAGCCCCAACGGGGAAAGTCCTTTGTTACGTTTCTGGCGCGGGCGGAAGCGGATGCGGCGGCTCCCTCCCCACAACTCTTCCGGCGAGATACTGATAGTGGCCAGATCGCTGCTTTCGGTCTGCCAGGGGTAGCTGGTGGCCAGCCGGCAGAGGGAATATGCAAAATTATCATCGATGCACCCCCGTGCGGCCGCCAACAGTTGGAACAGGTCGGGCATCAGCGTGCCACTCTGCAGGGCATAATTGCGGGCGAAGCGGAAAAAAGCGCGTTTCTGCCAGATATGCAGGGCTTCTCCGGTCTCCTGGCGATAATGGCGGGCTGCCTCGCTGAACAGCCGGTATATCAGCCGCTGCCGGTCAGGGAAGTTCCCTTCAGGCCCCAGTTGCCGGGCGGTACGGCGGATGGCGTTTTCCATCAGCCGCTCTTCGGAGAGCTGCTCTTTTCCGCCGGTGATCAGCTCAAGTGCATGAAAGCGTCTGCGCAGGCCGGTTCTGCTCTCCTGTATTTCTTCGGGGAGCGGGCCGCGCCGCAGTTCGTAGACCGCCGAAAGAAAGGGGAATTCGGCCAGAATTTCACGGCAGGAATCGGGGTGCAGGTTGGAGAGGCTGATCCCGCTGCGGTTGACCCGCTCCCCGAAGAAATACAGGAGAGCAGAAC
>Ga0194061_1001581_pt1 | contig 13100 bp, 9 predicted proteins | sample SepL2221m_MetaG_FD_163423 | JGI IMG/M metagenome (GOLD analysis project Ga0194061, IMG submission 163423) | Anoxic zone freshwater microbial communities from boreal shield lake in IISD Experimental Lakes Area, Ontario, Canada - Sep2016-L224-21m | ecosystem: Environmental > Aquatic > Freshwater >...
GGACACATCTTCTTCGAGCCACGGGGTTTTGACAAAATCAACAACGCGACTTATTCGAGCAAAGAGTCCATCAAAGTCGGCTACAACATGCAGCGCAAGGCAGTGCTCATTGGCGTATGGCTGGCGGTGCCGGTACTGATATTCGCATATCCCGGACTATTCGGGTTTATCGAACCATCCTCCACTTTGGAAGGATACGTTCACGATGTCGGGTTGAGTTGGCTTGCACTTGGCATAGCAGGCCTTCTGTTTCGCACCGTACACCTTTTCTTCCTGCGTAGTCCCGCTTGGGGGCTTGCATGGGCGGCCAAGATTCTTCTGGACCCCTTCCACAATATTGCGACGTATTGGAAATCTCCATTCGCATTGCTTTCCGGGCAACGCTATGACCCGCTCGACGATCATGGTGCGGCAGGAACCCATGTCTGATGGTGTCTCCCGTCCATCCAACTTCACAGAGCTGCACGGTGCAAGGCCCAATGCGGCAATACGAAGCCTGCCACCGTGTCTAGATCACAATTTCCATGGTGTATTGCACTGACGCTGCTGCTGTGTAGCGCCTGCTCGCCACGGCACCTGATCATCCAGGGCGTTGCTGCTGAAATGGTGAGTCAAGGCGAGATGGTGGAAAGTGATTTGGCCCTGGCGCGTGACGCTAGTGCGTTCTATCTGAAATTCTCCGAATCGCTGCTACAGCAGATACCTGAAGACGGCGCCTTGGCCGCTACGGTGTCGGCTGGATTCACACAATATGCCTTTGCGTTTGTCCAGTTGGAGGCCGATCGCATAGAAGGGAAAGATGCCAAAGCGGCGCAAAAAATGCGCGATAGAGCACGCCTGCTTTACCAACGTGCCAACCGGCACGCCATGACGGCGCTGGAACGACAGCTACCTGGCTTTGGCAGTGCGCTCGCAACTAACAATGGCGTCAACCTCCCACGCCTTCAGCAAAATCAGACATCGGTGGCCTATTGGGCTGCTGCTTCTTGGGCCGCACAAATAGCGCTTTCCAAAGATGATCCAGAAACCGTTGCCGATTTGCCAGTCGTCGTTCGGCTGGCAACACTGGTGTGGGTGACGCAGCCCGACTATGGCAACGGCTCGATTGCTACCCTGATGGGCAGTCTTGAGGCGGCACGACCTGGCGGCAATCAGCAAAAGGCAGCGACCTATTTTGATCATGCGATTGAGATTGGGAAGGGACAGAATGCAGGCGCATACGTGGCCAAGGCTGAGAGCATTGCACTGCCAGCCGGCGACCGGCAGGCATTCGAGACGTTGCTGCGCCAAGCTCTGGCTGCCGGCACAGTCCCGCGAAACCTACAAAACGCAGTGATGCGCGAGCGCGCATTGTGGTTGCTCGAAGTTTCTGATGATCTCTTCTAATCAAAATCCCCAATGAACAAGCTTCCAAACAAACGCCTCCGGGCTCTACTGACCGGTTTCCTGTTCTGTCTCGTGGCTATGGGTGCAAGCGTGGCAGACGCCGCGGACAAGCAACTGAGGATCGGAACGCTGGCGCCCAGAAATTCACTCTACCATCGGCAGTTGCAGGAAGTTGCCGAGGTCTGGCGCGCAGCACAAGGCGGAAACGCCAAGTACGTCATCTTTACCGATGGCAGTCAGGGTGGCGAAGCCGAGTTGGCGCGTCGCATGCGTATCGGTCAACTGCAAGGCGCCTTGATTTCAGTAGTCGGATTGCGGGAGATTGAGCCCTCCATTGGCGCACTGCAAAACCTTCCCCTGCTGTTCAAAACCTGGGACGAAGTGGATTACGTGCGCGAGAAGATGCGCGCCGCCATGGAGAAGAAGTTCTTTGAAAAAGGATTTGTGGTGCTGGCGTGGGGAGACTCCGGCTGGGTTCGCTTCTTCTCCAAGGAAGCGGCCTTTCGTCCCAGCGATTACCGCAGAATGAAGTTCTTCGCCTGGGGTTCCGAGGCGGAGCAGCAAGAGATCATGAAGAGCCTGGGGTACACACCGGTTCCATTGGAAACGAGTGACATTCTTCCCTCTATCCAGACCGGCATGATCAGTGTGGTTCCGTCGACGCCCTATTTTGCATTGGCGAGTCAGATCTACAACAGCGCTCCCAATATGCTGGAGATCAACTGGGCACCGATCGTTGGTGCTCTGGTCGTGACGAGGAAAGCCTGGGAGGAAATGCCCCCGGCAGTGCAGGAACGTGTTCGTGCAGCCGGAGAAAAGGCAGGCCTTGAAATCAGAACGAAAGCACGGCAGGAGGTTGAAGACGCGACGGAGGCCATGAAGAAGCGAGGTTTGACTGTCAACCGACCTTCGGCAGAGCAAATGCGGGAGTGGAACGACCTTGCTGAGAAACTCTATCCTCGGATCCGAGGAACTATGGTTCCAGCAGACACTTACGATGAAGTCTTTGCACACCTGAAGGCGTATCGAGGTGTGAAGAGCAAGTGAACATTACCCACTTGTCTGCGGGCCGTTTGCAACGGTTCTGGCAAATCGACGAATGGGTCGCGGCGCTGGCGTTGGCGTTGATGACCCTCATTCCATTGCTGGAGATTCTGCTCAGGCCAGCCTTCGGTAGTGGTGTTGAGAACTCGGCTGTTCTTGTGCAGCATCTGGGCTTGATACTGGCCATGTTTGGCGCGGTTGCGGCCGATCGCGGCGGGCACCTGAGTACCTTGGGAAATGGACTTGCAACTTTCGGTGGAGAGCGTGTACAGATCACACTGAAAACGCTCGTCAATGCGAGCGTGGCCATTATTTGTGGCTTGCTGTCGTGGGCAAGTTGGCGTTTGGTCGCAACCGAGGCGGTTGCGGGGCATGGGCTTGCTTATGGTGTTCCGACTTGGTGGGTCCAATGCGCTATGCCATTGGGCTTTGCCCTCCTTGGCCTGCGCTTTGGCGCGCGCTGCTCCCATCGAACAGGGTTGAAGCAGGGGTGTGCACTGTTGTTTTGGGCGCTTGGCTTCTTGCTGGCAAGAAACTTCGACGGCAGTGTTGTGGAACTCTGGCCCAGTGCCGTGTGGTTGTTCGCCATTCTGTTGTTCGGTGCCCCCATTTTTGCGGTGCTCGGCGGCCTGGCGCTGTTTCTATTCTGGCAGGATGGACTACCGCTGGCATCGGTGGCGCTATCGCACTATCAAATCACGGTCAACGCATCGCTCCCAGCTTTGCCACTATTCACCTTGGCCGGTCTGGTCTTTGCAAGAACCGGAGCCGCGGCCCGCCTCAGCGGCGTATTTCTCGCCATGTTTGGCAATGGAGTTACTGGAACAGTACTCGCGGCAGCCATTCTGTGTTCATTCTTCACCGCTTTTACTGGCGGAAGCGGCGTCACGATCCTGGCCCTGGGCGGCCTGCTGCTTCCGTTGCTAAAGAAGTCCGGGGTGGCCGAGGAACGAGGCATCAGTCTGGTAACCAGTGCAAGTGCATTGGGGGTACTTCTAGCGCCATCGGTCCCACTGATCATGTACGCCATCATCGCACGCGTACCCATCAACACGATGTTCCTGGCTGGTGTTGTTCCGGCGGTAGTGATGGTGTTGTTCCTGCTAGTGTTTGGGGGCTATCTGAAGCGGGGAAGCCTGATATCCGCATCCCGCGCTGCGTCACCAACGCGTACTGAGAGCCCCCGCCTCATTGCAGCGATCGCAAGCGCCAAATTCGAAATTCTGGCCCCAGTACTCGCAATTGGCTCCTTGGTGAGCGGACTAGCAACGCCGACAGAGAGCGCCGCTTTGACTGCTGCCTATGCTGTTTTGACGCAATCGGTGATTCACAGAGACCTGGGTGTAGTGGCCTTGGGAAAATGCCTTCGTGATTGCACGCAGATCATTGGCGGCGTCATGCTGATTTTGGGTATGGCGCTTGGGCTTACCAATTACCTGGTAGATAGCGGTATCCCAAACGACGCTATTGATTGGGTGCAGGGCTACATCCCGAACAAGTACATGTTCTTGATTGTTCTCAATATCTTTCTGCTGATGGCCGGATCGTTGATGGAAATCTTTGCAGCGTTGGTGTTCCTCGTGCCACTCCTGCTGCCGGTTGCGCTAAGTTATGGCATCGACCCGGTTCACTTCGGGATCATCTTTCTGGCCAACATTGAGTTGGGCTTTCTGTGTCCCCCCGCGGGAATGAACATCTACTTTGCGTCTGCCATGTTTGGCAAACCCGTGCGATACATCGTAAAGTCCGTGCTGCCCGCTCTTTTCGCAATATTTCTCGGCGCAATTTTCATTTCATGCATTCCCTTGCTATCGACCGGCTTGCCGAGCCTCCTGATGAAAGCACAGCCTTGAGCCGAAGCAGGGCGACAGTGCAACAGAGAGAAAGCTGAACTTTCCACTGACCTGAGTTTCTTGGCACTGGTGATTGGAATGGCGTATTGACGACACCTTGCTGACTCCGCAAGTTGAGGATTGTCCCTGACACATCCGGATGTGTGGTGCACTCAGTTATGCTCAGACTGATCGCTCAATTCACCAGTGAACGTGACAAAACGCAGCCGCATCGCTGGCTTCTTGTGTGGTCGGACCCAACAACCACTGTGTCTAGCAGGCATCCGTTGCATTGCAAGACACTTTGCACCGCATCCAACTGAAGATCATCGACGGCGCTTTGGAAGACCAATCTAGCAGACGTTTTTGACAGAACAATTTCTTTGCTTGTATTAGGTCGACCATTGAATCGTCAGCGGCCGATGCCACAACCGTATCCACGCAGAAACTCCACCAAACCAGTGTCTGCACCGAACTCGGCAGCGAATTGATGAAGCCGCTGAAAGTCCCGATTGAGCCCAATGGAGCCTTGCAAAGCGGCAGCCTTCTTTAACCAACGTTTTGAAATTCGGTTTGGCAAGACCGATTGTGTGGATTCCACGCCGTACCGCAGTCCTTTTGCAAGCATTCGAGCACGATGCTGACTGTCCTTGTCTGTCGCAACTTCGACGGCGAGTTCCAGCTTGCGTTTCAGTTTGCGCAGGTGGCGTTCGGTCCATGATTCAAGCCGGCGAGATTTTGATTCGGTGCCAACTGCGTCAGTAGGAGACATGCCTTCAATATAGCGAGTAATGTTGAGCAAGGTCGCGCCCACTGCGGGGTCCCGAACAGCGTCGCGAACTGCTGCGCGCTGGCTTTTCGCCGCCTGTGCTGTGGCCTGGATGAAGTTGCTCCAGTGCAACTGCCGACCAGAATCGTCGGATGCGTAGACTGGCGCTATCAGTGGCAACGTCTCCACCAAAGCCACATCCAGATCACGCATTCGACCCAACGCATGCAGTAACCGCTTCATCGAAGCAACATCAGGAATTCGCTGCTGGGTTAATGCAGGCTTGAAGAGGCGCAACGCACTTTTGAACCGCCGCCACCCCACCCGAGCTTGATGGACAACTTCAGCGTTATCGGTCAACAGCAAGATGTCCAGGTTTCTTGTGAACTGAAAAAATGTCTCGCGAAATACCTGTTGGGCAGCCTCCACCAAAGTTTGGTCCGTGCGTAGCTTGGGAGGGTGCGCGCGCTGCGGCATGTCCAGTGTTCCCTCCGCCAGTGCGTACCCGCGCTGCGCCTTGCTCAGGCTAGCTGGAACTACCGCAACACTAACGGCAATGCTTTGCGCCAGATCGAGGAGGGATGACGTTGTACCCGCTTTCAACTCGAGTTCAAGTTCGCAGATGGGAGCGCATTTGCCTTCGGATTCAATCTGTCCGATATCGAACGCCACCTCGACAAGGCTTTTATCCTTTGCGCGGACCTGCCATGTGGTGCGTTCAAACCGGGTAATGAAACAAGGCGCAAGTGCCTGGTGTATGGTGCCATCCGGATCAATGTCGCGCCACGGCGTTGCTTTCAGCGCTTTCACGTCTAGGTTGCCGTTTTGTACGTTCGTTTCCCATTCCCCACGCACCGTAAGTGCAGATCCACTCGCCCCACCCGTTTTGAGCGTCTGCACCCACACGGGTCCCGCACTGGAATCGACTTGACGGACCCGTAGCGCAATGCGCATATTTCGCAAGTCCTGCCCGGGTGTGTCGTAGTAAACACTCAACAGGCTTTCTTGGAACGACTTTTTCCGAGTCAGCGGCGCTGCTTTTCGCAGCATTCCGACAGCGTCTTCCCCGTTCGAATAAGGAAGCGTGAGCTTCAGCTCTATCTCTCGCGGTTCATGCTTTGGGGTGGGTGATTTAGGTTGATCCATGTCATTTCTGGGCCAGCTGTTGTCTACAAATGGTGGGTTCGACATTCAATTTCCCACGAAACGTTGTGATGCATCAAACTTGGCAACCAAAGAAAGATGTTTCCCAAGCCAAAAGCTATCATGCACTCCCTGGAGCCCGAATGATGCAGCGCAACCTTCAAAATTTAGAAAGACTACTCAGTAAGTACCACGCTCGGTACGGTAGGGAAGATGATGTAGTGAAGGAAATTCTGGAGAAAATTGCGACACAAAATTTCCAAAATTCCGCACATCGTCAATTGCGACTGCACTATCCAAGAACTTTGAACCGCACTGGTGGACGATTGGTCCGTAGTTGTTAACGTAAGAGGCGTGCGCGAGACGCACCACCTGCGGGGCTGAGCACTTTGTCCTTGCATGCCTGTGAGCAAAAGAACTCGTTTCTGCCGAGCAATCTGCCAATCACTCCTTTCGCCAGGAGGTGGTGGGTTAGGCAGGAATAGCACGATCTCGTATTCTTGAAGTTTGTGTGCTCCGCAAATATGGATTTCTTGGTGGTTTCAGAAACGTCTTCCTCTTGAATCCGTTCACGTATGGACTTGGTCGACATCGTCAAGCTCCGGCTCAGTTTGGAACTAGCATCCTAGCGAGACTAGGCGACGGTTGTGTGACAGCACCGGAGGATCCTATTGCGTCCTATAAATCCAGGGCATGCCGAACGCGAGCACAAAACTCTTCGGGAGTTCTCGAGATGAGGTCCTCGGGCACTTCAAACTTTTTTGTCAGACGTTCGAAGTCTTCAAAACCATACGACACCATGAAGGAATGCATGCCCGCCGTCATGGCTGCCGTAAAGTCTTTGTGCTCGTCGCCACAGGCAAAGGAACGCGCTGGGTTGATGTCGAAGCGTCTTCTGATGGCTTTAAACGCCAATGTCTTCTCCTGACCCAATGGCACATGGTCCAAAAAGTCCAGGCTGTCGATATCGACATCGTGCCGCGCCAGCAACTTGCGAAGTGTCAGCGCAGGTTCGTTCGTAATATTGCGCGTGACTATGCCCACGCGAATCTCTGGTGCCGCAATGAGGGCACGGATGAGGTCCGCAACACCAGGATAAAGTTTTGCATCCTCTCTATACACGTCGGTGAGCGTTGCCAGAATCGCTTTGCGACTCTGTTTGCCCAACTGTTTCTTCAGATTGAAAGGAAACTCCTTGATTCCTCCCAAGTACTTGAAAAGGTTGTGCCTTTTCTGAAATCTCTCCAAATCGCCGAGATCCATCCCATGCGTCGAAAACGTTTGGTTGATGGCATTGAACGCATCAATGATGGTGCCATCGGCGTCAAAAACTATTAATCGCTCGCTATTGCTGTACACGGGGCCTATTGTGATTTTGAGTAAGCTCGGCGAGCCTGGTAGCACTCAAAGTATGACACGTAAACACGGACGTTCTAGCGCTTCGATGCACCACAAAGTCTCGTAGCTACAGTCAATATTGATCGGGCGCCACGCACCAATGTGCATTGCAAAAAAAGCCCCGATAGACGGGGCTTTTTTGATACGGTTGAAGACGCGACTATTTGAGTACTGGCAGCGCAATGTAGCCATTGGCCGATTGCTTCATCGCTCCACCCCAGTTGCCCGCGACCTTTTCCTTCAGGCCTCCGGCAGCGGATTGGGTCGCGTTCCATGACCAGTCGCCCGCATGCTGCATGGAAGACATCAGGTAGGCAAACTCGTTGAGGTTGTCCACCGCCTGCAGGCCGGTGCATTCGGCACCAGCTGGCACAGCAAGAACGCGGGAAAGTACCTTGGTGTCGATGTTGTAGGCCCAAACGTAGTTGTTCAGATGCCCGGTGCCGTCTTCCCCGATGAACAGTGTGCGCATGGATTCCGAGTACTTGACGTTGTCGGGTTGTGCGATCTTGTCTTTGACCGCGGCATTGCCGTCGGCGTCGGTCGGTGACAGCACCTGGCCGAGCAAGCCATCCGGCACCGCCATGCCGGTGGGCACCCATTCGCTGGCGATGGCCGCACCGCTGCTGTCAGCCTGGCCCGATTTCAAGGGGCACGCGTAGACCGCTCCAGGGCGCAGTGCGGTGTGCTGGATGGCACCGGCGCTGTCGCCAAACGGTGCATCCAGACGCGACATGGCGTAGTAAGCGATCTTGTCCTTGACATTGACGGTCACGCCTTCGAGCTTGGTGGTTTCCATGGTGGCGCCCATCAACGCCGCATAGCGATGGGTTTCCAGAAAAGCCGCTTCCTTATCTTTGCCGACAAGCACTTTGACGTACTGCGTCCCACCGCCATCCAGCGTAATTGCCGTGTAACCGTCGCTTGCGGCAAACTTCACGTCAATGATCTGGTTGACTGCCAGGGTATCTGCAGCAGTTTTGATTTCGGCACTGGTGGCGCTGCCCAGCTTGATCCATTGGAAAGTGAAATTGCCGCCGCTGGTGGCGGGCTTCACGGCGTCGGTCTGTGTCAGCTTAGCTACATAGAGGGTTCCCGCGGACAGGTCACCAGCCGTGTTGCCAATGAACATGTAGAAGGCACCACCCACATAGTCGTCACCCATCAGCACGGTCTTCTGGTCGGGCATGACCTGCACCAGTTCGCGCGAAATGCGACCCAGGCAATAGTGTTTCTTGATGGTGCCGGTGCCGTCGGCGCTGACAGTGACTTCTGGCACATGGCCGTAGTGGTAAGGATTGGCTGTGGCAGCACTGCCAAACGTGTTGGTGCTGAATGCCTGGAAGTAGTCCAGATTGCCGTTGAGTGTCGCGAGTTGGGAAGTTGACCAGCCCGTCAGCGAGGCGATCGAAGTCGTGCCGGCGTCGCGAATCGCTTTCACAAACCAGGCATCTGGCTCATATTCTTCGCTCGACAGGTGCGTGTTCCAGGGTGAAATGCTGCCAGCACAGGTGATCCACAGGCCGTTCACCGCACTGGTGGGCACGTTGTAGTAGTACTTCAATGTGAGCTCGCCTGTGGTCTTGTTCTGGTCCAGCGTGGAGATCGACATGGGGGAAGGCAACTTGCCGTACATGCTGGCACCTGCATTGTTGAGCGACTTGTACTCAAACTGGGTGACTAGGAATACGGCATTGCCTGTGATGCCGGAGACCGTGGGTGCAGACAGTTTCAAGAGCGACTGACCGTCTACGCAATCCGAATAGAACTGCGTGCTGGTCGCGCCGGTAGTGTCCATGATGGCAGTAACACCGTCTGGCTTGTAATAGCCGCCGATCAGCACATCGTTGCCCGCTGGCGTCTTGGCCTTGACTCCGGTGCGGTAGATCTCTTTGTAGGACAAGGTGGAAGTTGCGGACGTGTTGTCAGAGTAGATGACGTTGATCTTGGCGTCGGTAAAAACCAAGGCCTTGTCCGCATCGGTGGCAGGGCTGGTTGAAGCAATAAACGTGATTTTGGTGGGATATGCGGTGTTTGAACTACCGCCACAGGCTGTCAGACCCAGCAAAGACGTACCAGAGAGTGCCAGCGGTGCTGCACCCAGATAGCCCAAGAAATTGCGGCGCGGCATGCTCGATACGTTCACGTTGTTGACACTTTCCATTCAAAAACTCCTGAGGTAGGTTAGGAGTTCAATCATCGGGGGCTGACGTTACAAATTTGTGACCGCCATGCACAGCAAGATCCATAGGAATCGCCCTTTAGATGCGAAAACGCATAACCAAACAATAAACAATTCGTTGGTGTTCTAAGTCTGACTGTTCAGAATGGTGCCCCTGTGACCAACCGGGTGACGCAACCAGTGGATATGAAACATGACATTGAAGAGAAAAACGGCGCTAGCGCTTGCTGCAATTGCGCTGACAGCTAGCAATTCTGTAGCAGCGCAGACAACTTTGCTGAATGCGTCATACGACGTGGCACGCGAGTTTTACAAAGACATCAACGTCGCCTTCATTGCCAATTACAAGAAAGCCACGGGCAAGGACATCAAAATCGACCAGGCCCATGGTGGCTCGAGCGCCCAGGCGCGCGCGGTGAACGACGGGCTCGACGCCGATGTGGTCACCATGAACACCACCACCGATGTTGACTTTCTGGCGAGCACCGGTGCAGTAGCCAAAGACTGGACCAAGAAGTTCCCCAGCAATGCCGCGCCGACCAGCTCGACCATGTTGTTTCTGGTGCGCAACAACAACCCCAAAGGCATCAAGGACTGGGATGACCTGATCAAACCCGGCGTGCAGGTGATCGTGGTCAACCCGAAAACCGGAGGCAATGGCCGCATGGCCTACCTGGCAGCGTGGGGCCAGGTGCGCAAAAAGGGCGGTACCGACGCGCAAGCCGCGGAGTTTGTGAGCAAGCTCTACAAGAATGTGCCGGTGCTGGCCAAAGGCGGGCGCGATGCCACCACCATTTTTCTGCAGCGCAATATTGGCGATGTGCTGATCACGTTCGAGTCGGAAGTGGTGTCGGTGGACAAGGAGTTTGGTGCCGGCAAGGTTGACGCCATTCACCCCAGCAGTTCCATCGTGGCGGAAAACCCCGTGGCAATCGTTGAGCGTACGGTGGTCAAGAAGGGCACGGCTGAGCAGGCCAAAGCCTACTTGAACTTCTTGTACTCCGACGAAGGCCAGGAGATCGCCGCCCAGCACGCTATTCGCCCGCGCAACCCGGCCATCCTGAAGAAATACGCCAGCACCTTCAAGCCCATCACGCTGTTCACTGCCGAAGAATACTTTGGCTCGTTCGCTGAGGCGCAAAAGGTGCACTTCAATGACGGTGGCCAGTTCGACAAGCTCTATACGGTGAAGTAGGGCGCGTTAATCGCTCTGTTTTTGATAGCTGCTCACGCACGTAGTACGGGCGCTGCAGCTACTTTTTGCTTATACGCTTGGCGTTGCTCTTCGCCGTTGGCGGTGTGAGGTAGTTGTCACCGGACACCACGGATTGGCCGGTCTGGCCCTCCAGTTGCTTGCGGGCCTGGCGCGCAATACGCCCGCCCGCTTGCGCGGCAGTTTTGTTTTCGCTCAATCCGGTGGCCTCCACGCTTTGGGCAATCTGGCGGGTGGACAACTCGGCCAATGCGGTAAAAATCAGCTCCGCCTCGGACATGTGGTCGCGCAGGTTGTGGCTGGTGAGTCCCTTGGCCTGCTTGTGCTCCTTGACACTCAACCCCGTCCACTCCTGGTGAATGATGTTGGTGAGGATGGCGAACTCCTGCCCGGCCTTGATATCGTGTTCGCTCCAATAGTCGGTTAGCTTGTTGCGCGTTTCCTGCCCAGTCATGCGCTGCTGTATCCACTTGTCGCTGCGGCCATGCTGCTGCCAGGTTTCACGGGCGCGGTAGAGGGATAGCGCGGGGTCGGCCATTTCCTGCATACGCTCGTAACCGACTTTGGCCAACCAGAGCTTGATGGGTTCGGCTTTGGGGCTGGGGATGGATTGCACGATGCGCAGTAGGCTTTCTGCCGTGGCGACATCCGTCAGCCTGAGCTTGCCGTCTGTGGCGGGTAGTTTCAACTGTCGACAAAATGTCGACAGTTCAGCGCCTTCCTCCGTTTGAACACGCAACTTCATCTTGAACCAGTAGTCACGGGCGTTTGTGCTCTCAGTCAGCGCCTGAACGATGTCAATGACCGAAAACCACCAGGTCTCGGAATCTTCGTCATACACCCGGCGAATGGATTGGCCGTCAAAGTCGGTTGGCAAAATTTTCAAGGACTGGTCTCCCAAGGTTGGCACTGCTGGGTATTTGAAGTGACAGCTGTTATTTTATACAGCCACAGGGCAACTTATCATCGCCCCATGCCCCAAGACTCGTCGAACCGCTCCACCAGCGCCCTGCTCAACAACCTGCAAAACCTCAACGCACAAGAGCTGCGCCGCCTGCTGGCCGAGCACTTGACGCGCCAGAAGCTGGGCCTTTACTGGGAGAGCAATGCCATCGACCGCGACGCGGCGCTCAATGCCAACATCGTGCTGCCGCACGTCGTGCCCGCACTGGGCCATGCGCCGCAGGGGCTGACGCACCACCGCAACCTGATCATCGAGGGCGACAACTTCGACTCCTTGCGCCTGCTGCGCGCCACGCATGGCGGCAAAGTGCGGGTGATCTACATTGACCCGCCGTACAACACCGGCAACAAAGACTGGGTCTACAACGACAAGTTTGTGGGTGCCAATGACCGCTGGCGGCACAGCCAGTGGCTGGAGTTTTTGTACCAGCGCCTGACCCTGGCGCGCGACCTGCTCACCAGCGACGGCGTGATTCTGGTGTCCATCAACGACGAAAACCGATCACGGCTGGAGTTGCTGATGGACGAGGTTTTTCCGGGGCGACGGATTGGCAGCTTGGTATGGCGCACCAAGGACACCGGAAACGACCTGGACCAGCGCTTCAGCCATGTGCACGAGCATGTGCTGGTGTATGGCAACCCGGGTTTCAAGTTCAACGGCCGTGCCACCGACCGCAGCAAGTTCCGCAACCCGGACAAAGATGTACGCGGCGACTGGTCTCCCCAGCCGTTAACGAAGGCACACACTTACCTGGTCCGTGAAAACACCTATTACCCTGTCCAAGACCCTGCGACCGGGAATTGGTATCCATGTGACCCCGATAGTGTCTGGCGATTTGCTTCAGAGAAAGTGATTCGCCGACTACTGTCCAACGACGAGCTTGCTGTGCAGGCCGCACTGAAAGCACTGCGCAGCGACACCATGGAAGCGCTGATCGAGAACAAGCTGATTTACTTCCCGCCCTGCAAACCAGAAGACGTGATGCAGTACGACACCAAAGCCGACTTGCTGGCCGCCATTACTGCTGGCAAGGGGCCGATGCTGCCGAAAAAGAAAACGCCACTCTTGCGCGCTGACCTGCCTGACCTGGACTTCTGGGTGGGCAAACCCATTGCCCCAGGCCGCCCTTCGCGCAAAGAACATTGGACCGCCAAGCCCGAGGAGGAACG
>Ga0194061_1001582_pt1 | contig 13098 bp, 11 predicted proteins | sample SepL2221m_MetaG_FD_163423 | JGI IMG/M metagenome (GOLD analysis project Ga0194061, IMG submission 163423) | Anoxic zone freshwater microbial communities from boreal shield lake in IISD Experimental Lakes Area, Ontario, Canada - Sep2016-L224-21m | ecosystem: Environmental > Aquatic > Freshwater >...
CTAAGATTCCTCAGAGTCCAGAAACCCTGATCGCAGGGCGCGCCCGCGAGGCAGGGCGAGCGCGCCAAAAATGTGGATGGCGGTGACGTGGCAAGCGACGACTCTGGAACTGTGAGCGCCGACGTTGAGGGCAATCAATTTGAGATGCTCTGGCGATCACCGGGCGTTGCCCGGCTCGAATGAACTCGCGCCTTTTGGGAACATACGAGTCACACAGCGAGACCGTCCGAAAGTAAACCTCGATGCAGGATGCTCGACGACCGTGGAAGTCTGGACGAGCGACGGGGATCCAGCATCCAGCATCTCCCATCGTTGCAGGCTGACCGTGAAATTCGTATCATTCCAAATACTCCCGCTCAGTGCTTTTGCTCCTGCCCGTGCTCCCATCGCGAGAGCGATTCCTCGTGGAAATGCCTCCGCTTGCGCAGCCGCGCGAGCAGGCCGTAGCGCGGGCCAAATGCCCACGCGGCGAGGAAGCACACGCCGAGCACGAGCACAATGGCTGCGCCGCTCGGCACTTTTTCAAAACGGTATGACAGCACAAGTCCGAGCACGGAACCGGCGGTGCCGAGCGCGGCGCCACCCCACAGCATCGTGCTGAAATTATCCGAGAGCAGATAGAGCGTCGCGGCTGGTGCTACGAGCAGGCCGAGCATGAGAATCACGCCCACCGCCTGCGCGCTGCTGATCATCGCCAGCACGCTCGCCGCGATCAGCAGCACATGCAGCGCATCCACTTTCACGCCCTGGCTGCGCGCGACCATCGGATCGAAAAGCGTGAGCACGAGCGGGCGCAGCACGAGCAGCAGGCCGGGCACGACAGCGAGCGTCACGCCGTATGCGATCCACAGATCCGCATCGCCGATGCCGAGGATGTCGCCGAAGAGCCAATGCTTCAGATCCACGGGCGTGGGCACAAACTGAAGCAGCACCACCCCCGCGCTGAATGCGACCGTGTAGAGGATCGCGAGCGAAGCGTCCTCCTTCAGCCGCGAAGTCCGCGCGAGCAGCATCGCACCGAGCGCGACGAGAAATGCCGCGGTGATTCCGCCGAGGAAAAGCCCCGACGCACTGAGGCCGCCCGCGACGAGCAGGCCGAGCGCAAGGCCCGGCAGCATCGAGTGGCTGAGCGCGTCGGCCATCAGCGACATGCGGCGCAGGACAATGAATGTGCCGAGAAAGCCGTTCGTAAATCCGATGAGCGCGCCGCCGACGAGCGCGCGCCGCATGAATTCGTGGCTCCAGAGATCGTGAAGGAAATTCATGGGAGGAAAAAACGTCCAACGTCCAATGACTCGCGCTCTTTGCGCGTGAATCGCACGGCATCAGGTGACGCAGCGTCTCTTCCTTTGGACGTTGGGTGTTGGGCGTTGGGCGTTGGGCGTTTCATACCGCGTGTCCCTGATCCACGCCCGCGAAGACCCTCGTCGTGTAGGCGCGCTGGATGTTGTCCTCGGTGAATGCCTGTGCCGTCGGCCCCGCTGCAATCAGCTCGCCGTTCAGCAGCACGACTTGATCAAAAATCACCGGCACCGTCGCGAGATCGTGGTGCGAGACGAGCAACAGCTTCCCGCCCTGCCGCAGTGTGCGGAATGTCGTGCGCAGCGTGTCCTGGTTTGGCTTGTCGAGGCCGGCGAACGGCTCATCAAGCAAGAGCACATGAGCCTCCTGCGCGAGCGCACGCGCGAGAAATGCGCGCTGCTGCTGTCCGCCGCTGAGAGCGCTGATTTGCCGTTCCTGCAACGGTTCAAGGCTCATCGCAGCGATGGCCGCATTCACCGCCGCATCGTCTGTCGCGCCGTACTTTTTCCACCAGCCGAGGCGCAGGTAACGGCCCATCTCGACGAGGCCGCGCACGGTCGTCGGAAAGTCCCAGTCAATCTGCCCGCGCTGCGGCAGGTACGCGATGTCGGGCGTCGCGCCGCGCACCTCGCGTCCGTGGAAATGAATCGTGCCGGTCTCACGTCCGAGCAGCCCGGCGAGCGTTTTCAGCAGCGTCGTCTTGCCCGCGCCGTTCGGCCCGAGCAGGCCGACGCACTGGCCGCAGCCCACCTCGAAGCCGATGTGATGCAGCGCCGGAATCCGCCGGTAGCTCACCGTGAGGTCTGCAATTCTGAGCCCGTGATCGTGCTTCATTTGAAAGTGAGCACTTCATCGGCATCCCCATCGCCCCACACGGTGCGGTCGTGTTCCGTTCCGTCGGGCGCAGTGAGTCGCACGCGCATCGCGGCGTTCCGCGTGCCCGCAGGCCACGCGACGCTCACATGCAAATCCACGCCCTCCTTAGGCCATGGAATTTTCCCGGAAAAATTTTCCGCGCTCGCAGGCGAGTCCTTGCTCCACACGTCCTTGCCGAGGTGCTGGATCGCCACTCGCGTCGCTGCGATGGAAAAGTTCACGCGGCACTCAACCGTCGCGCTTTTCACCGGCTGAGGTGTCGGTTGCGCGCCCACGCCACGCCCGGATGCCACGGGATGCGTCGTGCGCCACAGCAGCGGCGCGAGCGCAAGCAATGCGAGGAACGCAACAAGTGCGCGCAGGATCGGCGAGCCGCGCATCTATTTCAGCGCCTCCACGATGGTTGTCACGTTGTGGCGGAACATCGCCTCCACCGTGTCGTTTGGCTTCGCACCGAGCCCGTCGGATAGCAGACTGCCGCCGAGCTTCACGCCCGTCTCGCGGGTGATGTGCCCGATCACTTTCGGATTCTCGGTGTCCTCGGAAAAAATCGCCTTCACGCCCTGCGCGCGGATCACACCGATGATTTCCGCGACCTTCCTGCCACCCGGCTGATCGTTCTTCGTGAGGCCCGCGACGGGATAGACTTCAAAGGCAAACTCCTTCGCGAAACCGCCGAACGAGTCGTGGTTTGTCACCAGCTTGCGCCGGTCGCGCGGCAGCTCCGCGACTTTCGCCTTCACCCACTTCTCCAGCTTGCCGAGCCGCCCGGTGTACGCCTCCGCGTTCGCGGAAAAGAATTCACGCGCCGCTGGTCGCTGGCGGATCAGTTCATCGCGCACGATGCGAGTCGCACGCGTGATGTTCCCGATGCTGTGCCACCAGTGCGGGTCGTTCGCCGCGCCCGGAAGCTGTGCGCCGACCTCAATCAGCACAGATTTTCCGCCCGCCGCTTGACGCAATTTTTCCACGTAGCCCTCGATGCGGCGCGATGAAACAAGGATGAGTTCCGACGATGCGACGGTCTCCATGTCCGCGGGCCGCGGGCTGAATTCATGCGGATCCACACCGGGTTTCACATGCCCCGTCACTTTCACTTTGTCGCCACCGACCTCTCGCGCGATCTCCGTGAGCACTGTTGCAAATGACGACACGCGCAGCGCGCCATCATCCGCACGCGCGCACGCGAGCAGGAGGAGGAGAAAGCCGAGGAGTTTCATCGCTGCACGGATTAGCCGAGCCGTGCAGGAGTGCCAAGTGAATGTGGGGCCGACAGATCGACACCTCTGCAAAACCCAGCGGAACAAACAGAGGAGAATCCACGGATCTCACGGACGCCACCGATGAAAGAGTTTCGCGCTGACAACCATCCGTGCCATCCGTGAAATCCGTGGTGAAATTCTTCTTTCATCCGAGTGATCCCGGCCTTCGCGAAGATCTCAGTTGGCCGCCCCGCTCACTTCGCCGCCGCGATGTCGAGGCAGATGAGCTTGCTCTCGCTGCGCAGATAAAGCCGTTTGCCCGAGAGCACCGGCGCGCCCCAGCACGGATACGTGAGGCCGGGCACCTGCCAGCGTGAGACCTCCTCGATCTTTTGCGCGTTCGGCTTGAACAGGCCGAGCAGCCCCGCCTCTCCGAGTGCGAAAAGTTTTCCGTCCGCAAAAATCGTCGAGCCGCGGCCAAAGACATTCGGCGGCGCCTCGCCGGGACGCAGCTTGGAGTGGCTCGCATTCGGCCAGCGCTCGTTTCGCTCCCATTTCACCGTGCCGGTCGCAAATTCCACGCAGCGGAGAACCGCGTCGGGTTCATTGCGCCCGCTGAATCCGAAGAGGTGCCCCGCGACAAGATTCGGCTGCGACCAGTGCATCTCCAGCGCGAGCGAACGCCACACTTCGTCCACGCCTTTTCCATCGGGCCGAACTCGTAGCAGCACGGAGCCGGAGCGGTAGTAGGCGGAGGAGATCAAGATGAGATCGCCGCTCACCACGGGGGTCATCGCGTTCACGGTCTCCTCGCGCGGCGAGCGGAACCAAAATGAAAAGTTGTGTGCGCCCGTCGCGGGATCGAGCGAGATGAGGCCCTGTCGAGTGACGGTGAGCACTTGGCGGCGTCCGTGGATCGTCGCGAGCACCGGCGTGCAGTAGCTCGCCGCCTTTTGAAATGCAGGATGCCCCACGTCCCATTTCACGAAGGGCTCGCCGGGCCACGCGTGCATCGGCGCGCCGTCCCAAGTCTTCGCGCCGCCGTTCTGCCAGAGCGTCCTTCCCGTCGCGGAATCGAATGCAACGATGTTCGAATCCGGCTGTCCGCCGACTTGCACGATCAGTTTCCCATCCTCCAGCACAGGCGAACTGCCGACGCCGAAGAACGCCTCGGGCACCTCGAAATCTTTCTGCGTCGCGCGCGACCACACGGGCTTGCCGGTCTTCACGTCGAGACACACGAGCACGCCCTCCGCGCCGAGCGTGAAGCATTTCTCCGCCGTGAGCAGCGGCGCGCAGCGCGGCCCGTTGTTGTAGCCGAAAGGATCCTGGTAACGGGTCGGGTATTTGTGCAGCCACTTCGTCGCGCCGGTTGCGGCGTCCATCGCCTCCACGATTTCCTCGCCGCCGACGCGGTGGTGCAGCACGAGCACACCGTCGCGCACACTCGGCGTCGCGTAGCCGATGCCCGTGTCCTTCTGCCACACGACGCGCGGCCCGCCTTCAGGAAAACGTTCCAGCAGTCCCGTCTCCGGCGAAGTGCCGTCGCGGTTCGGGCCGAGAAATTCCGGCCAGTCGGCGGCGTGCGATGCGAGCGAGGAACCGAGAAAAATGGCGAGCGTGCGCAGGAGGAGCGGATTCATGGTGCGGACGGATACGCACAAAGCGCCGCGCGGCCAAGCGCGTTCGTTCAATCCCGCAACAGCGGCGTCGGCGCCGGCGCCGCAAGCTTAGGATTCTTCGCAGAATCCCCATTCTCGCCGCCAGTGCCGGCCTTCGACACCACCCCTTCCGCAGGACTCGTCGGCGTGAGCACCCGCCCGGCCTTGGTGGTCAGCTTGCCATCCTTCACCGCAACATCCTCGACACGATACAACGTTCCATCTGCATGGCGGAGGAACGGCTGCATCTCATCGAGATGCAAAGGCCGCGAACCGCGACGGCCAAACACGACCGTCTGCCCGTCTGTCTCATCCGTCACCCGGTCGCGATCCAGCCCCCTCGAAACCGCAAGCATCGGCTCCTTCGTCGGATAAGTCGCGATGAGCCTCGGCACAGGACGCGGGCTGAATCCCGCCGCCCCCTCAACCGTATCAGGCGAGATAAGTTGCACAACCCGCAGGCCATTCTTCCCATCCGCAACAAGCGCATACATCGAAGCTGCTACGGAACCAATCTGCACGGCATGTGCGTCATTCAGCTTGCCGTCCGCATTGAACATCTGATCGAACTTCGGCCTCTCCGGGTTCTCAATATCTATGATAGCAAGCCCGTCCGCCCCATCGGCGACATAGGCATAGGTGCGCGCCACATAGAGCTTATGCGCATGACGCAGGCGCACCACAGCCCCCGGCACCGCCCGCGGATGCTCCGGATCGGCGAGGCTGATCACCTTCATCCCCTCGTCGTCTGTGACGAACGCGTAAAGGAACTGAACTGCAATGGAGCGTGGATTCTTCAGGAATCCCCCCGTCAGTTCCCCGACCAATCGCGGCTGCTCCGGATTCCCGACATCCACCACAGCCAAGCCACGCGGCGTGCAGACATAGACCCTGTGTCCCGCACACACACCGTATTCCGCCCCGGTGAGGCGGCCATCCGGATTAAATTCCGCGGTCTTCTTGATGAAGTTATTCTGCGGATTGCCATCGAGCAAAGTCCGCACGTCACAAACCACAAGCCCCAGCTTGCGGTCGCTGACAAACGCATAGCCATACCACGCCGGAATTGGCTGCTCCTCGTTGTCCTTGTTCTGAATCCGCATCGGATCGTTCAGCAACGTGCTCGGCAGCGCGACCGAGGTCGCAAACGGCGTGCGAACATAAGTCCGCTGCCCTAGCGGCGAAACCGGCGATGATACAATGCGTTCGCTGAAATCCTTCTGATCAATGTTCGCCACGTCAAACACCTCGAACCCACCCGGCCCGTTTGCCGTATAAAGATACTCGCCGCGCAAAGTCAGATCATTGATTTCCCGTGCGTGGTGTTCATAGCCCGTGGCCAGCTTCCGGTCGCGGGCAAGGTGCTCCGCAAAGTTTCGCGGATAGGCATTCTTGTGCATGGAACTGCCAATCACCGACTGCGGCTCATCCGCCTCAGTCCATACGATTCCGTGCAACGCCTTCTCGCCACCGACCCACGCATAGCGGCCAAAGAAATTGACCGTCCCGGTGCCAAATCCAAGCAGTTGCGTAATCCACGCATTGTTGTCCTTGGTCTTGGAAAGATGGCAGTCCGTGCAATTTTTCGTCGTACCCGCTCCGCTGGTCGTGTGGGGAAAGTGCGGATTAAACGCCTGCCCGCTGTAGCCGTCGCCGCTCACCGTCTGCTGCTGCGAATAAACCCAGTTCCGATTCTGGTTCTGCGAGCTGACAACCACCGCACTCGACGAACGGATCACCGCCAGTCGGTTCTTCTTCACCGTGCCGTCAATGCCAAGCATGAACACATCGTCGCGAACGACCTGCGGGTTATAAGTCGTGAAATTGCGGTCAAGAGTGCCCTCATACTTGTTCAGCGGCACACGCTGGTTGGCCTTCATCGAAAGATGGCAGCCGAAACAGCTCGTCGCCCACGAGGTATGGCAGACCTGGCAATCCATGCTCCGGTTATCATGCGCGAGCGTTGCCTTGCACTGCGCGCCCGTCAAAGGCACGTCGCCCCAAGTCTCGCCGTCGCGCTGGACGGTCTTCGCATGGGCGGCCTTCGGATTATAGCGCTTTAGCGTGTTCGTCGGGTCAATGACGTCCACAGTCTGCGGAATCTCCCAACGTGCATCGCGCGACATGGTTGAGTTCTGGAAAAGGCGGCGCACCGGACGGCCCTGACTGTCCTTCATTGGTTCCCCCGTTTTCGAATCTGCGACATCCTCCCACTCAAATCGCGGCTTCCACGGAGTAATCGTCTTGGAAAGATCCACCGGCTTGATCTTGGTGCGATCCGCCGGGTCAGTCTCACCCCCTGCACCCGTCGTGATCAGGGTCGGTCGCGCCTGGATGGTTCCGTGGCAATCCACACACATGATGGTCGTGGCATTCCGCGGCTCGCCGTAGAGAAGGCCATTGCCATGCACGTCCGTCTCAAAGTGACAGTCCGCACACTGCATCCCCTTTTCGAGATGGATGTCCTTCAGATGCACCGCGCGCTTGAAATCACGGTGCGCGATAATGTTGTCGTCGCGATCCAGCCGGTTGCCCTTCTTATCCTGCTTGAACACCGCCCGGAACACCCATCCATGACCGTGATAATCCGCAAACTGAGTGTGATTCAGCTTCGGATTCAATTCCGCGACCTTCTCCAGGAAATCAAGTTTGCCCCACAGTCCGCGCGCCGCGGCGGCCTCGGGATTCGCCACAGTGGATCGCACAAGCTCCTCGTCGGTCGGATCGTGCTGCTCCTTGGGATACATGAATTCGGCATCCGTCTCCTGATCCCACCAGACGTATCCGAGATATGGATTCACGAAGAGGTTGCCCTGGTGCATGTGACAATTCATGCACTGTGAACTTGGAATCGAACGGGTGAACTCATGCTTCACAGGATGTCCCCGCTCGTGCTTTGAAATCGTCGGGTCTTTCGAGAAACTCAGCCCTTGGTTGCCATAGGCGTGCCACCAACCCGAATTGCTCGGCGAACGATCATTCGCATAGACGACGTGGCACGCGCTGCAACCGCTGGAGCGATAGTCACCCGGATGATCGTTGGACCCCAGGAAGCCGAGAAGCGGATCATGGAGTCGCGTTTTTTGCGCGCCGAGAAAAATGGGGTCGGTTCTGTTTAGCGTCCCAAGGCCGCGTGCAGACAAGCGGCGTTCCGGCTTGCCGGGAAGCTCATCAGGAGTCGGCACACCGAGGGACAGGGCATCAAATCCGCCCTTTTCAAAAATGCGGAAAATGTTGCCGGGCTGGCTTAAATTGAATCTCGGCAGCGGATAGAGCGTCTCCAGTATGCCGGACAGCCGCGTCTGTTCGGCCGTCGGTTTGAATGGATTCTTCAACTGGAGCGGGATGCCGTCGGCTCCGTAACCCTGCCCGACGATTGGGTTCTTGATGTCAATGGAACCATTGTTATAGGCCGCGGCATTCCATAACATCGCCCCGTGGTTCATCATCGAGTTCCCCGCTCTCTCGACAATGTCGCCGTGACAAAGGCCGCACGCCTTTTTTGCAGCCCGAAGGTCGCCGGGGTTCACAAACTGGATGAATTCCGGGGACTCGTGATTTAGCAACACCGTTGAGTTAGAAGGGTTCGCGGAGGTCGTCCAAAACTCCGGGTTCTTTGGCTGCACATGGGCCTGTGTGATCAGGAGGCCACGCGCAGGGTTTCCGCCGTGGCAATCCGTGCATCCGAGCACGACATTTGGCGACGTATGCATCGTGTGTGCGTCGGTGGTCTTGTGGCACTCCACGCACCCCGCGCTCTTCCTGCTCGCTTCACCGGGCGTCTGATCAATCCAGTTTCGCGCAGGCCGGTTCGCGGACAGGGTCTTAGGATGGACAGAAAGTGACGGCCCGAATCCAGTTCCAAACAGTCCGCCATGCGCAGTCGCCCCGCGATGGTAGGCGTCATTACCAGATGGCAGCGGCAGCGTTCCGGGTGCTGAAGTCCTCGGCCCCAATCCGCTCCCCAATTCTGGGGGTGCCGGGACGCTTGGCGATGGTTTGCTGTCGGCATCGGGCAGTTGCTGCGGCGCAGGCTTCGCTGAGGCCGAAGTCGGCGGCCCGAATCCATCCTGAGCGCGCACGGCGCAAAGACCGACCACTGCGGCGATCAAAGACGTAAAGCAAAGGATATGGCCTAATCGGCGGTTCATTGAGGACGCGTCGCTTGAAATTCAGAGGCAAAACGAGTGGCGCAGAGTTGCATCCAGTTTGAAAAAGTCGTCATATCAATACACGAGACTGACGGTGAAAAATGCGTTGTAGAGCATGCTGTCCGGCTTCACTGAATCACTCTGCGCGCCGAAGCCGGGAACCGGCATGGTGTTGCTCCGATACATGTCGCGATAGCCACCGCCCGGAAAGAAAAAGCCCATGCCCAAGGAGACGATGATATTGTCCGTCAGAAAAGGGCGGTATTTGAATCCGAAGCTGGCATCGAGACCGAGGTCATTGCGAATCCTGTCGGTCTGGAGCGCCGCCTTGATTGAGGCTGGTTCCACCATCCAGATGTAGTTCACATTCGTAAACGCCTTCAGCTTTGGAGTGACATCCATGTCCAAACCGAACCCGAGGATCAGCGCGCCCGGGTTTACGAAATTAGACTGGCCCTCAATCTTGCTGCTCCTGAGGTTCATCACCAGCGAGTCACCTTGCTTGAGATTCATCCCGGTGCCAGGCAGGTTGATGCCCTCGTGGACATACCAGCTAAACGGGCCGCCGACAAACGACGGATTGTCCAGAATCGTATCGAACCCGTGTCCCGTGCGGTCGGTCGGCCGCGAGTCGCCGCTGGCATAGAACCCCGATAGCTTCAGACGGAACCAGTCGCGATCATAGCTGACCTCAAACGCCGCCATCTGCGCATTGATGTCCACGCGTTTTCCCGCGAGCGAATTGAACTCATCCTCGCCAAACACCTGATAGAACGCATGGGTCAGGTTCCATCGCCCGACGTGCCCGTCGCCCGTCCAGCCGAGATAGAAAGACTTCACGTCATGCTTGCGCAGGCCATTGTCCGCGATGCTGACCGGGCTTGCATCCGGCACGGTGCCCAGGATCTGCGGACGCGTGAGGAAGCCGTTTCGGTCGTAGTGGACTCCTCCGCGATCCAAGTTCAAATGCAGGCTCGCCTGTGCTGTGTATCCCTTGAAACCGAAGTCCTGCCGGAAGGCGTTTGCGATGAAGACATGCTGGTCGCGCGGAGCAAGCGTGTTGAGTCCCGAATAAGTGTCCTTCTCCCGCATGTTGAAATATGCGAAGTTGTACTGGGTCCGGTTGTTGTCATGGTTGCCGAATATCCGCACCCCGAGGTTGGTATCTGCAAAGATGAAGCCGCGGAAATCCGAGATGAATGGCTGGGTTCCGATTCGGGAGGAGATGAAATCGTAGTTTTCCGAAACGTCCCCGATGTGAACTTCGGCAAAGGCCTCCTGCAACGCAAAGAGATCGCGGAAGCGCGTCGTGTAGTGCGTGCCACCCAGCTCAAGTCCGTTCCCGACCACCGGCGCAGGGAGGCTGGTTCCTGGCGGCACACGTCCCGTGTTTGGATCCACCTGGACCAGCGGTCTCGCGCCGGCCAATGGCTGAAGCTGTGGTGCGATATAGTTATAAAAATTGGCGGGATTGACCGTTGTCGTGAATCTCCCGGGGTTGCCCGATTGCACATTCACACCGGTCGGACTGGCAGGGATGGCTCCGATTGCCGCCGTGTTTGGCACATAGTTGGATGGATACTGAGAGCCAAGCGGGAACAGCAGGTTGCTTTCCCGGACGCGCGTCCAGTTCGAGTTATAGACGGCATTCACCCGGATGAGCCACTGCACCGGCTTGAACGCCGTCTCACCCTTGAACAGGTCGAAGGCAATGGACGCGTCGTTCGAATAAGTCATCTGATCCCCGCGGCCAAAAAACTCCGCGCTGTTTGGAAATGCCGTGCTGACTCCGCTGGGCACGGGCAGCTTGCGCATTTCGAAAAGGGAGAAGTTCTTGGCGGTCAGATTGAAAAAGATGTCCTGCCCAAAGACCGGCACGTCGCCCTTCAGCTTGCTCTGGCGATAGGGATGCCAGAGGCGCGGGGTGTCATACATGTACGGCGTCTCCGTGGACATGTCCCGATAGCGCTGCCAGTGGGGAAAAGGGATGAGCCAGCGATTAGGCACGCCTTTCGCATGAGGCAGGAGGCCCAGTCCTTCGCGACCGAGCGGATAGGAGGGATAGGTAAATGTTTTCTTGATGGGATCATGGCCGATCACGTCGCCGCGCGGCAGCTTCAGCGTGCCCGGCATGACTGATTCCTCAGGGAAAAGCAGCAGACTGTGCGGGTCCGTCTTCTGCGCGGGCTGATCCCACATGCCCGGATCGGGATTAAAGCCCGACGGTGATCGCGGCGGCTCTGCAAGTCCATGCGCAGCGTCACTTTCAGGTGAAGCCATCGGCCGCAGTTCCGGCGAGCTCTTGCGGAATCTCAGACCTCCTTCCGCGCCGATCGCATCCGCAATCCCGAGGCCCGCGAGCGATGCGCATGCCCAGACTACCGGACGGATTCGCCGGGAGGGCGAGAGCGGGCTTTGGGTTGGCATCGGCACGCGCGGTTCATACGACGAATGCGAAACGCGGCGCAACGCGAAACTCGGCGGCATGCTGGCCCGGCGCATCCAGTTGTCCTTTTGGTGTGCTTCGCGGTCCCAGGCTGTGAGGCGCTCACTCTCGTCCACCCCGCCCCGCCAGCCATCCATGTTGGGGCGCACCGTTTAGGTCTTGCCCGCCACCTTCGGCAATGTAGCGTGCATCCATGACCGCCGCCATCGAAGCCATCTACGAGCATGGCATGCTGCGCCCGCTCCAGCCCCTCGCCCTGCCCGAGCATGCTCACGTCCGCCTCTGTGTCGAGACGATGGACGAGCACGACCACGCCGCGTGGCTAGCGGAATCCGAGCGCCGCCTGCGCGAGACGTGGGACAACGACGCCGACGACGCCTACAATGCCCTGCTCACGCAATGACGTGGTGCTCCTGCCCATTCCCTTCACGGATTTGAGCAGCCACAAAGTCCGCCCCGCCATCGTCATCGGCCTCGGCACCTTTCCCGGCGACCTCTTCGTCGTCCCCCCCTCGCCTCGCAGCTTGGCAGCGCGGATTTCCCGCTCACCGACTGGCAGGCCGCCGGCCTGAACATCCCCAGTGCCGTCAAGGCTCAGCTCGCCACCGTCGAATCCCGCCTCGTGCGCAAAGTCGTGGGCCGGATTTCCGCCCGCGACCAGACCACGCTCGACACCCATCTGCGCCGCTGGCTCTCGTTGTAACTCAAGGCAGGCATCCGCCGAGAAAGCGGGAGAGCCGGGGCGGGCTCGCGCAGGGGATCGAGTTCACGGAAGAGCGCGATATTTTCCACCCTCTCGTCCCTTGCCGAACGGACACCCTGCGGCTATCCTCCGCGCATGGCTACCCTTGAAAGTGTGGCCCACATTTGCCGCGACGATCGCGGTGTCGCGTGGATTGATGATACGAACGTCAAGGTCATCGAAGTGGTGCTCGACCATCTGGCCTACGGCTGGAGCGCCGAGGCGATTCACGAGCAACACCCGCATCTTAGTCTCGCGCAAATTCACGCCGCGCTCGGCTTCTATTACGATCACGCCGCTGAGTTTGACGCCGAAATCGAACGCCAGACGCAGCGCGTCGCCGGAATGCAGGCCGCGAACGGAATCTCTCCGCTTCAGGTGCGGCTGCGTGCGATCCGCGCGGCGCGATGAGCCTTGCGCTCTACATGGATGGCCACGTCCCGGCGGCGATCACCTGCGGGCTTCGGCGGCGCAGCGTGGAAGTGCTCACCGCACAGGAGGACGGCACCGCGAAACTCGACGACCTGGCGAACGCGGATCAAAACGGCGCGATCAGCGACACCCTGCGCGTGCGTTCCAGTCGGTAGATTTCAAAGTCCGAGTCGAGCGTGAAGATGCGGCTGCGCGTGTGCGTCTCGGCCAGCCAGAGCAGGCAGGCATCGGCATACGCCATCGGTACCTGCCGGTATTTTTCCATGAGGGCGAAGATGCGTGGCTG
>Ga0194061_1001586_pt1 | contig 13071 bp, 8 predicted proteins | sample SepL2221m_MetaG_FD_163423 | JGI IMG/M metagenome (GOLD analysis project Ga0194061, IMG submission 163423) | Anoxic zone freshwater microbial communities from boreal shield lake in IISD Experimental Lakes Area, Ontario, Canada - Sep2016-L224-21m | ecosystem: Environmental > Aquatic > Freshwater >...
CAGTTCAGAAACACGCTTTGCAACCACACGAATTCCTGTGTCGAGTCTTTGTGCAAATACCCGCAGGCTCCCGCCATGAGTTTGTAGTTCTTCAACGTCAAAAATACCAAGACCGTTTTCAGCAAAGATTCGATCTACAGCCGTGAGCGACAAGTACGAAAAATGCTCGTGATAGATCGTATCGAACTGGTTTTCAGCCATCAGCTTCACGAGGTGAGGAAACTCAAAGGTTGCAACGCCATGCGGCTTGAGAAGCGATGTAAACCCGGCGACAAAATCATTGATATCGGGAACATGCGCCAGCACATTATTGGCCACCATCAAATCCGCCTGTTTGCCGTGCTTGCGCATCTTCTCGGCAAGCAGGACACCGAAAAACTCTTCGACGATATCGATTCCCTTGGCTCGCGCCGCCGCCGCCGTACTCGCAGTCGGCTCGACTCCCGTGCACGGAATCCCAAGTTCCTTGACATACTGCAGTAGATACCCGTCGTTGGCGGCAATCTCCACGACATGGCTTGTCGGCCCGAGTGAAAATCGCTCAATCATCGCGGTGACATAGTTTCTGGCATGAACGAGCCACGTACTGGAAAACCCGCTGAAATAGGCGTAGTCGGCGTCAAACAATTCATGAGCGTCGGCAAAGTCTTCCGTCTGAACAAGCCAGCACTTTTCGCACACCAGCACCCGCAAGGGATACCACTTCTCAGGTGCTCGAAGTTTTTCTGTGGTGAGATAGGAGTTCGAGGGCGGAGCAGATCCAAGATCGACGAGCGACAATTGCAGCGGTGAATGGCAATGTCGACAATTCATGCGGCCACTCCTGCAAAGTCATTTGTGAGCATGGGGTGAGAACGGTCTCTCGCCGACATTTCACCAATGGAAAGTGGCCACTCAATCATCAGACGTTTATCGCATGGATGCAGTGCGCCTTCTGAATCTTCACAGTGTATGGCAGTATGAAAATAGAGCAGTTCACAGTCGGCCGTGAGTGTTTGGAAACCATGCGCAAATCCTTCGGGAATAACAAGCGACCGATGGTTAGTTGCACTGAGACGCTCGGTGTGACACTGTAAAAAAGTCGGTGAAGAACGTCGTAGATCCACCGCCACATCAAAAACCTCTCCTCTTAGGCAACTGACAACCTTCATTTCGGCATTGGGAGGAGTTTGAAAATGCATGCCACGCACCGTACCGGCCATCTGTGTGAGCGTGCGATTGATCTGCCGAATTTTTCGTCCATTCAAAACATCAGCAAGCTCGTCTTCACAGAAAAGCCGTTCCAGAAAGCCTCGCGAATCACCGCGAGGATGCCGCGTCGCAACAGACAAGCCTGCCAAGGGTGTTTGCGTCAATGTAAATCGTTGGCTCATGCGCAGTGCCCCGATTCATAGTCGGCAATGTGTTCAAGCGACACAGTAGCCATATTATCGTGAGCTTGAAAATGTCTGTTCCACTGAAGTGTTTTGAAGAGCGCCTGTTCGAGAGACCATCGAGGCATCCATCCCAGGCGATGCTTGGCTTTGGAACTGTCGACCTTGAGGGCAAGTGCTTCGTGCACACATTCGCTCTGTTCGATCTGCCACATCGCCCCTGGTTGGTGTGAACAGAGCCACTCCACAATCCATCGCACACTTTTAGAATCCGATTCTTCAGGACCGAAGTTCCAGGCTTCGGAAAAATCTTTTTTCCCCGTCAAGAGTCGCTCTGCCAAAAGAAGATAACCGGCAAGCGGTTCAAGTACATGCTGCCACGGGCGGGTTGCTTGCGGTGAACGAATGACAAGCGGCTTGCCTGCGTTGAGTGCGCGGAAAAAATCAGGAAGTAATCGATTTTCAGCCCAATCTCCGCCGCCGATCACGTTCCCAGCCCGGGCAGTTGCCAGATGAATGCCTGCATCGGCGAGAAACGCAGTGCGGTAGGCGTGGCTCACAAGTTCTGCGCAGGCCTTGCTTGCTGAATAAGGATCATCACCGCCAAGCGGTTCATTTTCACGGTATGGCCAAGGCCACTCCTGATTTGAGTAACACTTGTCTGTCGTGATGTTGACTACCGCCTTCACACTGTCTGCATGACGCACCGCCTCCAGAAGAGTGGCAGTGCCCATCACGTTGGCAGAAAATGTTTCAAGTGGTGCGTGATACGACTTTCGCACCAGTGACTGCGCCGCCAGATGAAACACGATCTCCGGCTGGGTTTGTTGGAGTGTGGTTTGAAGTGACGCAAGATCACGAATGTCGGCGATCGTGCTTGAATGAATCCGACTGCGAATATCGCAGGCTTGGAAAAAATTGAATGTGGTGGGGGAATCAAGTGCATAGCCATGCACGTTCGCACCTCGACGAGCCAGCCACAAAGCGAGCCAGCCGCCCTTGAATCCGGTATGCCCGGTGATCAATACGCTGCGATCTTTCCACACCGGCAGATCCTTCCGCCCATATTATTGATTGACTGTCGCGTGCTCAGGAGGCCTTCAACATGGCATCATCATGTCTGCCGCGAGCCCACGGGGCATCGCCATCCTGCCAGAGTTTTTCCAACTGTCGTTTGTCGCGAAGCGTATCCATGCACTGCCAGAAACCTGGATGACGATACGCCGCGAGTTGTCCTTCAGAAGCAAGCCGTTCCAGAACATGGTATTCGAGACTCGATTCATCACCGTCAAAGTAGTCGAAAATAGATGGCTCGCAGACCATAAACCCTCCGTTAATCCACCCTTCACCGGCTTGTGGTTTTTCAGAGAATCCCACAATGTCATCCCCCTCAAACATGAGTCCTCCGAAACGCGCTGGAGGACGTACGGCAGTGAGCGTAATCGCTCGTCCCATGTATTTATGAAAGGAAACAAGCGACTGAAGATCGACGTCAGAAACACCATCACCGTAGGTGAGTTGAAATGTTTCCTTCCCAATATGCGAGGCTAATCGTCGAACTCGACCACCGGTGTTCGTCTCAAGACCTGTGTCCACAAGTCGCAGATGCCAATGTTCGGCACTTCGTTCGAGTCGGTCGATTGTGCCCGTCGCCAGATCGAGAGAAAGACTTCCAATCAAGCCCGAATACTCAACAAAATACCGCTTGATAGAGTCGCCTTTGTATCCAAGTGCCAAAAGAAAATCATCGAATCCGTGAGACGCGTAGTGCTTGAGAATATGCCAGAGAATCGGCTGACCACCGATTTCAACCATCGGCTTTGGACGCACGTCCGTCTCTTCGGCAAGACGTGTTCCAAGACCGCCTGCGAGAATAACCACATGCATAGAAAACTCCCTAAGATTCGCCGAAAGTCGCACCCATGGGAAGGGATGGAAATAGCCAAAGCGAACTTCGTACAGAATTTTGTGCTGAAGCAATACCCCAGCCGAAACGGAAATTTTAAAAGTGATCTCGAGCAAAAAGAAACGAGCCAGTGCGCTGGAAAGCTGGGGGGAATGGTAAACAATGGGCTTCTTTGAAGAGATCATTCATGTCTTATAGATTGGATTCAATCTGCTCAACATCCAAATCGGCCAGTTCCACCGAGACTCCCTGATTCAAGAATCGTACCGTCAGCACCAGTCGGTCCTTGCCGCTGCGATGAACGACCTTACCCTCGATCCCCTGCATCGATCCAGAACGAATTCGCACTGCATCACCAGATTCAAACCGCGGTTCCGATGTCACGGTATGACCGGTTTCGAGAAGCCGCCGAAGCGATCGTAAATCTGCGATCAGAGGTTCCCATTCAACAACTGCAATAGTCTTTGAAATTGTGTTTGTTTCCATCGCCATGCGCCGTTCATCCGGCGTGCAGGCGGCGAACACATACCCTGGAAAAAGTGGAACCATCGATTGCCTGACGCGGCCCGAAGGGGATCGGTTTTGGCGGGCGACCAGAGGTGCATAAAATGGAATCTTTGCCAGCAGGAGTTTCCGCGCCAAGTCTTTTTCGCGGCGAGAAAGCGTATAAAAAACCGTCCAGAGCGCACCAGCCTGAGTCAAAGATTCAGCCCGTTCGAGAAGATCGCTCGGAAAAATATCGATTTCGGGCGGAAGAATGGGCATGCAAGGACTCTAACCCAAAATATCACCGGTTGCAGCGCGCTGCGACAACAAAAATCGAACGTCAACTTTTTTAACGGCATGCATAAATGCTACCCACATGGTTCTCGTTTTCAGGCGACTTGCGGACGCTCTGAGGAAATCCGAACAAATGTTTCACTTCGCGGGGGATCACCTGCTGTATCCGTCAGCGCTGGTGTAAAGAGTCGAAGGCGAGGCAATTGGTCAACCTCAGTTGCTACCAATTCAGGAACCTTCGGCCCAGCAGCAGATGTCGAAACGCTCAGAGCCTTCACCTCTTGCGAAGCTTGGCAGTCTTTGAGCAAGTGTCGCAACAGACTGCGAATGGCATCGGGTGTATCGTGTGCCCCCAGTTCGAGTTGGTCGAGCGACCAACGAAGGTGGTCGAGATCCACGGCAACAGTCTCCGCTGATTGAATTTTTGAATGTGCTGTATCGAACAGCCTTTCGTTCGCAGTAAAAAGTTCTTCAAATAATTTTTCACCTGGCCGCAGTCCAGTGAAATCAATTTCGATATCCCGCCCTTGTTCGAGGCCAGAGAGCCGAATCATGTCCTGAGCAAGTTCGACGATCTTCACAGGCTCACCCATGTCGAGCACAAACACCTCACCGCCATGCCCCATCGCAGCAGCTTGAATGACCAGTCTCGACGCTTCGGGAATCGTCATGAAAAAGCGTTCGATCTCGGGATGCGTCACGGTGATTGGTCCGCCTCGCAGAATCTGTTCGCGGAACACCGGCACAACGCTTCCGGCCGAGTCAAGTACGTTTCCAAATCGAACAGTCAGAAACATTGTGGTGCTCGAAGCATCGATTGCCTGCATAAACATTTCGGCGAATCGTTTGCACGTTCCCATCACACTTGTTGGATTAACTGCTTTATCAGTACTCACCATGACAAATGTCTTGACTCCATATTCACTTGCCAATTCAGCAAGCCGCGCGCTTGCAAGAGAAATATTTTTTATCGCTTCGCCAGGGTGATCTTCCATAAGTGGGACATGCTTGTAAGCAGCAGCATGAAAGAGGATGTGTGGACGATATTCCGCAAGTATCGCATCCATGCGACGACTGTCTGTGATGTCGCCGATGCAGGGAATGATGGTGGCATCGCTACCGAGTCTTCGGAGTTCACGCTCCAACCAGAAGAGTCCGCTTTCATTGCGATCGAGGATCACCAGTCGCGTGGCGTTGAGCGCGACGAGTTGTCGACAGATTTCTGAACCAATACTTCCGGCAGCACCCGTGACCACAATGGTCGATCCGCCGATGAAGCAACTGATGGCGTTTAGGTCTATTTGCACAGACTCTCGTTTCAGTAAATCTTCGATAGCAAGAGCACGTGGCTGTATTGCGACGTTGCCGTCTATGAGAGTGTCAAGCACGGGAATCACACGAACTGCAACAATTGCCTCGTTACAAATTTGTTCGATTGCACGAATCTGTTTTCCACCGAGCGACCCAGACACGAGTAAGACTTCATCGATCGAATGTGACACAATCAAGGATTGGAGATCATCGACGGATCCGAGTACTCGTACCGGTCCGGCGTAGTGACCAACAAGATGCGAGTCTTCTGTTCGGGCCACCATACCGATGATTTCACAGCGAGATTGTGATGTGGCTCGCAAAGTTCGAACGATTGCCTCGCTTGTTGGGCAGGTGCCCACCACGAGTGTTCGAGATTTTTCAGTGGCCAGATGTTTATGCCACTGCTCGATCGCCTCGCGTGCCACCGCTCGAATGCCGCCGAGCAGTATGATGGCAAACACCCAGTCAACGAGCCACACGCTTCGAGGGACAAAAACACCAGCATTCACAGCCACGCACCAAGTCACAGCCGAGCCGAGCGACGTTGCCCACACCAGCCGTCCAAGATCTTGAAAGCTCACTCCTCGCAGACTTGCCAGATGAACACCACTGCAGGCAAGAATGACAGTTTGCACCACAACAACCAGCGGCAAACTCGCAAGTAAGTGCTGCATCTGCTCGGCATCGAGCGTCCAGTCAAAACGAACTGCAAATGCGATTGAAAACGCAATCGCAAGAGCCAGTCCAGTAAAGAGTAGTCGGACGAGGTCCTGCCAGTTGCGAATAATGAAAGTGGGATGCAACACAGCGTGCTTCTTGAGTTTTCGAATGGCGCCTGTGGGTGCGTGTGTCTCCACGCCATGATTCCGCGAGGCAGAGTTTTCACTTTTCATGAGGAGACTTACTATCTTTGTGGGGATGTGTTTTCGAGAGAGTTTTCATTGTGTGAAGCAGCGAGAACCGCTTTGGTAAGAAGAATCTTGAGTGATGAACTTTCCGGGCGTCGCATCAGGCACCACTCCACTTCGCGTCGAGCGGTGGTCCAGTCGTGGCGATCCATCGAGACATCGATCAGCATTCGATGGGGATCAAAAAGTCCTGGGTCCATGTTTAAAGCCGTTTCAAGCGTTGCGGCGGCTGCGTCAATGTCGCCAAGCCGTTTTTGAAGCGAGGCGGCTTCGAGACGAAGAGGCGGCGCTTTTACACGATCCATTGACTCAAAGAGTTCTAACTGCTTTTGAACCGCGAGGAGCCGCTGTTGCCGAACGTCTCGCATCTCTTCGGGAGTGCTGCGAAAGGACCACATCACATCGATGGCTCGCAGACCATCGAGATCAGGTGAGAGCAACCGACACACCTCAGACGCTGGTACTGCATGCAGCAACGCCCGAAGCACCATCTGTCGCTGTGATCGACTGGCCGCAAAACTTTGCCGCCAAAGACTCCATGCACGTTCGGTATCTCCTTTGATCAAAGCCGCATTGCCAGCTTCAAAGAGCACCTGTCCGTTGTGGGGCCGCACGACACAAGCCTGATCGATCAGGTGCTTGGCCCTCGCTGGGTCGGGTGAAAAAAGAAACGATAAACGGGCAAGAACGCACCATGCCTCACCGCTGAGCGGATTGTTATCAACCGACTCAAGCGCGTCGTGCCGTGCCCGAACCAGTTCATCGACGTCATCGCCAAGAGTCTCTCGCAGCCACAGTTCAAATGATTCTCGGGATGAAAACTCGCTTGCCAGGGCCGCTTGTTCAAGATCGCAAAGCGTTGCACGAAAACCGGATGCCCGTCGTCGAAGACCAAAACGCTCAAGGCGTGCAATAGCCAGCGTCGACCATGCATGAGGATGATCGGGACGAAAAAGAAGAACCTGTTCGAGTGACGAAATCATTCGACTCAGAGTGTCAATCGCCTTGCCAACTTCAGGATCGATCGATTCTGCAGGGAGAATGTTTGTGATGCTCGCGGTTGAATCGTCGGCATCAGAATTGTCGTCTGCGGTACTACTCTTCTGTGGAGGCGCAAAAGCGATTGCTGCCAGCGAAGCATTGTCGCGAACGGCTGTTTCCCAGTGTGGCTGTGCGAATGCAGAGCGAAACTGTTGAAAGCCAGTCGCTCCAAGAACAACCAGTAGGAACATTCCTGCGATCGAAGCTGAAATTCGATCAAGCTCAAACGTGCAGGCTGGGAGGAGTGCGCAGCGGCGTGATGCCAGCGAAATCATGGTAGCGCCGGCAAGAAAAAGAAGTGTGGAGCAGGCCGGCACGTACCAGATAAAATCGGTTGCAGCATGCACTCCGCCGGCAGCAAGAGCCGCTCCAAACGCGGTGGCGATGAGTTTCTCTTCGTGAGTTCCTTTTCGAAGAAGAATGATAGTGGCGACGATCGCCGCAACGATCCCTATGCCGCCAAGAAACAGACCCACGAGCCCGGTTTCAACCGCAAGATTCAGGTAGCTATTTTCCGCATGAGTAAAAACAATTCCATTGGTGGCCGGCATGTAGATCGGTGAAACTTCTGCATGACTGCCAATCCCAGTGCCTAAAATTGGAAAGTCGGTAACTGCAGAACAAGCTGCTTTCCAAACGTCAAGTCTGCCGAATCCATTGGCAAAATGAGTTTCATCAAAAAAATCGTCTAGTCTCCCTGAAACTTGATCGAGACCATGGATAAATAGTGCGCTGACAACGAGTGCGGCGGTGCAACCGATCGCCAGTGTCGATCGCCATCCGATGACACCGATACATTTGAAGCTGATGAGCGAAACAAGTGCCGCAGTGGCAATCGCGAGAATCCCGCCCCTTGAAAGTGATAGGGCGCCGGCAAATGTGACCATTGCCAGAAGTAAAAATCCGCTCACCGTGCGGAGGCTACCGGCAGCGTAAACGTTTTGAGTGGTACTGAAATGTTTGGCGACGCGCCCGGTTTGATGTACAGGCCTGCCATTGCTTGAAGTGCAAAATGTGAACCACCCAACAGCGCCCCATCCAAGAGCCAGAAAGCTCGCGAAGTGATTGCGATTGGTGAACGTTCCTTTCACCACACCGGAGGCGTCGTTGTAAAGAAAATCATAAAACCATAGATATTTTCCATTTCCAGCTAAGTATTGTGCGATGCCGATCGTAGCCAGAATGCCAGTCGCAAAAACAATTACATTGAGTAGACGATGAATTTCGTTGGTATGTCCTGCTCGCTGTGCAAAAATCGTCACCAAAATCCCTTGCGAGAGAAAAATACCGAGACCGCGAAGGGTTTCTCCGGGAACAACCGATACGCGGTTCCATCCACCGAGACCTGCTGCCGAGGTTGGCATTTCATTCAGAAAGGGAAACCATGCTGAGAGCCGCGGAGAGATGAGGCTAAGCAGAGCGGGGGAAAGGGGAACAAGTTGCACGCAGCCAATCAAAAGACCGCAGGCGAACAGCACCTCGGCAATACCGATTCGGTACTGTTGACGGGGCATGCTTGCAACGCGTGCGATCCACCCAAGCACTGCGACGAGAGCTGCCGCTGTCAGAAACAAATATCCGATGGGATGTCGTCCACCCATGGCACATGGAACAGCCACAAGACCCAGTACCGCCGAGGCGTTCAAAAAAAGTGGCTGAAGTGTCTGCTTTGTTTGCATGGACGTTCGTTTGGAGAACGCAGTCACGCAGTGATGCCTTCGCGAAGACGAGGTTATTGAATGAGCTGCATGATGCACTGAAAAAGTTCTCCGCAGGTGCCGATTAGGCCACCGCACGCGGGTTTGAAGCGCCGCGAGAGCGGGACGATGTTCCGGAACGCGGATTCATCGGAAGTACGCGATCTTCTACTCCAGGATCTGATCCATCGTCGACGTTGCTATCTTCGTGATCCGCGAGTGCGTCGTCTGTCACAAAAGCATCGTCGATCGATTCTTCTTCGACCTCGTCTCCATACGGAGTGCCGTAGCCGTAGCCGTAGCCGTAGCCGTAGCCGTAGCCGTCGGCCTCAATGCCAACGCCATTGATCACCGCACCAAAGATATTCACTCCAAAGGCCCGCAGTGTCTGTACCGAACGAACGATGATGCGGCGACGATTTTTGTCTGGTCGAATGACCATTACGAGCCCATCGCATACGCGGCCAATCGCGGCGGCATCCGTGCCCGCAAGCACAGGTGATGCGTCGACAATAATCTGGTCGTAGGTAGTTTCGGCCCAACTGAGCAATTCTGAAAATCGCTCGCTCAGAAGAAGTTCTGCGGGATTCGATGGGCGTTGTCCTGCTGGAATAATATCAATCGGAACACTGCCGGAACGTCGAATGCACGCGCTGGCATGATCAGAAACCGGTTGAGTGCCGCGCAAAATATCGGACAGGCCAGGCATTGAGCGAAATCCGACGAGTTTGGTGAGGCCGGGTTTCCGCATGTCTGCATCGATTAAGAGCACTCGCTTGCCAGCCTGTGAATACGCAACGGCAAGGTTTGTGCTGGCCGTTGTTTTTCCATCGCCCGGCTCGGAACTCGATATTGCAATACGCTGAGACTGTGAACCATTCATTGCGAGTACGGTTCGCAGCGTACGAAAGCCTTCGCTTGCTGCATCGTCATTTGATTTATGCATGTGAGTCGATTCAAGCCCTGATCCCTCCTCGTCTCGATCGGCTTCGTCCTCAAGCGACCCCATCATGGTTAAGAGAGAAAGTCCAGCGAAGGTTTGCAGATCTTCCGGAGATCGAATGCGATCGTCGAGAACGTCGACGACGACAATCATCCCAATCCCGACCGATCCACCCCCAACGAGCACCGCGACAAGCGTAAGGAGAAGATTGGGAGACACCGGCTTGCTGGGAACAAGAGGCTCTCGGACGACTGACATCTTAACCCCGCCGTGCTCCTGCCGAAGATCGACGCTGGCAATCTGATTGAGAATCGTATTTCGCAGCTCGCGTAGCCAGCGCAGGTCGTGGTCAGCGATATCTAAACGTGCCATCTCACTGGCTAATCCGATTGAATCCTGTTTTGCTTGCTCGAAGCTTTGCGTCAACCACGTTTCATGTTGAACCGCTGCAGAGACTTTCTGATCGAGAATCTGCGAAATCATCTGTGCAAATTTTTCGTCATCACCGGCAAACTCCCGTGGGGCTGCCACACCGTCAAACTGGTCGAGATACTGCTCAATCTTGCGGATCTTGTTCGTTCGTTCGATGACTTTTGGATGCTGCGGTCCGTAAAATTCGAGCATTGTTTCGAGTTGGGTACGCTCTTCAAAGAGCTGCTTTTCAAGCGATGTACGGGTATCCTTGTCGCGACTGCTCAAGCCGACTGAATCCAGAAACGCCTCCTTGCCGAGCGACTCTTCGATGGCCATGAGGCTTTGACGGATGTTTTGTTTATTCTGAATGGCAGTCTGAAAAGACGCTTGCGATGCCTGGAGCGAAAGGCGTTTTTTTTGGGCCTCGATCAGGGCTGCGTTGAGTTGAATTGCGCGTTCCACAAGTGGATGCATAACCTTGCCGTCAGATTTAATTCCCAAGTCACCAACGCGCTGGCGAATAACAAGAAATTCCGCTTCGGTCTTTTGCAATCGCAAGTCAACATCCGTTTTTTCTTTTGTAAGAACCTCAACAAGCGTGCCCGCCGAACCGCGGTGAGTTTCCTGCATAAAAAGCGAATAAGCTTTTATGATCGCCCCCACCGCCATTGCCGCCGCCCGAGGGTCTTGAGCCCGATACTTCAAATCGATCAGGTTGGTCGACCGCACGCCCTTGATTTTAAGATGATTTTTTAAAATGACGGCTACAATTTCTGGATCCTGTGAACCAAGAGCGACTCGTGTTGGGCCATCGAGAAGCTTTGCGGCACTTTCTAAAACCAGTGGGCTGGCAATTAATTTTTCATACGTTGCCATAGCGGTAGGATCGTTGCGTCCACCGGTGAGTGAAGTGTCGAGAGAGTCACCCTGGGAGCCAACGATCAGGATTGATGCTTCCGCTTCAAATGTTCGCTTCGAGGTTGTGTAGTAGAGTCCTCCGAGCAGGCCTGCAGCAGCACAAGAGGCAACGAGCAGGTGCTTGCGGCGCCACAACACTTGCAAAAAACGCATTGAATTTTGAACAATCTGCGCCACTGCGTCGACGTGCGGTCCGTCTGCAGATCCGGAATACGACATGTTTTCTTGCATCGTAGATTTTCTAAAGGGCAGAACAAGAGAACTGAAAAAGACGTACCGTGAATAAACAATCTTTAAAAGAGTGGAATACGGCCTCCAGCAATCACATTCAGACGAAAGAAGTTTTTCAAAATATCGAGCGAAACGGTTTGCGGCGTCTGCTCCACGCTCACGACATCTCCTGGAGCGAGACGAAGGTTTGATTCTTCATTGCGCTGAGCGCTGCGAATGCTTGTGGAGATAACTACCGGCTCAGATTCATTTTTAATGCGTCGCGTGATCACAATTCTGTCGGCCCAGGAATTACTTCGCTCACCGGCGAGCGCGAGGGCATCAAGCACTCTTAATTGCTGATTGACAGGCATCGGAAATTGTCCCGGTTTGTTGACGAGACCAATCACAACCAACGGCGGGGGATCGCGTGTTTCTACGCGAACAATATCGCCGTCCTGTAATTGAAAATCGTTTTCGCCGTCAGGAGAGACTTTCGCCAAATCGATACGAAAGGTTTCGGCAACGGCTGGAAATTCGGCAGGTTCATCAAGGGTTTCGGCCGATTCAGAAGAGTTTGTGACACTCGAGGACGTTTGCTGAACGGCAATACGACTTTTCTCGGCAAGCGTCGGAGATCGTGGATGTCTCCGTATTTCGATTTTTGTGCCCGCATCTTTATTCAGAGTGCCGGCTGTCACGAGCGCCGATAAAAGCGTGCTATTGCCCCGGGGAAGTTGCTGGAAGCCGGGCTTCTCAACAGCACCGATCACTGTAACTTGATTGGTTGCTTTTTTACGCATCGTGACGGTTACCTGAGGAGTGCGGTAAAGACCTCGTTCCACGGCGGCTTCCGCAATTTTTTTCTCTGCCGCAAACGGCTCTAACCCGGCGAGATCGACTTCGCCCACAAGGGCAATCGTGGCGATCCCGTCATCGCTGATCCGCACCGGGTGTGACTGAAGTTGTCCAGGCGTCTCAATACCTGAGGCGATCAGAACATCGATCACATCCTGCGGTTCGATCAAGTCGCTGCGAGAGGTGGGAGCAGAAAGTCGACCAAGATCAGCGATTTTCGCATTGTCAATAGTTGCGGCCTGATAACGGGGATGAAGTCGCGAAGCACGAATCACACGCCCTGCACATCCGCTGAAGAGCGGTAGAACAATTCCTAGAACAAAAAATAGATGCAGTCTGCTTCGACACCCGACGAGGAGTCGAAGTGATTGATCAGCGCGAGCGCACGTTGTTGGTTGCAATGGTGCTGGAATAATTGGCATCAGAAATGTTTTTATGAAAGAAAAAATCAAGCGGTCTTTCCGCGCGGCATCGTTGCCGAGAGAAGATCTCGCTATTGGACGCACTGTGAAAGGGAGATTTCAGGTCCGTCTTTCGCGAAAGCAATTGACGGTTGTCTTTATGAGCCAGATGAGATTTCGACGAGGAATGAGGAAATACCGATCTGAGCGTGTGTGCGTCAAGACATCAGATTGAACGAGGCTTCTGAGAGATAGTTATGGGAAGGTTTCGCAGCGAACCTGCAAGTCCAACTCGTTTTGCGTAAAAC
>Ga0194061_1001588_pt1 | contig 13049 bp, 15 predicted proteins | sample SepL2221m_MetaG_FD_163423 | JGI IMG/M metagenome (GOLD analysis project Ga0194061, IMG submission 163423) | Anoxic zone freshwater microbial communities from boreal shield lake in IISD Experimental Lakes Area, Ontario, Canada - Sep2016-L224-21m | ecosystem: Environmental > Aquatic > Freshwater >...
TCAAACTTGAACTGCTCAAGACAAAGCATCAACTTAACCATTTCGCGCTCAAGAGCAAACTTTACATCAAAGCCCTACAAGCCAGTTTCGCCGAGCTTCAACGGCTCACTGCGTAACATCAGTTATATAAAAGCGATTATCTTCCAACTTAGCGTAAGCTGAACCCAAATTGATAGGCTCCCTTGCCTTTGGATTATGATTTGAGTTTTCAATTGCGTGCTTAATGTGTATGGGTTCATCCGAATTCTGCGTAGAGCCACTTAGCTGTATTCCAAGATGTTCGGCATAATCACGTCTAGCTTGAACTACATCATCCTTGTGCAAACCATTTTTGCCTGAAGCCGCTACAACCGCTATTTCACAAAAACGCCCCGCCCGATTTGGATCAAAGTGAAGATTTGCATCTGCCTCGTCAACAAGTGATATAACAGAAGAACAAATATTACATTTGCAATCACGAATTTTAATTTTAAACTCTTCTGGTGTCATAAAAATCGTCCTATACGATCAATCCGCCCACAACACCTCCAAACCCCATTCCACCGCATCAAACGGCGCTAAAGCCACTTTCGCATCATCCGCCAAAGTCGCCAATAACAACCACCGGCCTTGCTGGTTTTCGTAAGCTTCCAAAGTGTGCAGTGCCGGATCGACCAGCCAAGCATGTTTCACCCCCATCGCGGCATACAGCGGCATTTTCTCCGTGCGGTCATCACGGGCGGTGGATGGCGACAATACTTCGCAAATCCAATCCGGCACGGTTTCAAACCAAGCCGTGTCGGGCAAGCGCGGCATCCGTTCCCGCCGCCAACCCGCCAAATCGGGAACTAGAATGTTCCCACCAATATGCAACTCGGGTTCGTCAAGTATCAACCAACCGCCGGGGCCACCACGCCCATGGCTAAAAGGACCGACTATTTCGCCTCCAAGGTTGGACTGCGCCCATACATGACGCGGCGCGGGCCTAGGGTGAGTTATCAAGCGACCATTGATAATCTCGCCAACGATATTCTCCGGCAAGTCGAACAGGTCTTCATAAGTGGCGAGTTTGCGGGCTGGTGCGTTCATGGCTTCACTTTGCTCGATTCCACCATCTGCAAAAATATGCCAATGATTTTCGAGGCATTTGATATATGGTATTCGTCTGCATCAACCCAAACTTTTTCGTCGGCCAAGCGCAGGAAGCTCCACAAACTGCCAGTGGTGACGGCTCCGTAAATACTGCTTAGATTGCGTCCTTTGTTTTGGTTGTAAATCTTCGCAGCCTGCATTTCTGAAATACATTGGCCTAGTCCGGATTTCAGATTGTCGTTTTTGGCTTCGACGATGGCGATTAATGGGGCATCCAGCATGAGCTGTTCCGGCGACAGGCTGATAATATAGTCACAGATTCCGTTTAGCCCCAAACTCTTATCGACCGTGAAATCAATCCCCGAAAACAGGCTGATATTGAGCTTGCATTGCTTGAGAATTTCGACCAATACCGGCGTGACGATCAATTCGGAGCGGGCTTTTTCGGTGTTGATCGCGGTTGCCAGCGGAAGGTTGAAGCGGAGGGTTTCACGCAGATGCTCGCTGTAGGGGGCTGGTTCCACTTCGGTAAACAAGCTTTCCCTTTCAACCAAGGACAAGCCGAGCTTGTCTTTGATATCCGCTAATTGAAAGTCACTGTAAGACATGTTGGCTTCCCCATCAACACGGCATCTCTGCCCCCTTCCTCGCATAATACCACCACGTCATGACGATGCAACTGACGTAAAACAACACGAACCCATATAAAGCCGCATCGGGTGCGCCGGTCAGCGCAATGGCGGTGCCATAGCTTTTTGGAATGAAGAATGCGCCATAGGCCGCGACCGCAGAGCTAAAGCCCAGCACCGCTGCCGATTCTTTGGCGGCATTCCGGCGGGCCTGTGCGAGTGCGGCTTCCCCCTCGCCCGCCGCCGCGCGTCTGCGTTCGGTCAGGAAGATCACCGGAATCATGCGGAAAGTCGAGCCGTTGCCAATGCCTGTGGTCAGGAATAGCAGCATGAACATGCCTAGGAATCCATAGAAGTTGCCGCCGACGCCGCCATGGGGCATGAAGTGCAAGACACCAAAAACCGCCGCTCCCATGATGATGAAATTCCAAAACGTGACCCGCGCCCCGCCCAACTTGTCCGCCAGCCAACCGCCGACAGGACGCACCAATGCGCCGACCAATGGTCCGAGGAAAGCATACTGGGTGGGGTTCACCGTAGGAAAAAGGATTTTGATGAGCATTGGCAAGCCCGCCGAATAGCCGATGAACGAGCCGAAAGTGCCGGTGTAGAGCCAGCACATCAGCCAATTGTGCTTGCGTTGGAAAATGACGGCTTGATCCTTGAATGTGGCCTTAGCCGAGGCGATGTCGTTCATGCCGAACCAAGCAGCAATCGAGGTGGCGATGATGAACGGCACCCAGATGAAGCCAGCGTTTTGCAGCCATAGGGATTTGGTGACGCCATCCTTTACCCAAGTTTGCGGTTCGCCGCCGAACCAGCCAAAGACACTGGCGGTGATGACCAGCGGCACGACGAATTGCACCGTGCTTACCCCTAAGTTGCCCAGACCGGCATTCATCCCCAACGCCGCGCCTTTTTTCGCTTGCGGGAAGAAGAAGCTGATGTTCGCCATGCTGGAGGCAAAATTGCCGCCGCCAAAGCCGCATAACAGGGCCAATACCAGCATTAAGACATAAGGCGTGTCGTGGTTTTGTACGGCGAAACCAATCCAGATCGAAGGCACAAGTAGCGAGGCCGTGCTGATGGTGGTCCACCGCCGTCCGCCGAAAATTGGTACCATGAACGAATAGAAAATCCGCAGGGTCGCGCCGGAAAGCCCCGGCAAGGCGGTCAGCCAGAACAATTCATTGGTCGTGTATTTGAAACCGATGCTAGGCAGGTTGATGACCACCACGCTCCACACCATCCATACTGCAAAGGCCAACAGCAGGGCAGGGATGCTGATCCACAGGTTGCGGGTGGCGATGCGTTTGCCGGTTTTCTCCCAGAAGGTGGCGTCTTCCGGGTTCCATTCGGTCAGCACCAAGGGCGATGGATGAGACAGTTCAGGCAAGTCGGTGGAGGCGGCGACCAGTTGCGGGGCCAAGCGCCGTTCCGCACTTGCAATGGTGAAGTGCATCCAAGTCAGCGCAACCATCACCAACACAAACAACAGCATGAAGCAGCTCGTCCACAGGCCCGTGAGGTCTAACAACATGCCAAAGGTCAACGGCAACAGGAAGCCACCCAAGCCGCCGATCATGCCCACCACGCCGCCCACCGCACCGACGTTGTTCGGATAATATTCGGGGATGTGTTTGTACACCGCCGCCTTGCCCAATGACATGAATATTCCCAATACAAACAGCAATAGCATAAATGCAACAGGGCCAATAGCCAGCGTGAACACGATGTCGCCCTTCATGCCATGCACGATATAATCAGTGGGCGGGTAGGACAGGATAAACGTGCAGATGGCGGAGACGATGAAGGTCGTGTACATGATCCTGCGCGCACCATGGCGGTCCGACAGCCAGCCGCCATAAGCGCGGAACAGGCTGGCGGGGATCGAATACAGGGCAGCCACCATGCCGGCGGTCTTGACATCAAAGCCATAAGCGCCGGTCAGGTAGCGTGGCAGCCACAAGGCCAAGCCGACAAAAGCGCCAAACACAAAGAAATAGTAAATGGAAAAACGCCAGACTTGGAGATTCTTCAGCGGTTCCAATTGCTTCAAGAAAGGTTCCGGGGGGGCTCCTGCCAAGCGGCGGAGTTTCAACACCGGATCGTCATCGGTGGTGAACCAGAACACTGCCGCCATCACCACCAGCGCCGCCGCCCAGACTTGCGCGACCATCTGCCAGCCGAAGGCGACCATCACGAAGGGCGCGATAAACTTGGTCACTGCCGCGCCGACATTGCCCAAGCCGAATATGCCCAGCGCAAAACCCTGTCGTTCCTGCGGGAACCAGCGCGACACATAGGCAATGCCCACTGCGAAGGAACCGCCGGCGACGCCTATGCCCAGAGCAGTCAACAAAAACATGGGGTAGGTGCTGACATTGGTCAACAAAAAGGTGGCGACCGCCGCCGATAACATGACCGCGACATAGACCAGCCGGCCCCCATATTGGTCGGTCCAGATGCCTAAAACCAGCCGGATTAGCGATCCTGTCAAAATTGGCGTTCCCACCAACAGGCCGAATTCCGTTTCGCTCAAGTGCAAGTCTTGGCGGATTTGCAGGCCGATGATGGAAAAAATGGTCCACACCGCAAAACAGACGGTGAACGCCACGGTGCTGGCGGTCAATGCGCGGGTAGGTTGGGAAGTGTTAATAGCGTTCACGTTCTAAGTTTCCGTTGATAGCAGACCGGCAATTTTAGATTTGTTCATAAGATGCATTGTCAAATCCAGACTAAATATTTAAAGCATTGATATTTAAAGGGCATAAATCCAAAATTACAGTGGATTAATCAAGCGCACAATCGAGCTTGTGGCTTTTATTATAAGATGCACAAAAAATAAATCAAATAAATAAATGCAAAGAGATTTGGCTGCGCTGCCCTGGCAGAGGCGGGCAAGGGCTTGCGAACCTGCACAAGGGCAGCCTTGCACTCCATTGTCATGGGTGCTTGTCATCATGGCTGTCGACACACAGCTTCCAAATGCCTAGAGGTGCCAACAGATACCCGCCCAGCATCAGCCCAACCAATATTTTCCATTCGCCATTCAAATGCGCGGCTTGGGCCAGCAGAAAGGTCGCACCGGCAAGGACGGCGTAACAGACCAAGGCCCACGGCATTAATCCCGGTTTGTCGCGCAGTTTCGACCAGGCATAAAGGCCAGCATAAGCCGCGCCAAAAAGGATGACCAACGCAGCGGATAGGAAGGTGGTGAGGAAATCGTTCAGTGCCACGGGTTCAATCATGGTGTGCCTTGTTTTTCAAAGTGTGTGGTCATGCTGCGGTAAAGGGCGGCAATGAGGTCGGTTTGGGTGATCAAACCCACCACCTTATTGTTTTCGTCAACGACCGGCAATTGATGGATGCCGCGTTCGGTCAATAGCCTCGCCAGTTCGCCCAACTGCTGCGCATGTCCGGCGGTGAGTGCCGGGGAGGTCATGATTTGTCCGACGACCTCGGGTTTGTCCGAGGTGACTGTTGTCGTGGGGCGGATCAAGTCCCGCAGTTTTCCCCCAAGGCTGCGGAATTGTTCGGCGCGGGCATGGCGGAAGAAATCGCTTTGGGTGACGATGCCGATGACATGGCGGCCCCGGTCAATGACCGGCAAGGCTTTGATTCTGTGCTTTTGCATCAAACCCCAAGTTTCCTCCAGTTCAGTGCCGAACTCAACTGTCAGGGGAACGGGCGTCATCACTTGGGCGGCGGTGATTGCGCCAAATTCGCGGTGGAAGGCGCGGGCAGCGGCCAGATTGTAGATTTCGTTTAATTCACGCTCGCCCACATCGACAAATTCGTTCATCTGGGCCAAGGCGGCACGCAAGTCTTCGGTTTGGATGCCCAACCGTTCCATTGGCCTGGTTCCTTGGATTCCAGGTTGGGTGGCTTGCTGCATGGGTTTGGCTAGCAGCAGACGCTGGTAAAGCAGGGACATTAGCAACAAAACAGAAACATTAAGCGCCAAAGGCGTTAGCAGAAATTGGAAGCCCAAGGCTTTGACGCTTTCCCCACCCAGCACCGGGATCAATGCCGAAGCGCCGCCCGGCGGGTGCAGGCAGCGGGCCAGGTGCATGGCGAAGATGGATAAGCTAACCGCCAGTGCCGCCGCAATCCAGGTTTGGGTGATCCAACCAGCACAGAGGATGCCAATCGTGGCTGAAATGAAATGCCCGCCAATCAACGGCCAGGGTTTTGCCACCGGGCTGTGCGGCATGGCAAACAGAATCACTGCCGAAGCGCCCATCGAGGCAAGCAGGGTTTTCAGTCCGCCGCCATCAATGATCTGGCCGCCGACCCACCCGGTCAATAAAACCCCGACAAATGCCACCAATGCACTGCGAATTTTTTCCCGCAAACTCAAGGTGGATGATGGGAATATTTTGGCAAAAGACCACTTGTCCGGGGTTTCCGAACCCGTAACCGCCGACCGCATAATTCAGGACGATCCGGCCAACTCCCGCGCTTGCGGGAATAACACATCGTTCTCCAATTCGATGTGGCGCAACAGGTCGGCTTCAAGCGCTTCCAAACTTTGCAAGGTCGTCCGATAACTGGTGCAGACATCGGCGGGCGGAGTGTAGCCGTTGGTCAGTTGACGCATCCGAGTCAGTATTGCGGTAACCGCCTCATGCTCGCTATGCATTTGCCGCAAAGGGTTTTCGATGCTGCCGAAACAAGCAGCAGGCATTGGGGCATCGCCATGGCGGTGTTTTTCCAAGGCTTCGATATAGGGGAAGAGGATGTTTTCCTCCTTCATCAGATGGGGTGACAGATCATCGCACAATGCCCGGTAACACTCCCCAATCTCCTTCAACTCTGGACGGGCTTCAACATGGCGCTCGACGATCTTGTTGACCAGTTTGTCCAATCGGTCCAGTTCGCTACGGGTGAATGCATGGTGGGTGGCAAGGATGTGGCGAATGAGGTCCGAGGGCGAAGCGGGGTCCCACGTCGGCTCTTGCGTTGGTTGTTCTTGGGCGAGTTTCAGTTGGGTCAGAACCGCATCCGCATTTTGGTTGGCGTTTTGACACGCTTCGGCCAGGCTGAGTTTGCCTCCACTGTTGCAACAATAATTGATTTGTAGCCTGTCCAGCGTTCTGGCGACAGCGGGATGGCTCAAGGCAATCTCTTTCATGGTGGATTCTGTATCCATGGCATCTCCTCTCGTTGTTGGGTTATAGGTGGCTGACATTAAAAGCGTCAGCGTGGATGTCCTGCATTGATGCCCCGGCGAGGAAGGTCTTTTTCCTCGTGATCTTAACCATTTCAGGATGGCCACTGAGAAACACTTGCCATCCTTTGAGGTTGGGATTATCCCGCAGGGCAATTTCGTGTACTCGTCCACTGGTGAATTGGGAAGGGACGTGGACACACGAAAGGCAGGGGAAGTAGCTAAAGTTGGGATAGCGACTTTCCAGTTCACGAAGTTCGTCGATCAGGTAAAGGCCATGCTGTTCGCGGCTACCGTGGTAAAGCCGAATAGGCCCGCCATGGGCCTGATCCAAGGCATCGCGAAGGATTCCATACAGCGGTGCCAATCAATAACATGGGTTGGATGGTTTTCTCCGGTGATATAGTTGGGTTTGAATGTTTTCAACAATGCGCAACCTAGGGGCGCTGGCTTTAAACACCTTATGCGACATGTAACATACAACTTAAAGGCTACCAAGAGCGTTGTCAAGCCCCTAAAAAAAGAGGAATTGCAATTGGATAGGCGATTTGACTGATGCGGTCATTGGCTAACCGCCTTGGTTAAGGCAGGGAACGAATTTTCACTTCCATGAAATACAAGGCATCGCTAATATTCTGGCTGGTCAATTCGGGATGCCCGCCTTTTGCAGGCATTTTCAAGAAACCATTTTTAGCATGATCCTTCAGGACGGCAACCCATTGGCGGGTGCGCATATCCCAATCGTCTGCCTCATCCAGTTGGGGGGCTTCGTTCTCCGTGTTCAAGTGGCATTCGGCGCAGTAGCCGTTGAAAAATTGGTTGCCTCTGGCGAAGTCGGGCTTCGGGTCAGGAGGCTTTGCGCTGGAACACCCTCCCAATTCGAGCCAACAAGCGACGAGCAGGGCAAGCTGGAAATTTGATTTCATGCACATTTTCCTTATTTTGAACGCAAAGGCAAAGGTCAGTCAGCCTGTCAATTTTATGCCTTTCGTCCCACTCGGATAAGGCCAAGGCTGTATGGATTAGGGTGGACAAAGCTGTGGATAACTATGTGGATTTGCCCACAATCCGGGCTTGCCGATAAGCGGGTTGTGGTATTGGCAAAGAATGTTGCGAAAATGGGAGACTGTTTCAGCTTATTCACATCTTCTTGATTGTTAAGCATATTCGTAAAACTGTTAAGATAAGTCACTGTCTTGTTTCGGTTTTTTTATGCCTTACATGAGTTTGTGAGTTGTCAAGGCCTTCACAGTGGATAACTTTTTGGGACACGCAGAAAATGCTTGCATTGTGCCTTCATTTAGCTCTCGTTTCCAGCATTGCCCTTGCCAGACGGGCCAGTTTGGCGGAACCGCCGCCTTCGCCTAGCGATGCTTTCACCTTGAGCAAATCTTCCCGAATCTGATTCGCGTATGCTTTATCTTCGACGATCTTGCCGATTTCAGCGGCGATGTTGCTTGCATTGGCTTCGTACTGGATGAATTCCCGGACGATGCCCTTCCCCGCCAATATGTTGGGCAGGCCGATGAATTTGATGTTGATGAGCAAGCGTCCCAACCAATAAGTGACGGGCGTCAGTTTGTAAATGATCGCCATCGGCATGCCCGCCAGCGTCACTTCCAGCGTGGCGGTGCCGGAAGCGGTAATGACCGCATCGCAACATTGCAACACATCATAATTGCGACCTTGGATGGCTTTTACCGGCACTTTGCAATTAGCCAGATAAGGTTCCAGCGTTGCATCGGAAACCGATGAGGCTTGGTTGAGTACGAAGCGGGCATGGGGGAAACGGCTTGCAAGAAGCTCAACTGTTTCTAATATCACCGGCAGCAGACGCTTGATTTCATTCGCACGGCTACCCGGCAGTAGGCCGATGATGGGGTCGCTTTCGCTTACTGTTTCCCCTCTTTGTAAAAGGGGGGTTAGGTGGGATATTCCCATGGGGGATAAATCGTCCAGGCCAAATTCCTGCAAGGCTTCAGCCTTGGATACCGTCGGAACCACTTTGCCAGCCAAAGGATGGCCGACATAAGTGACTGGGATATTATGAGCTTCGTAAAACGGAACTTCAAACGGAAAAATGACGGCCATGTGATCCACCGCCGCACCGTATTTTTTCACCCGCCCCGGTCGCCATGCCCACACCTGCGGGCTGACATAAAACAATACCTTTATGCCAGCAACTTTGGCGGCGCGGGCCAGTTGAAAATTGAATTCCTTATAGTCCACGCAAATCAACAAATCCGGTTTTTCTTCCTTGGCGATTGTCTTCATTAGGTTCAAGGCGCGGCGGATTTCGCCGTAATGCTTGATGACTTCCACCACGCCAATGACGGCAATCGACGTGGAGTCATAGCGGATTTCCACCCCCGCCTCGCGCATCTTCGCCCCGCCCATGCCGATGGCTTTGACCTCGGGCAAAAGCTGTTTCAGTTCCAAGTACAAACTGGCGGCATGCTGGTCGCCGGAGGCTTCGCCGGCGGAGAGGAGGAGGAGGGGGGCTTTGGTCGAAGCGTTCATGGTTTATGCGGAATGATCGGATAATTCGGGCCGACGTTCGATTCTTTCGACACGGCGTATCACCGTGTTCATGGTTTCGCGGTCGCTACCGGACAGGGCATAGAGGCTACCCAAGGTTTGCTCCATGATTGATAAACGCAACTCTATGCGGTTTAATCGCTCACTATGTTCGTTTTGCGCGCCGCGAAAAGCTCGGAGATGTTCGAGGATAAGGCTTTCAATGTTTTCGGTCATGATTGTTTAACTCCTACAGCGTTTTCAATAGACTTTATCGGAAACCTTGTTCGGTACGTTCTCAAGCTCCGGCTTCAAAGCCATCAACTTAAGCCGTTCGTGGTGAGCCTGTCGAACCATGAACGGCTTAAACGTCAATGATTTGGATTTTTCCGTCCACCCTTCGACAGGCTCAGGGCGAACGGAAAAATCGTTAAGTTAATGGCTTTGAAGCTCCGGCTTGGGAACCCTTTAGTCATCAAGCTCCTGTTTCACTTTTCCTCGGGAAGCTTGAGCTTCAAAGAACGCATTCCCAAGCTGGAGCTTGGGAACGAGAAAAATTCAGGCGATAAATTTATCATAATAGGCATGGCTACCGATCCAAATCCATTGAATTCCGTCCGGTGCGTCAATTCCAACAGCGCGGTAATGTTGCCCCACCCGAACTGACCATAGTTCTTCAATGCGCTTAAGTTGTAACGAAGGATGGCGAGGGTTGGCTTTCAAAAGTCCGTAGTTTTTATCAGCCAGTTCACGAATTTCTACGGGCAATTCTCGATATGAATCCCAAAAATCCGAGGATGTGTAATGTTTCACAGTTCACGAGCCTTTCCCTGTGCAAGTTCGGCCCGCGCCTTCGTGATTAACTTAGAAAACTTACCTTCTTTAAAATCTGAAGCTATTTGTTGATCCCAGCATTCGTTTTCAAATTCGTGGAACCATTCTCTTAGACTTGCAAACTCTTGAGGGGGCAGATCACGGATACGGGCTTCAATGGATTCGACTTCGCTCATAATAATACCTATTGATTAGTTTCGTTAAGCTTGGAACGAGCAAAATATCTTTGTGCCACTTGCCGTTTATCTTTTCAATGCCCATTGCCGATGGTTGGTGGATGCATGTTTCGAGTGGCTCTTTCTGTTTGAATGTCTTCGCTGAAAAACTCCTTTTCCTTTTTCATTTTGTCATCGGTACATATCATTAGGGTTTGCCAGTCTTGCCATGTTTTTTCACATTCGGGGGGGGGCTTGTACCATTTCTTGAATTCGGCTTCTTTTCTGGCTAGGGCTTCGCTTCTTTCCTTGGCAATTCTCAAATTTTCGGCTTGTACTCTTTCCTGTTCGCCTTGCTGGTTTTGTTTAATTTTCTCAAGTTCAATTGATTTTTGGGCTTTGATAGCAAGTTCTTCTTGGGTTTCGTGATCTTTGATGGATTCTTTGATTCTAGCTTCTTCGATTTTTGATTCTGTCCATTTGGTGAATACTCCATATGCTCCAATCACAATAGTGCATTGGGCCACGGCAAGAAGGATGATTCCTGTTGCTACTCCTGCTGCAATCTGTAAAACCAGTTTCATCGGTTTGGTTCTCTAGGTTCTCGCTTTGTCTATTTTAGCTGGTTTCGGCTGGTGTCCAAGCTCCGGCTTGGAGGTTCCTCGGGAAGCTGGAGCTTCAAAGATCGCATTCCCAAGCCGACGCTCTCGCAGTTATACACAAATATTGGAGGCCCGTCATTCCGGCATGGATGCCGGAATCCAGTCACAAGGATGTGAAACTGCGGGCTGGCAACTCACCTGATTCAAACACTTGTGCAAGCGGCAAGTTACCGTCCATGGCACTGGATTCCGGCATCCATGCCGGAATGACGATGTTTTCCCGTTCCGTGGGTCTTGTGTATAACGATTAGATATGGCACTTGGGAACGAGCAAAACTTAAGGCTCAAGGCAATAGTGTCGCGTAGCGACAACCCGAACTTAGCCGGGGGATTCATCCCCCGGAACTGGAAACCCCCGCGTTTTCGTCGCGTAGCGACGGTTGATTTTGCGTTGGCAAGGCAAAAAGCCATGTGCCGTCGGAAATCTCAATCGTCGCTACGCGACGAGCCATCCTTCCTCGCATTGTCTCCGGGGGTTAAAACCCCCGGCTAAATTCAGTGTGTCGCTACGCGACTCAATGGTTTCGGCCTTAAGTTGGCGCGTATGGGTTATAAACCTCGCCACGCTTCACAAAGATTTACGCGATTGATGCGGTTCGTTGCTCACAGCATCCTACGGACCTGTCACGTTGCGCCGTTGCGTGAAACCTTCTTTTTCGCTTCCCTCGCAATACGGCTTGGCGGCGCATCAGGGCGAATATTTTTTTGACTCACGCAACGGCACAACGACGCAACGTAAGAGCAAAGCATAATGTTTTTTCGGTTGGTTCCCAAGCCCCGGCTTGGGAACCCTGAGTCTTGCAAGCTCCTGCTTGGCTATTGGTCGTTCTTAGTGAAGCTGGAGCTTCAAAGAACGCATTCCCAAGCTGGAGCTTGGGAACGAGCAAACAAACGGCGGAACCCGTCCATGGTAGCGCCCTACACGCGGGCTATTGTACCTTACCATACTTAGTCATTACTTCTTAATGAAATTAGCATTTTACTTCTATAGCCCCAAGAAAAAACTTCATTAATAATAATGCAATATATCATATTTATATATGCAATATTATTCCACTCAATATTACTCGTATGTTTACTTAGAAAAATCAATCCAAGAGATAAAATAGATAACAATATCCTAACAGAAAAAAGGCATAGTTTTGGATATCTTTTATAATGTATAAATACCTCAAGTAGATTTTTATATAGTATTTCATCTTCGATATTTATATTTTTTCGGGTACTTCGAGCAAGAGCCAAATCTTTTAGTGCTTTCTGAATTGAAATATTTACAGAATTTGAAATTGAATACCTAAAATAGGTATCTATAAATACATATACAATATATACAATGCAATATAATAGTATATTTACAATAGATAAATATAGCTGTAAAGTCATAAATACACAGATAAATATATTGAGCAACCATGTGCCTTGTGGCGGCGGCGGAACATAGGACTTGAATTTTTCATTGGATAAATCTAATTCCAAAAATCCAGCTATTATACATAAAATAGCTAGTATACTATTTGAAACAAATAAAGCAATTGCAAGCCCACTACTGGCAACAATATCAGTTCTGAATTGATTAAAAAACGTACTAATTTGTTCTAATCCAATCAAATAAACCCCAATTAGGATGGCACTAGACAATCCGACAACTATGACTGATATGTGCCTACTCTCATTACTTTTTCCTAGATCGATAATATCTAGAAGTTTTGATAAAAGTTTTTCCCACATGTTATAACTCACATTTGTTATAGATAACCGTTAACCCATAAGGCGGATACAGTGACGTGATCCGCCGAAGGGTTCCAGTAAACAACATCCGGCAGAACCCGTCCATGGTTCCGTCCTTGAGGACTTTAACCCCCAACCTCCCCCCTAATCACCACCACCACTTCCCTCACCTGTTCCTCCGTCAATTCTGGAAACATCGGCAACGACAGACACCGCTTCGCGACTGCTTCGGTGGCAGGTAACGAAACTCCGGCGCAATACTCAGAAAATACCTTTTGCT
>Ga0194061_1001589_pt1 | contig 13048 bp, 7 predicted proteins | sample SepL2221m_MetaG_FD_163423 | JGI IMG/M metagenome (GOLD analysis project Ga0194061, IMG submission 163423) | Anoxic zone freshwater microbial communities from boreal shield lake in IISD Experimental Lakes Area, Ontario, Canada - Sep2016-L224-21m | ecosystem: Environmental > Aquatic > Freshwater >...
CTCTGACTCGCAGTCCGGTTTCCCGTCGCGCATGCTCACGCATCTCGGTGGCGGCAGATTTTTCGGCGGAGGCCTTGTCGCGTTCGCGGCAGCGCTTGAAACCGTCAAATATCTGCCAGGAAAGGGCTGCACCGGCGTTCCAGGCATCATTGTCACTGCCGAAAGGGGTATCCCTGGAGTTCATCTGATAGGAGGCAAATGCGTTGAGAGATGGAAGATAGCTGCTGCGGGCCAGTTGCAGTGTGGCATCGGCCTTCTCGAATTCCCCTTGGGACAGTTTGAGCTCAATCCTGTTGGCGATTGCTGCAGCGGTCAGATCATCGACTGAAAGGGTGAGCGGTACGGCAGCAATTACCGCATCGTCGACGTCGGCGCTTTCTCCTTCCTTCAACCCGATGGTGCTGGCGAGTTCCAGGCGGGCAATGGTGAGATTGTTCCGGGCGCTGATAAGCTGCTGTTCGCTCCCGGCAATGTGTGTGCGCGCCCGCAGTTCATCGGAGCGAAGCCCGACACCGGCCCGGCTGCGAACCCCTGCAAGCCTCAGGTGTTCCCGGGCGTCGGCGACAGCCTGTTCCGCAGCATGCAGGCGGGACTGCGCCCTCTGGATATCAAGGTACTGTCTGAACACCCTGAATGCGGTCTCCTGTTTTGATTGATCGTGCCGGGTGTCCTGAATCTCCGACTCCTTGACGGCAATGGTGCGCATCGGCCGGGTGGCGGGATCATAAAGTGGCATTTTGGCGGTGAGAGCTGTTCTGAAATCGTGCCCGGTACCGGGGCTGTTGAGGTTGCCGATCAGGAAGTCGTTCTGGGTGAAGCGTCCCTCGTCGAGCTTCATCATGAATGTCCGGGTGGGGGAGTTTGACGCGTTGAAGCTTTCCTCAAAGGAAACGGAAGGGTAGTAACGGGATGCAACTGCAGCGGCCCCCTGGCGTGCGGCTTCAGCAGTGAAGCCTGCGGCCCGCACCTGATTGTTGCCACTGATAGCCATGTTGATCGCCTCTTTGAGGCCAAGGCGGCTGGAATCTGCGAAAGCGTAACCGCTGCAGGTCAGTGTCATCATGAGTGTGATGAAGATTTTCATAATTGAACTCCCCAAAATATATTCAAAAATATATATATAATTTTCGGAATGTCAAGGAAAAACGGAGCCGGAAATTATCCGGCACTTCTCAGGATTTCGGATGCTGCGGGAATTACTGTCGTTCAGGCTTCCTGATAATCAGGAGAGAAAGGTAATCAGGTAGGTGCACTGCTATGTCGGTAAAATCGGTAAGTACGATCTGGCGGGCGCTGCCGGCGCGCTCGACAAACAGGGTGCTCCCCTCGCGTCCGTGTGTGCGGAGCAGTTCCAGAATTTCACTGAAAAGCGGCTTGACCTTGAGCACGACCACGGTATCGAAATCTGCCAGAGCTGTTGCAATCTTTTCAATTCCTGCAGTGGCCGGCACGACGGCCATGGCCTCATTTCCCTCTACCAGCGGTGCGGCAGCCTGGGCAGCGGAAGCGTTGATGCTGGAAATGCCGGGTACTATTTCGAGTGGTATGTGAGGATGTTCTTTGCGAAGAATCTGCAGCAGGTAGATGAAGGTGGAGTAGAAAAGCGGGTCACCAATGGTTATGAAGGCCACATTCCGACCCGCTTCGGCGTGGGACACCATGATGCTTGCCGCTTCCCGCCAGGCTACGGTCAGCCGGGCCTTGTCGGAGGTCATTGGAAACTGGTGGACGATGACCTCCTGACGGGAAGCGTCAATAATGCCATCGACGATGGTGAGTGCCACACTGGCTTCGGTCGGATTTGACACCGGCGCCATAACAACATCAGCCTGCAGCAGAATCCGCTCGGCCTTGCGCGTCAGGAGTTCCGGGTCACCGGGGCCGACGCCGACGGCATAAATAACAGCCACTACTCATTACCCTTGCGGGCCGAGATGATGTAGACCGGATTGTGGGCTTCGAACATCTTGTATTCCGTCAGGTTACGGGTTCTGGCAATGTTGACGCAGGTCGTTTCGACCGTGAAGCCGTGGTCTTCAAGAAATTCAACCGCTCTGGTAAGCGTGTCCAGCGTGACTGCATTAACCACTACTACGCCGTCCGGCCGGAGGCGTTGGGAGACGGCATCGATCACTTCATCAAGTTTGCCACCCGCACCGCCAATGAACACCCGATCAGGATCCGGCAGATCCTCCAGCCCCTCCGGCGCGTAGGCCTCGATCAGCTTCACGTTTCGGGTGCAGAATTTCTTTAGATTCTCGTTAATGAAGCCGATGCACTGCTGGTTCTTTTCGACGGCATATATACGGCCATCGGGCATCAGGTTTGACGCCTCAATGGAGACCGAACAGCTCCCCGCGCCGATGTCCCAGAGAACCAGGTCATCCTGCAGCTGGAGTTTTGCCAGGGTAACGGCCCGCACTTCCACTTTGGTGATCAGTTTTTTTGATGTGTGAAACTCGTCGTCATCGATGCCGATCAGCGGGTAGTGAACCAGGTTCGGCTCATAGGTGCGGATCAAAATCAGGATATTCAATTCCGAAGCGGCGATGTCCAGCAGGCCGCGCACGGAGGTTTTGGTAAACTTTTCGGTCGGCATACCCAGATCTTCACAGAGCCAGGCTTCGTATCCCTCGGCACCCCGGTCGATCAGCTCGGCGGCGATGGCGGAGGGGGTGTTGGTTTTGTCGGTCAGAACGCAGGCTTTCTCGCTGGCAATGATTTTATCAATCGCAGCGTGCAGGCCACGTCCATGGACGGAGACGAAGATGCCGTCGTCCCAGGGTTCCTTGATGCGGGCGAAGGCGTACTGCATACTGGTGACGTTGGGGAATATCTCGATCCGGTCTTTGGTGATATTCCGCAAAATGAAACGTGACAGTCCGAAAAAGGTCGGGTCACCGGATGCGAGAATGACGACGCTTTTCTCGGTCTGCTTGAGAAAGTCAATCAGCTCGGAAAGATCACCCAGCTCTTTTTTAGTCCCGGAGTAATCGGTGAATATCGACAGATGGCGCTGATGCCCGATCAGGATGTCGGATCTGGAAATGACCTCCAGCGCCTTTGCACCAAACCCTTCCCAACCGGCGATACCGGCCCCGACCAGATAGATTTTCTGATGTGCCATCGACATGGCCTCCGATAAAAATTAACTCCAACGCGTGGCGGTGACTATAACATTCAATAGTTGAAAAATCACTTGATTACTTGGTGTCGTACGGAATTATTGCTACGATCCGGCCGCTGTAATGCCAAAAGTTTCTTTGGGGTGATTCCAACTACCTGCTATACTTCCGTCCATGCGAATCCTGCCACGTTATGTCCTTGTCCTGATATTCTGCCTGCAACTTGCGGCTCAATCGGCCGTGGCAGCAGAAATTGTGATCAACGCCGCTGGTGACATCATGCTGGCCGGCCGGTGGGCACCTGTGCTGAAGCGTAAAGGATTTGGCTCATCCTTTGATGGTGTCAGAAAAGAGCTTTCCGGCGCCGATATCAGTCTGGCAAACCTGGAATTCCCTTTGGCAAACCGTGGCACAGAGTTTTTGACAAAGAAATTCCGCTTCAAAGGGGAACCCGATGTGGCAGTTGCCCTGCGTGAAGCCGGTTTCAACCTGGTGACGCTGGCTAATAATCACAGTATGGATTTTGGCGGCGTTGCGTTGAAGGAGACGTTGCGGCATCTTGAATCGGCCGGGATAGCCTGGATAGGCGCCGGCGAGAATCTCGACGAGGCGCGCAAGATGGCGTTGTATACCTTGAAAGGGAAGAAAATAGCCTTTCTCGGTTATTCCCTGACCCAGCCGGTCGAGTTTTTTGCCGACACAGACCGCCCCGGCACGACTCCCGGTTATGAAAAACTGGTGATTGCAGACGTGGCCAGCGCTCGCAGACAGGCAGATGTGGTGATAGTGACGTTCCATTGGGGAAAAGAGGCCGACGTCACAGTTCAAAACTACCAGAAGATCATTGCCCGTAAGGCCGTTGATGCCGGCGCCGACGTCATAATCGGGCATCATCCCCATATTCTGCAGGGGATCGAGCGCTACAGAAACTCCCTGATATTTTACAGTCTCGGCAATTTCGTCTTCGCCAGCAAAAGCGTCACTGCCGATGTCAGCGCCCTGGTCCGTCTACGTTTCGATGACAGCCGGCGGCGCGCCGAAATTATTCCTCTGGATGTGCTCCACCGGCGGGTCGGTTTTCAGCCGAAGGTGCTGTACGGTGAGAGGGGAAACGAGGTCATCGGCAGGTTGAATGACCTTTCCAGGGAATTCAAAACCACGGTGATACACAGTGATGGCAAATTTATACTAGAATTCTAGGCCTTCGGTATGAAAGTTCTCCTGACAACCCTGCACGCCAAATATTCCCATTCTTCGCTGGCGCTCCCCTGCCTGGCGGCCTACAGTCGGGATATTCCCGGAATTGATCTGATTCTGCGTGAATGGACGGTCAATGAACCGCGAAATCTTATTCTACGGCGCATTATCGAAGAAAGGGCCGCTGTGGTGGCTTTTTCCTGCTATATCTGGAACACTGAAGACACGCTCCGGATCGTGGGAGACGTAAAGAAAATATCTCCTTCCACCCTGATTGTTCTGGGTGGGCCGGAAGTCTCCTTCGGTATTTTTGAGCTGATGCACGCTCATCCTGGCGTCGATTTTGTTATCAAGGGTGAGGGAGAGAAGCCCTTTCGGCGGTTGCTGGAACTGCTTGCCTGTCATGACTGCCGCAATCCGCCGGAATCCGAATGCGCCGGAATAGAGAACCTGTTTTTCCGGGACGGAGACGATGTCGTTTCCGGGCCGCCCGGCACCATTCCGTTGAATCTCGATTCCCTGCCATCCCCCTTTGAAGCCGGGCTGGTCGATCTCTCCCGGCAACTGACCTATTATGAAACATCCCGCGGCTGCCCGTTTTCCTGCGCCTTCTGCCTGTCGTCGATCGAGGGAGCGGTCCGCACATTCGGTATGGAGCGGATCAAAAAGGATCTGCTTCAGCTGATGCATCAGAATGTGTCGCACATCAAGCTGGTTGACAGGACTTTCAACTTCGATGCACGGCGTGCCGGGGAAATTTGGGAGTTTATTCTCGAACACAACCGGGGGAGTCATTTCCATTTTGAAATCGCTGCCGATCTGTTGACCGAGGACAACCTGCGCACGCTCGGCAGGGTGCAGGCTCACACGTTCCGTTTTGAAATCGGCGTTCAGTCGGTGTCGGATGAAATCCTCGCACGGGTGGGGCGTACGGCGCAGACGGAGAAAATATTCGAAGCGGTGCGGCGGCTCAGACGGGAAACCAGCATTGAACTGCATCTCGACCTGCTGGCAGGGCTGCCGGGAGAGAGTTATGCCGGTTTCCTCGATTCGCTGCAGGCCGTCGCAAGTCTGCAACCCCACGAGATTCAGATCGAGCCGCTCAAGGTTCTCAAGGGCTCCCCGATGCGGGAGATCGCCCAGCGTGAAGGGTATCGCTACTCAGGCACTCCCCCCTATATAATTCTTTCCAACCCATGGATTTCCTACGACGACATTTGTCGCATCGAAATCATCGGCCGGCTTCTTGACCTGCTCCACCGATGCGGTGGACTGGAAACGGCGCTGGTGGTTTTGACGCAGGACATGCTGTTTGCGGCCGTACTGGATAGAATGGCTGCACAGGCGTTGGAAGAGAATCTGTCGGGGCTTTCCTGCCGGCAGACATTCGAACTGTTCGCCCGTCTGGCGCCCCTGCCGGAAGAGCCGCAGCGGAGTGAGGAGTTCCGTGACGCGCTGTTTTTCGATTATTGCCTTCGGGAGATGCCGCTGATGGGCAAGCTGCCCGGTTTTGCTGCCGATCATCGCGGACACTGCTCATGGCCCGGTCAGCGGGATCTTCGAACCGGTTTGGATATCTCCCCCGGCTGCCGGGTTAAAGTGTTCCGCACTACCTTCGGGCGTGATTATCGTTCCGGAAACCGGGATGAGCAGGCGACTGTCTGCACATTTGCCTATATTTCCGGGGCAGGGCAGGGGTTGAGAGTCGTCCTGACATGACGCCATCATAAAGCGGCGCAAGCGGCTATTATCCTTGCATCGCTCCGGTTGATTTGATACAGTGTCCGACCTTCTGGATATTTGAAACGAATTGATTTAATTAATGAATCTTCTGGCAGTCGAAAAACCGGCCCGCTACATGGGGGGGGAAATGGGGAGCATCCGCAAGGATGCCGCCGAACTGCGTTTTGCGCTGGCGTTTCCCGACGTGTACGAAGTCGGAATGAGCCATCTCGGATTACGAATACTGTACCATATCCTTAATAATGTTGACGGGGTGGCTGCCGAGCGGGTGTTTGCTCCCTGGCCCGACATGGAAGAGCGGATGCGGGCTGACGGTGAGCCACTGGCTACGCTCGAAACAGGTACTCCGCTGACAGAATGCCATATTGTCGGATTTACCCTCCAGTACGAACTTTCCTACACGAATGTCCTCAATATGCTTCGCCTCTCAGGTATCCCGCTGTACACGAATGAGCGTGGTGATGAGTTTCCGCTGATACTTGCCGGCGGGCCCTGTGCCTATAACCCTGAACCGCTGGCGCCGTTTCTGGATGCCGTTCTTCTGGGTGACGGCGAGGAGGCCGTCGTTGAAATAGCCGCAGCGGTTACTGCGTCCCGAAAAGCGGGGGAGGGACGGTTGCAGCTGCTTGAGCGGCTGTCTGAGATTGCCGGAGTATACGTGCCTTCGCTGTTCGAGCCGCATTATCTTCCGGACGGAACGCTTTCCGGCATTACCCCGCTCAAACCGGGCCATGAACGGGTTCGGCGGCGCTTTCTGAGTGATCTCGATGCCGCTCCCTACCCCGGCTCGCCGGTAGTCCCGTTCATGAAGACCGTCCACGACCGAGTCGCGTTGGAAATAGCCCGCGGCTGCACGCGCGGCTGCCGTTTCTGTCAGGCCGGCTATGTCTACCGGCCGCTGCGGGAGCGTTCCGCCGGAAGGATTCTGGAGCTCGCTGAACAGTCACTGAAAGCCACCGGATACGACGAATTATCGCTCCTCTCGCTTTCCACCGGAGACTACTCCTGTGTGGAGCCGCTGGTGGCGGAATTAATGGCCCGTTATGCCGGGGAGCGTATCGCCGTTTCGCTGCCTTCACTGCGGGTCGGCACCCTTTCCGATTCTCTGGTCGAAGAGATTAAAAAAGTCCGTAAAACTGGCTTCACGCTTGCTCCCGAGGCGGGCAGCGAGAGGCTGCGGCGGGTCATCAATAAAGGTATTTCCGAGGACGACCTCGTTTCGGCGTCAACGACTGTCTTTAATGCGGGGTGGCGGCTAATCAAGCTGTACTTCATGATCGGGCTGCCGGGCGAGACTGCTGAAGACGTGGGGCAGATTGCTCTGCTGGCAAAACGGGTCAAGGATCAGGCCAGAGGGAGCAGCGGCGGCGGGGATGTCAATGTGGCGGTAAGCACGTTTGTACCGAAAGCCCACACACCGTTCCAGTGGGAAGCACAGATATCCACCCGGGAAACGCTCGACCTCCAGTACCAGCTGCACTGCGATTTGAAAAAACGCAAACTCAAGTTCAAGTGGCAGGACGCTCCGCTCTCCTTCATGGAGGGAGTTTTCGCCCGCGGAGACCGCCGCCTGGCACCGGTGCTTGCCCGTGCTGTCGAACTGGGGTGCCGGTTTGACGGCTGGCGCGAGCACTTCTCCGAAGAGCGCTGGCATCAGGCTTTTGCCGATGCTGGCGTGACCCCGGAATGGTATCTGCGTCGCCGTGAGCTGGACGAAGTTCTGCCATGGGATCATCTTGACTGCGGTGTCACCCGTGAATTCCTGCGCGCCGAGCGTGAGAGGGCCTTCGCTGAAGCGGGAACGGAGGACTGTCGTAACGGCGCCTGCAGCGCCTGCGGTGTCTGTGATTTCAGCACCGTCAGAAATCGCCTGGCTCCGTCGCCGGCAATTCTGCCCCGACCGGTATCTCCGCAGCACGGTGATGATTCCGCCAGGATCAGGCTCCGTTTTTCCAAGACCGGTTCGATGGCCTGTCTGAGTCACCTCGAACTGATCACGGTTTTTACCCGTGCGGTCAGCCGCGGCGGGGTCCCGATTCTCTTTTCCCAGGGATTCCATCCTCACCCCCGTTTTTCCTTCGGCACCGCCACATCGGTGGGAGTTGAATCTCAGGCCGAGTATATGGACATGATTGTCGCGGCCGCCGCAACTGCCGATGAAGTGGCTGAGCGGCTTAACGCGGTGCTTCCGGAGGGAATTCGGATACTGTCGGCAACGCTGGTGGATGTGCATGCACCGTCCATCTCGACAACTATCCACGCAACCCGCTACCGCATTACAGTCGGAGCTCTTGATGTCGGTGCACTGAGGATGAACTGTGTGCAGTTTTTGGCACATGCCTCTTACATCATTCAGCGTAGCAAAAAAGGGCAGACCAGGGAGATTGATCTGCGCAGTGAGGTTATTTCACTCACTGTGGAGGGTACTACTTTTATCATTGTTGCAAAACGGGGCAAACCGCTGGAATTTGCCAGAGCGGTGACGGGCCGTCAGGAACTTATGCATGATGATATCCGCGTCGAAAAGCTGGAAGTCATTTTTGCCTGAATAAATGTGCACAATTAGGTTTTATTTCAGATAAACGGAGAACATGACCATGGGAGCAGAATTGGTAATCAATGCCGCTTCCCACGAAACCCGCATTGCGCTGATTGAGAACGGCACGATTGCCGAACTCTACATCGAGCGCAGTCGCGAAAAGGGAATTGTGGGGAATATCTACAAGGGAAGGGTAATCCGGGTACTGCCCGGCATGCAGGCCGCGTTTGTCGATATCGGCCTGGAAAAGGCTGCATTTCTCTACGTTGCCGACGTTTTTGACGCCATCGAGGAGTACGAGTCACTCCTTGACGACGGCAACAAGAAGGAAAACGATGCATCAAACGGCCAGGAACAGGGCGATCACGCCGATTTCAGACCGCTGCATCCGATCGAGGATCTTCTGCAGGAGGGGCAGGAACTGCTGGTGCAGATTTCAAAAGAACCGCTCGGTACCAAGGGGGCCCGCATCACATCGCACATATCACTTCCCGGCCGGCATCTGGTATATATGCCGACGGTTGATCATATCGGCATTTCCCGGCGAATCGAGGATGAAGTCGAACGGGAACGACTGCGGGAGATCGTCGAGCGTCTCAAAAAACTGGGTTCGGGATATATCGTCAGGACGGTTTCCGAGGGGAAGAGCGAAGAGGACCTGATCGCCGACATGCAGTATCTGAGCGTGCTCTGGGATGAGATTGCCAAACGGAAAGACAAGGCAGCCGTGCCGTCGCTTCTTCATTCCGACCTGGACGTCGTTCAGAAGGTCGTGCGCGATATCGTCACGGAGCAGGTCGATAAAATCGTCGTTGACTCCAAGCCGGATTATGACCGGATCGTGCAGTTCATCTCCACCTTTGCCGCCAAGATGAAGTACACCATTGAACTGTATGACGAAGAAGAGCCGATTTTCGATAATTACGGGCTGGAGGTCGAAATCAGTCGCGCGCTGGGAAGGAAAGTATGGCTTAAGTCGGGGGGATACATCATCATCGAGCAAACTGAGGCGTTGACTGCTGTCGATGTAAATACGGGGCGCTTTGTCGGGAAGCACAATCTTGAGGATACAATTCTTAAGACGAATCTTGAGGCGGTGAAGGAGATAGCCTACCAGCTGCGCCTGCGCAACATCGGCGGCATCATCATTATCGACTTCATAGATATGGAGAAGGAGGTCAACCGGGACAAGGTTTTCAATGCTCTTGAGGAGGCCCTTAAGGCAGACAAATCAAAAACCAACATCCTCAAAATTTCTGAGCTTGGTCTTGTGGAGATGACCAGGAAGCGCGTCCGCGAGAGTATCGGCCGGATGATGTGCGAGCCGTGCACCTACTGCGAAGGGCGCGGTTACATCAAATCAAAGACAACTGTCTGCCATGAAATTTTCCGGGAACTGCGCCGTGAAATGCTCGACATCCGTGGGGTCAAGGCGACCGTTTCCGTGCATCCCCATGTCGCAGATCTGCTGTATGATGAGGAACGCCGTGGTCTGGAAGAGCTTGAAAAGAAATTCAAGAAGCGGATCACCGTCCGGGCCAAGCCCGGCTTTCATCAGGAACAGTTCGAAATTCTGATGAACTGAAAGGCTGGCTGGCACGAACTGCTAACGCTATATCTGTTACCCTGCACCGCCCCGGCTTCAATCAGCGGGGCGTTCCCGCTTCGAAATCAGGCCGCTTTCCTCTGCATCGAATCCTGCTCGTAGTGCGCGGTGAAATATTCCATCGCTTCACGCATGATGTCAGATACGCTCTTGTGCGTTGTCTTCATCAGGTTCTCCAGGTGGTTGCGCTCTTCATCGCTCACTCTCATCGAAATTACGTTGTAGCGCGGATTTTCTCTCATTCTTCCCATGGTGATTTTCTCCTTCCGGTTGTTGATCTACAGCTGAGCTGTCTGTGTATACGCCTAGCCAATATCGTGCCAACTATGCCTATGTGCCAAATAAGAATTATATTACAGTAACTTGCCTTATATGTAGCAGATGGCAATTTTGTGGAATTTCAATATATGTGTCAATTCTGGCGCATAATGACGAAAAAGTATACACTATTTTTAAACGATCTCAGGTATGAACTGCGAAGGGGATAGTGGCGTTGGCGGAGAAATAGACGGGCAGATATGTTGCGATAAAAATGAGACGCGTCCTCATATATTCCGCCGGTATCAGAGTTTGAGTGTTCTTGGACGACGAACAGCAGAAATACCGTGCTTTTCCAGCAGACGGTAAAAAGTACGTCGCGGAACATTGGCTGTGCGGGCAGCCAGAGCGACATTGCCCCCCGACTCTTCAAGGTAGCGGGATATGATCTGCTTTTCAGTCCGTCCAACCTGCAGCTCCCGTTCTGCCTTAAACGACACCCTTCGGCGACTTACATCGGCGTCAGCGGATGAATCGTAGACTTCGGTAAAGATAGTGGGGAGATTTTCCAGTCTGATGACGCCGTCCTTGACCAGTACGGCCGACCGTTCAATGATATTCTGCATCTCGCGGATATTGCCCGGCCAGGTATAGCGTTGCATTGCCCTGACAGCCCGTTCTTCGACTCCTGCGATGGTTTTATTGAGTTTTTTGCGGGCCTTGTCCAGAAAATGCCGGGCCAATTCAGGTACTGATTCGGAGCGCTCTCTGAGCGGAGGCAGTTCGATGCAGAACACATTGAGCCGGTAGTAAAGGTCTTCCCGGAACCACCCTTCCTGCACTCCAGCCTCAAGATCCTTATTGGTAGCGGCAATCAGACGGACATCAACTTTCCTGGCACTCACCCCCCCGACCTGCCGGATCTCACCCAGGTCAAGAACCCGCAGCAGCTCCGCCTGGAGCTTGGGGGTGATATCACCGATTTCGTCCAGAAAAATGGTACCTCCATCGGCCGCCTCAAACAGCCCCTTCTTATCCGCCACTGCTCCGGTGAACGAACCTTTCTTGTGCCCGAAGAGTTCGCTTTCGAGCAGAGAGTCCGTCAGTGTGGTGCAGTTGACCGTTACCAGCGGTTTGTCATTGCGCAGGCTCAGACGGTGGATGGCGCGGGCGGTTAACTCTTTGCCGGTTCCGGTCTCGCCTCTGATTAAAACAGTTGTCGGAGTCGGGGCCACCTGCCGGATCAACTCAAGCACTCCCCGTATGCCAGGATCACTGCCGATTATCAGATTGTCCTCGGCCTGCAAATCCAGTTCGCGCTGCACCAGCTCATACTTCTGCAGCAGGCGGACCCGATCCTCCTCGATCAGCTGCATATTGTGGGGAAGGCACATTTCAATGTCCGCAAAACCTTGAAATACGGCTACAGCATGCTCCCGACACGAATTGTAGCCACAGGCGCGGCAGTTGAGTTCATCCCCCTGGGTGAATTTGTTGGTGGAGTGCAGCACCCGCTTGATATCATCCTTACCCGTTGCTGGGAGCCGCTTTGACTTGTCGGCATAAACACGGCTCAGATCGGGCAGACTGTTGGCATTACAGTAGTGCTCAGCGGTGTTATAGGGGGGGTGCTCGTTGTTGTGGCAGACGATCAGTTTTCGTTTGAAATAATGATTCAGGTTCCTGTCGCGGGCCGGACCGTCGACGCAGCCACCGTCACAGAAGCGCAGGTCCACGAACGATGGCGAAATCCGTCCGGCGGCCAGATCGCGCACGATGCCGATGGTGTGTGATTCTCCCTCAGCGCTGATGGTGTCGTTGTCCTGAAAGTCGGTGTGGATGCCGAAAACCTTGTGGGGGCCTCCGGCGAGGGAAAAAAGACGCCCGTCACCCGGGTCTATGCCGTCGAACGGTATCTCGGCGAGATTACCCGGCACAATCCCCCTGTTTTTAAGCAGCTTATCAATTTCCTGGTAGGTCAGCACTATATCGATTGCATTGGAAGGCTCTCCCTGAATCTCAAATTTTGCAGCCACGCAGGTGCTGACGTAGACAACGCGCGTGTCCTCGCCGCGAACGCTTTTGATGAAGCGTCCCATGGCGATCATCGGGGAAACGACCGGAATTATGCTGGGAACCAGGGACGGGTAATGTCGTTCAATCAGATCGACCACTGCCGGGCAGTGTGACGAGATCAGCGGAGTTTCTGAAGTTTGCAGTAGCGTTTGGTAGCTGTCGGCAATCATGCATGCGCCGTAGGCTCCTTCGTGGACTTCAGCGAAGCCGAGGCTTTTCAGGGCCGCCACAAACTGTCCGGGGGTCAACGCGTGAAAAAATGCCGGGTAGGAACAGCCGAGTACCGCCACTACCGGAGCACCAGATGCAAGCAGTTCCTGTGTCCTGACCATCCGGTCAACAATTACTTTGGCGTTTTGCGGGCAGCTCAGGCAGTTGCCGCAACCGATGCAGCGGTCATGCATGATCTGGGCAAAACCGCCATCCACCTTGATCGCCTTGACGGGGCAGCTGCGCACGCACGAGTAGCAGCGGCGGCAACGCTCTTTATAGGTTACAATAGGC
>Ga0194061_1001590_pt1 | contig 13044 bp, 10 predicted proteins | sample SepL2221m_MetaG_FD_163423 | JGI IMG/M metagenome (GOLD analysis project Ga0194061, IMG submission 163423) | Anoxic zone freshwater microbial communities from boreal shield lake in IISD Experimental Lakes Area, Ontario, Canada - Sep2016-L224-21m | ecosystem: Environmental > Aquatic > Freshwater >...
CGCTGTCGCTGGTGTCGCTGGAGCGCGGGGATGTGTCGGTCGCGACGCCGGTGTTGGGGGTGAAGATTTTGCTGGTGGCGGTGTTTATCACGCTGCTGGGCGGCGAGCGCGTGACGGCGTTGTTCTGGGTGGCTGCGGGGCTTTCGACGGCGGCGATTGTGCTGTTGAATCGACGCTCGAATTCGTCCCAGCATCGTCATGTCGGGTTGACGATTGTGACGGCGTTTCTGTCGGCTGCGGCGTTCGCGTTATTTGATGTGCTGTTGCGGAAGTGGTCGCCGGAGTGGGGCGTCGGGGTGTTTTTGCCGCTGGTGTTGACGATGGTGGCGGTGGCGTCGTTCGGATTTATTCCGCTTTTTCATGCGCCGCTGCGGGCGATGGACCGGAAAGTGTGGCCGTGGTTGTTGGGCGGATCAGCGCTGTTGTCGCTGCAATCGGTTCTGTTCGTTTCGACGGTCGCTGCCTATGGAAACGTGACGGCGGCGAACATCATGTTCTCATCGCGCGGGTTGTGGAGCGTGGTGATTGTGTGGTTCGGCGGGCATTGGTTTTCGAACCGAGAGCAGAATTTGGGCGGGGGTATTTTGCGCTGGCGGTTGGCTGGGGCGGTGTTGATGATGGCTGCGATTGTGCTGGTGTTGATGAAGTGAGGGGGAATAGCGCTTGAGCTTCAAACGCTATCCCCGACGAGTTCAATACGTCGCTTACTTAAACAACGCGGCCAAGCGTTCGCGCGCTTTGCCTTCGCGGTCGTGGGCTTGTGAGCGCGGGGACATTTTGCGGGTCTGTTCGGCAGGCTTCGGGCCGGCTTTCAATTTGAAGAACGAGCACGCGTTTTTACCCAAGCGGTCGAAGACGAATTCGGCTTTGGGTTCGCGGCATTTGCGCTGGCTGTATTCGTCGTAGAACGAACAATTGGCGCAACTGTGCAGCCACGACGAGCACTGTTCGCAGACGGCTTCGACCGGCATGGGCGCATCGACGCCCTGTGTGATGACTGTACCGCATTTGTAGCATGATGCCATGACTGACCTGCCTCTCTGACTTTCACGGATTCAGCGTGACGCGGAAGCGCGGGAGTGTGCCTGCAGCTTTTCGACGCGGTAACGCTTGGACGAACTTCAACACGCTCATTTGGAGAAGAATCGGGGATGGTCCGATAATATCATCGGCATATGCCGAATCGTATTGAAGCAAAAAAATTTAGTATTCTGGATTTATGTCTTAACCTAATTAGTTCAGTATTGTTTCTATCTGCCTTCGGCGCGCAGTGTCGTTGCAACGGGCCGGTTGGCGTCCTTCATTCATGGGTATCGTGCGCACTTTTCCAGCTGCTTCTACACGTCAGCATTCAGTGGCAATGTCTATGTAGTATCCGCCTTTGATGTAGCCGTCAATCTGTTTTTTAATTTATTTTTAGGACACTACAGCGGATTAGGGTTCGGAATGATACGTCGCATTCAGAATCCAGCGCTGTATTTCCTGACCCGATAGACGCTATACATTAAGCAAGGGAGCGGCCAATTGTATTAAAAAGGTACCATGACTCGGATCGGTTAGTTACCTAACTGACGCGCCGAGGGATAAAGCAACGGCGGTAAACCATCCGCAGCCGGCACTTCTCCAGGCGGGCGGGTCTTCCAGCGCCGGTGGATCCACAACCATTGTTCCGGGTATTCCCAGATCGACTTTTCTACCGCCGCGTTGATCCGTTTTAGCACCTTGCGGCTGGCTTCTTTTTGATCCGTGTATGGCTCGTGTTCAATCACATCCCAGACGCGCAGGACATGGTGGAGCCCATCGGCTTTGCGATTCAATGTTGCGACTATAATCGGTGTCTTGGTAATGACATGCAAGTCCGCTGGCGAGGCAACCGTGGATGCGATGGAGCCGAAAAAGGGCACGAATTCACCGCCTATGCCGCCGTTTTGATCGACCGACATGGAAATCACATCGCCTTTGTCCAACATCTTTTTTAGCTTCCAAAGCACTTTCCATTTTTCAATAATCACGTGCCCGGAACGCTGGCGGTATTCCATCAAATACTCATTCAAGTAGGGATTGTCCAAGGGTCGTGCCACGGACTTCAATGCAAAGCCCATCAGCGACACGGCGTACCCGCACAATTCCCAATTTCCATGATGCGCCGGGACGATCAGCACGCCTTTTCCTTTGGCAATTACGGTTTCAAATTGTTTCAATTCTGACACATCGCACAGGTCTGTGACGGTTTCGCGTGTCAAGTGTCCCATTTTGGCTATCTCGACGAGGCTCAAACCGACATGCTCGAAGTACTTTTTGCACAAGTTGTCCTTTTCGGACTGGCTCTTCCCTTTTCGGAACGCGATGTCCATATTTAGGAGCACTTGCTTACGATGCCGCTTATCGATACGCCAAATCATGCTCCCTATAAAGCGACCGACGGAGCGCCCAAAGCCCGCCGGCAAACTCGCCAACGACACCACAATCAATCGCACCAACGCGTGGGCGAGTCGGTCAACGGTGACGTTGCGGGGTTTGCGTGTCGGGGCATTCGTCTGCATGGTCCAGTGCTTTTAAATCACAAATGCCAAATGACAAATAACAAATAACGAATTACACTGTTTCATGGTGTATTCACTTCAGAAAGTATCTCATCGCTCAAGCGTGTTCAGAGTTCGGAGGTCGCATGGCGTTTTTGCTTCACAATCGGGTCGCGTGGGTCACGGGCAGTTCCACGGGATTGGGCAAAGCCATCGCGTTGGAGTTGGGCAAAGCTGGCGCGAAAGTTGCTCTGAATTACGCCAACAACCAAGCGCGTGCCGAAGCCAGTTTCGCTGAATTCAAAGCCGCCGGATGTACAGGCGTTCTGGTTCAAGGCGACGTCACCGACGCCGATCACGTCGCCCGCATGTACGCGCAGATCGAACGCGACCTCGGCCCCGTCGATATTCTGATTCCCAACGCCACCTGTGCCCAGCCTCAAAAACCGATTGAAGAATACGACTGGGCGTTCTATCAATCGATGCTCGACTTTTTCATCAAAAGCCCCTTCCTCTTAACCCGCGCCTGTCTGCCGCACATGAAGAAACAGGCTTGGGGCCGCGTCATCAATATCGGGTCCGAAGTCTTCGCGCGCGGTGTCGGCAACTTCAGCGCTTATGTCGCCGCGAAGGGCGGGCAAGATGGCTGGACGCGCAGCATGGCGACCGAACTCGCGCCCTTCGGCATCACCGTGAACCTGATCGCCCCGGGTTGGATTCCTGTCGAACGTCATGAAAACGATCCGAAGGAAGCCAAGGACGGCTACTTCAATCTCATCCCCGCAAAACGCTGGGGCGTCCCCAAAGACGTCGCGGCGACGTGTGTGTATTTTGCCAGCGACGAAGCCGGATTCGTCACCGGACAGAACATCGCGGTCAATGGCGGAATGACCGTTGGGTAGGAACGAATTATTTGTCATTTGTGATTTGTCATTTGTCATTTAAACAGCAACAGCGCTCGAAATCGGAAGCCGTTTAAATGACAAATAACTAATGACAAATGCCAAATGACAAATGCAGTTAAACGATCTCGAATTACAAAAAGCCCTCTCACCAAAAGGACCCCCGAACCATGCGTCAATCACTCATCCTCCTTCTCTCCCTTGCCGTCTTCTTGACCGGTTGTGGCGGAGGCAGTTCAACCGGTACCGGCGGTGCAGCCGCAAAGCCGACCGTGGCCTTCGTCACCAATGGTGTCGCTGCATTCTGGACGATTGCGGACAAAGGCTGTAAAGCCGCCGCGAAAGACTTGAATGTCAACGTCGATGTTCAGATGCCGACGAACGGTGTCGGCGACCAGAAAAGCATCATCCAAAATCTGCTCACGCGCGGCATCAGTGGCATCGCGATCAGCCCCATCGATCCGGCAAATCAGACTGAAATCCTTGACGAAGCCGCCGCACGGGCGAACCTGATCACGCACGATTCCGACGCCCCGAATTCGAAGCGCCTCTGCTACATCGGCATGGACAACTATTCCGCCGGGCGCATGTGCGGACAGCTCTGCAAAGAAGCGCTGCCCGAGGGCGGCAAGCTTGTGATCTTCGTCGGCCGCATCGAACAGCTCAACGCCAAGCAACGCCGCCAAGGTTTCATCGATGAAATTCTTGACCGCTCCAACGACCCGACGCGTTATGACGCGCCCGGCCAGGAATTGAAGAACGCGAAGTACACGATCCTCGACACGCGTACCGACCAACTCGACATGGGCAAAGCCCTCTCGCAAGCACAGGACGCCATTGCCAAATACCCGGACCTCGCCTGCATGGTCGGCCTCTTCGAATACAACCCGCCGCAGTGCCTCTCCGCGATCAAAGATGCAGGCAAAATCGGCAAGATCAAAATCGTCGGCTTCGACGAAAACGCAGCGACGTTGCAAGGCATCATCGACGGCACCGTCTACGGCACGGTCGTCCAAAATCCCTACATGTACGGCTACGAATCCGTGCGCATCCTGACCGCGTTGGCCAAAGGCGACAAGAGCGTCCTGCCGAAGCAGGGTGTTCTCATCGATATCCCCGCGCGAAAAATAACCAAGCCCAACGTCGATAAATTCTGGACCGAATTGAAGACATTGACAGGCGGTTGAGTTGGCGAAAATCGAACATAGCATTCAGCCACGGAGTGGCGACAAGTTCAAGTAGCCGTGGTCGCAGCCCGTACCCGGGCAAGACCACGGTCACATAGTATAGGAATGACGAGCCGCGTTAGCGGCGACACCCTTTCGTACTCGAACACGCCCTCACCTTTTTAACCTACTGGCGAATTTAAAAATGCGTGTTATGTTTTTATCACATGCATTTTTTGAGAAGCCCCTTTGATTTAAAAGGTAACGCATTTGGCTCAAATTCCTAAAAAGAAAACGACCGGATCCGTACCTGCCAAAGATCAAACCACTGGCAAGCGTCAGGCTACGCCCGGAACGGTGCAAGTCATGCGTCCGTCTACGGGAGCAGGTGTCCTGAACACGGATTCCAAAGCGCTTGAAGTGGTCAATGCCGGTGCCGCCGCGTCAAGTGTCAGGACGCGGCCAGGTATGGCCGGCGCGACCGGGCGGCAGACGCCGACCAGCACTCGCTCGCTCCCTAAAAGGGGTGTCTCGGGGCGCTCTGCGCCGGCGGATCCGAATCAACTTCGCGGTCTGCCGCTTGCACTGAAATTCAGCATCCCGATTTCGCTGCTCGTGATCCTGGCGATGAGTATCTTCGGCTATCTTGCGACGCAGACTACCGAGACGCAATTGAACGACGAAATCGTGAATTCAGGTTACGGCCAGTTGCAAGCGCTGCAACACTTTGGCCAGGATGTCATTTTAGATTTCCGAAACACCAAGGAAAAGAAGGAAGAGTACGACAAGAAGTTTGCAGCGCACCGCGCATATGTGCAGCGCATTTTGGATCGCAATCCGCGCATTTACGACATCGTGATTTATGCCTCCACGCAAAATGTCGCCGTTGAAGTACCGGACGGAGTCGTGTTGCAGGGGCGTGAGGGAATGAAGATTTCCAAGCCTCCCAAAGAGCGCATCAAAATCAAACTGCCCAACGCGGATCAGGACGTGCTGGTCTACAACGGCACGTATGTGGTCAAAGGCGCGGACGGCGAACACGCTGAACCCAGTCTGTATTTCCGCATTCCTATTCGTGAAGGCCCGGAAGACAAAGATCCAGTGAGAATGTTCTCCTCGCTCAATGTCATCTTGTCAGCAAAAGAAATTCGCGAGGAAGTCGGCAAGATGAAGCGGGCGATGTTGCTGCTCGGATTGATTCTAACGGGCATTTCCGTCGGCGTCGCACTGTTGCTCGCGCGCTACACGGTCCGCCCGATCAAGGAACTGGTGAAGGACATGAACGCGGTCGCTGCGGGCGAATTGGAGCATCAAAGCCCCGTCGCTGAAACGAGCACTGACGAAGTCGGGTTGCTCGCGACGGCGTTCAATCAAATGACATCGAGTTTGCGCTCGGGTCGAGACAGCGAGCGCGAAAACCAGCGCATCTCCGGCGAATTGAACACGGCGAAATCGATTCACATCAAGCTCATGCCTGAGAAATTGCCACAGCTTCCCGGTATCGATATTTTCACTGCGTATCAATCCGCGAAGGAAGTCGGCGGTGATTACTATGATTTTATTCCCGTTGGCGACGCTGAACATCTGGCAATGTGTGTAGCCGACGTCTCAGGAAAAGGCATTCCGGGCAGCATGGTGATGGGCACGACGCGCACGATTTTGCGCATGATGGCCGTCGGAAATCAGTCGCCAGCTGAAGTCCTCGCGAAGACCAATTACCATGTCGCGCGCGACATCAAACGCGGCATGTTTGTCACGTGCGTGTATTGTATTTTGAACGTCCGCACACGCGAATTGGTCGTCGCTTCAGCCGGTCATAATCCGATGCTGATCTTCCGCGCCGCGACGGGTACAATCGAAAAAGTGCGCCCTAACGGCATAGCGTTGGGATTCGACAAAGGCCCTATTTTCAACAAGACGATCCGTGAAGAACGCCTTCAATTGGAAGTCGGCGATCGCGTGGTGTTGTACACGGACGGTGTCGTCGAGGCGATGAATGCCGAGCGCGAGGAGTGGTCGGATGAAGCGCTGGACGCGTTCACGTTGCAGAACGCCGAGTTGCCGTCAAAGGATTTCGTGCGTCTGCTGATCAAGGCGTTGGACGATCACAAAGGCGAGGCGGAGCAGCACGACGACATTACGGTGACGACGTTCCGCGTGATTGCGTAAAACCATGGTCCCCACATTTAAAATTCTCGCCGGAGCGACCGCGTGTGGTAAATCTGCGGTTGCGATGCTGCTCGCTGAAAAGCACCGCGCGGACATTCTGTCAATCGACAGCATGAAGATTTACAAAGGACTCGACATCGGTACAGGCAAGCCGACGCTCGAGGAACGTGCGCAGGTGCGGCATCATTTCGTGGACATAAAAGAGCCGTGGGAAGCCGCGTCGGTTGCGGAGTTCGTGACGTTTGCCGAACGTAAAATCGCGGAGTCCGCCGAGACGGGGACGCCGCTGATCGGTGAAGGCGGGACGGCGCTGTATTTGAAAACGCTGTGCGAAGGGCTCTTCGAAAGTCCGCCGAAAGACCCGCTCATCCGGGCACGATTTGAGCAGGAAGTCGAGGAACTCGGATCGACAGCCGTTCACGCGCGGCTGGCTCAAGTCGATCCGAAAGGCGCTGCAAAGATTCTGCCGACGGACGGACGTCGCATCGTCCGCGCGCTCGAAGTGTTTGAACTGACCGGACGTCCGCTCGGTGAGGGGCAGCGCGTGTGGGGCACTCCGCGTTCGGATTTGGATGTCCGCATCGCGGTCCTGAATTTGCCGCGCCCGTTGCTGTACGCGCGAATCGATGCGCGCATTCGCGGCATGGTTGCAGCCGGGTGGCTCGACGAATGTCGGCGATTACTCGCACTTGAAAAGCCCATCTCGCGTGAAGCTTCGCAGGCGCTAGGCTATAAGACGTTTCTCAAACATCTGCGCGGCGAAATGACACTGGATGCCGCCATCGAACGCGTTTGTTTTGATACGCATCATTTTGCGCGACGGCAGATTCATTGGTACAAGTTGCTGCCGAAAGTTGTATTCGTGGAATTGAAAGGTGACGAGCCACCGGATAAAATCGCCGAACGCGTCGAACGCGCGTGGGAAGAATCGCCAGTCCAAGAGCCGCGCACGCAAGTAAGCGGCAACGATTCACCTGCTGAAGATATTCACGCTTAAACCATTTTCTGCCGCACTTTTTGAAACTGCTTTGTATTCACGTAGTAGACCCTTTTTTGGAGATTCACGATATGAGCACGAAGAAGTCCAAGGCCACGAGTGGCGCGTCTCGCCGCACGTTTCTGAAGTCCGCCGGATTGGGCGCGTTCGCCGTCGGCATGGCCCCGTCGATTTTGCGCGCGGAAGGCCCTGTCATCATTGGCGAAGGCACCCGCAAGTACGAATGGAATTCGAACTGGGCGAAGCTGCCGGAAGGCATGAAGTTCGGCAACTGTCACTCCGCTTCCGTGACGGCTGACGGTCGCGTTTTCATCCATCACACGAACGAACCCACCGTCTGCGTCTTCGAACCCAACGGCAAGTTCATCGAATCCTGGGGCAAGGAATACAAGGGTGCCGCGCACGGCATGCAGTTGCGCAAAGAAGGCAACGACGAATTCCTGTACTTCGCCACGACCGGACAGAAGAGTGTCGTTAAAACCGATTTGAAGGGCAAGGTAATCTGGAAGCTCGAAGGACCGCCGAAGGAGCATGAGTTCTATTCGAAGACGGTCAAGAACAAAGCGGGCAAGGACGTCTCTCCCAATTACTCTCCGACGAACATCGCGCTGATGCCCGGTACCGGTGACATCTACGTCGCCGACGGATACGGTTCGTCGTTTGTCCACCAGTACGACAAAGATGGCAAGTTCATCCGCTTCTTCGGCGGCGGCGGTAACAAAGAAGTCGGACACCTCAGTGGCCCGCACGGCATCTTCATCGACAACCGCAGCGGCGAATCGAAAGTCGTCATCGCTGACCGCAATAACAGTCGTCTGCACAACTTCAAGCCGGATGGTACTCCGCTCGATGTCGTCACCAACGAACTGCGCGGACCGTGTCACTTCGATACCTTCGGCACCGATTTGCTCATTCCGGATTTGGCGTCGGTTGTCTGGATTCTCGACAAAGACAACAAGACCGTTGCCAAGCTCGGTGACAATTCCGACAAAGGCAAGTGGCGCAAAAATGGCATTCCTGAATCCCAATGGAAAGATGGCGAATTCATCTGCCCGCACGGCTGTACGTACGACAAAGATGGCAACATCTACATTACGGAATGGCTCTCCAACCCGCATGGCCGCGTGACGAAGTTGACGCTCATCAAGTAAGTGCTCGGTTCGGTACAACCTGCTCAACGGATTTGGCGCGCTTCGGCGCGCCGAATTCATGTGATGCAATCATGTCGATGACGAGGTTTTGATGCAGCGCAACGTTTCCAGGACGTGAGCGGTGATTTTCAATTGCGATAAATTCAATCCATCAAATGATTAAAAGCATGTTCTAATGCAGGGCAAGAATAAGACACATTGTGCATGTAGAGGTGCAGTGCACAATGTTGATGCCCTGAAGTTGACAATTAAATATGGTTACATTACGATAATGAAATGCCTTAAACGGCAATAGTTTATCAGTGAGATCGAATGAGAGCTTACGAAGTCATGTAGGATTTGAATTGAATAATTGCCGGGCAGTCACATGTGAAGTGATCAAACGTTGCGCATTGGTGCCTGATTTGCTGAAAGTTCGGAGTGTGGGAAAAAGGCACGTTTTATGATTGAATTGTTGGAAGGCACCGCAGCGCCGCGCTCGGGCAACGTCACTAAGTCCAATCTCAACCTCCGGCTAGAAGATTCGCCCAGCCTGTTGGACGCGCACGGTCCGTTGTTTATTCTCGGCTGCCCACGCTCGGGCACTACTGTGTTGTCGGATTGCATCGGCAATTTAGAAAACGTTGAAGCTTTTATCGGAGTTCTCGCGCCCCCACGTAAAATGCATTGGATCGGACAAGCTGCGTCCCAGGGCGAAGATGTGACGCAACTCATGTGGGTGGTCCGCGATATTTTTTGGCAATCGTTCTGGCGTCGCAGACATGCCTTACAGGAACGGTTGGTGCAAATTTTGAAAGGCCGTAAAAGCGTATCAACGCTCTTTAACGGCAAGAGTTTGAACGGCCTCATTTTCAGTTACAAAGAGCCGTTTATGTGCTTTGCCGTCGAGCAATTTGCTCAGCATTTTCCGAACGCTAAATTCATCCACATTGTTCGCGATGGTCGTGATAACGCGGATTCAATTGAGCGCACATACCCGCTCGCGTTGAGCAATCGCATCCTCACCGACGAGCTGCTCGCGAACAATAATAACTCTGAAATCGGCGTCTTCCGCAAGCACAAAGGATTTTGTGTACCGTGGTGGGTGCCTGAGGATGAGACAGATCAATTCATCTCACTGCCTGCGTATGGCCGCTGTATGTTGATGTGGAGAGAAGCAGTTCGTCGCGTGATCGATTGCGGCGCGACACTTCCGCCCGAGCGATTTTTACAAGTAAAATACGAAGACCTAGTCACGTATCCCGCCGAAAACAGTGACCGCCTGGCGAACTTCATCGGGAGCGCAAAAAGCGCCGGATTTAAGCGCAGAATGAACGAACTTAAGAAGACGTCGATCGGTATTGCTAAACGCAATCAATCGCCTGAAACGCTGGACGCAGCCACCGCAATCGCCGGTGATCTGCTCGCCAAACTCGGTTACGCCCGATAACTATTGTTGCAGTATCTCGCTCAAAAAAGTAGTGTGTCCAGAGCGCGAGTCGCTGGTGACGGTGACATTCAAAACGGATGGCAGTGCTACGCGTCTGGACTTCAAACACGAAGATATGTTCGACGAAGTGGATCGCGACAATCACAGCTTCAGATGGATCAGAGCACTCGATAATCTGGCTCACGAGGTGGCTCACGTCTTAGTCTGGCTGATACCAGTTTTGTTTAAAAAAGGAGAGGGACCCATGCTGAAAAAAATTCTGATCGCCCTCGCCGTCGTACTCATCGCATTTGCGATTCTGGTGATGACGCAACCCAATTCATTCAACGTCTCGCGCTCGATCACCATTGCCGCGCCCGCCACAGTCGTGTTCGATAAAGTCAACGACTTCCACGCATGGGGCGATTGGTCGCCCTGGGAAAAACTTGATCCGAAAATGGATCGCAAATACGAAGGTCCGACCACGGGTGTCGGATCGGTTTATCGCTGGGTCTCGGACAACAGCAGCGTCGGCACGGGATCGATGACGATCATCGAGTCGCGCCCGGGCGAACTCGTCAAAACGAAACTCGACTTCACCAAACCGTTCGAAGGTACGAACACCGCTCAATTCGCGTTCAAACAAGACGGTGACAAAACGACCGTGACTTGGAGCATGACAGGCCAGACCTGCTTCATCGCAAAAATCTTCGGAGTCTTCATGAACATGGACAAAATGATCGGCCCGGAATTCGAGAAGGGGTTGGCGAGCTTGAAGACCGTCAGCGAAAGCGCGAAGATTAAATAGTTTGATTGAACCGGCGAGGATCGATCTAAATTCGACACGAAACTCGATACATCCGAACGCGTAATCGTCAACTCATAACATATAGGAGTCACACATGTCCATCGAATCAAGTACTCCCACCCCGTCAAAAGCCATGCTGTGGGGTGGTCGCGTGATGACCGCCCTCGCCGCGTTCTCCTTCTTGCCGAGCGCCTATATGAAGCTGACGTCAGACCCCAAAGTCGTTGAAGGCATGACGAAATTCGGGTGGCCGCTTGGCGTAGTCTTCAATCTGGGTATAGTCGAATTGACCTGCGTGATCCTCTATCTGATCCCGCGTACGTCCGTATTGGGCGCGATTTTGTTGACGGGATATTTGGGCGGAGCCATCGCGACGCATGTGCGGGTCGGCGATGCGTTCATCGTTCCGATTATCATTGGCGTTTTTGTCTGGGGCGCTTTGTGGCTGCGCTGCGCTCGCGTTCGCGCGTTGATACCGATTAAAAGCTAATCTACTTTCAAGTCCTTTCGGTTAGAGTCACGATTGTCCGATAGAGAGAATCGGCAGAGTGCACCGGCCGGAATGAAAGGGATTTGCGTATAATGAAGAACGGGTTCTCCCGGCGTCAATTTATGCAACTCGCCGGTGCGGGCGGGTTGCAGGCCCTACTCGCAGGTACGTCATTTTCACGTGTCGAAGCGTCGCCGAAGTCCAAGCGGATTATTGTAATCGGCGCTGGAATATCCGGGCTGACAGCAGCAAACGCGCTCGCCAAACTGGGCTATCTCGTGACCGTTTTGGAAGGCCGTTCCCGGATCGGCGGACGCATTCAGACTGACCGAACGTTTGCGACTGGAACCGTTGAACTCGGTGCCTCGTGGATTCACACGTCCCGTGGCAACCCGCTGACTCCAGTTGCGAAAAAATACAAGATCACCTCGTTGCCCACCAACTACGACAGCTACGCACTGTATGACAATTCTGGCGCGGTGGTGGATCCGTCAAAATTTGCGATCTATGACACTCTCTATAGTCAACAATTGATGGACGCAGTGTCCTATCAAAGTGGTCTAGGTCAGGACAGGTCAATGGCCACGGCACTGGGTTTTGCCAGCCAGGATTTTCCAGTTGATCCCACTCAACAAACAGCATTGAATTGGAAGTATGCGTCAAATATTGTCGGTGAATATGGCTGCGATTTGGACCAACTCTCGCTTCGCGCTTTTGACTCCGATCTCGCCTACCGTGAGCCCGATCTTTATATCACCAACGGATATGATACGCTGGCCAATGCGCTGGCTGCGGGACTTTCGATCCAACTCAATCAAATTGTCACGTCGGTCGATTATTCGAACGGCGTCGTCGTCACCACACAAACAGGCCAATTCAAGGCGGATGCTTGTCTGGTTACATTGCCATTGGGAGTGCTTAAATCAGGAACCGTCAGCTTCAATCCTCCACTTCCGGATTCAAAAACGCAATCCATTAGCAAGCTTGGAATGGGATTGTTGAACAAAGTTTTATTGAAATTTCCCTTCGTGTTTTGGCCCACTGATGTTCAATTCCTGGAGCACATCTCCGATACGTTTAATGATTTTCCGGAATGGATCAATCAACATTACTATACGAAAGCGCCAGTTTTGATTGCTCTTGTGGCGGGGCGTTTTGCAAACAATTTGGAGAACATGAGCGACGCTGACGTGACGAGCGCTGCGATGGCGTTTTTGAAAAAAGCGTTCGGCCCGTCTATCCCGGATCCTGTTTCGATGAACATGACGCGTTGGAACGCCGATCCGTTTTCATTGGGCTCCTACTCGTACAATGCTGTGAATTCGACATTGGACGACAATTTTGAACTCGCCCAGCCCGTGACGAATTCATTGTTCTTCGCGGGCGAAGCTACGAACGAACGCTATCCCAGCACCGTCCACGGCGCATACC
>Ga0194061_1001592_pt1 | contig 13038 bp, 11 predicted proteins | sample SepL2221m_MetaG_FD_163423 | JGI IMG/M metagenome (GOLD analysis project Ga0194061, IMG submission 163423) | Anoxic zone freshwater microbial communities from boreal shield lake in IISD Experimental Lakes Area, Ontario, Canada - Sep2016-L224-21m | ecosystem: Environmental > Aquatic > Freshwater >...
ATTGAAATACTCTTGCCTTATCTTTACCCTTATCATGGTTGAAGTTTAAGCAATACCCTAAAATCTTTTGCATAGAAATTTCTGGGTGATCGCCATTTGGTAATTTCATAGGCATGAGTAAATAGCAAATTAATTCTAGTATATCTAAACCTCTCAAGAGATCGCTGTTTGATTTGAGATTTAGGCGATCGTTTTTTATGGTGAGGGGCGATCGCTGCCTTACAAACTTAAATCCAATGCAAAAATAATCGCTTTCTTGATTTGTAACATCACATCAATCGGCAAATCTCCCAACTTGCGTTCTAACCTTGCAGTAGGAATAGAAGCAATACCCTGAACATTAGCTATGGATGATTGATTAAGAAACTTCAAATTAGGAAGTACGACCTCATACTCACTATTTCTGTATTGAGTTGTCAGAGGGACATAAATCACTAAAACTCTCGGAGGATTTGCATCATAACGAGAAACAATAACAACAGGACGAGTCTTTGCTGCTATGCCTAAATCCGCTAACCAAACTTCGCCCTGTTTAATATTCATCCAGCAAATCCAATACCTCTTGTTCCACAGAACGCGATCGCAAAATATCTAACGCATCCCGATCGGCTAAATCAATTATTTCTAGAATGAACTGTCTCGCCAATTCAGCAACATCTGGTTGCCATCTGGCTAATCTTACATTTAATGTTTCTGCTAGAGTATCCATTTTACCTTTGCTTAAAGCATCAATCTAACTCAGCCTAACATATTTTGCTGAGACGCGATCGCTATTTGGTTTGATGGAAATAGGCGATCGGGTTTTAAGGGTGGTAAAGGGGGCGATCGCTGTTTGATGTTGAGATTTCGGCGATCGTTTTTTGTGGTTGGTGAGGGGCGATCTCGTAAAAACCTTAAGCCGCGACAAGCTCGTACTGCAAAGTAAGAAATTCATTAGATTTTAAATAGGCGATCGCAAACTCACACCCATCAGAATCTGCAAACTCTATCAGATAGTCAACTCCCTGTTTATCCTGATGAATATCCACAATTGTACCCACCAAACCCACTGGCAAAGCTGAATTAAAATCACATTCTGCTTCCATCAGCGAAAGTCTATCTATAGAAATTGGTTTTAAAATAGCGATCGTATCGAGCAACTGTGGAGTTTTCATTATTTCTCTCTCTTTAAAAAAGCACTAATCAAACGCGGATCGCAAAATTCTATACCAACTTCCCAAATAGTTCTCAATTCCACACCTCCTGTATTAGGGATTTCCCAATCCACTTTATATTCTTTACCAAATTTCGTATTGCTCTCCTGTACAACTTCACCTTCAACTGCCGCAATTTGAATTAATTCAACCAATCGATCGGCATTTTGAGACGTAATACCCAGTTTAGATTGAAATACTCTCGCCTTATCTTTACCCTTATCATGGTTGAAGTTTAAGCAATACCCTAAAATCTTTTGCATAGAAATTTCGGGGCGATCGCCATTTGGTAATTTCATAGGCAGGAGTAAACAGTAAATTAGCTTTAGTATATCTGACTCTGAGACGATTGCTGTTTGGGTTTGGAAATAGGCGATCGCTAATAAAGATTTCAATACTCAGACGGAATCGATGAAGTTTTCAGCCAATTATCTATAACTGCGATAAAATCGTTCTAGTCGTTACCCTCATAACAAAGCATGACCGCGATCGCCATAAATCCTAATGTTTCACCACTTAAAAATTCAAATATTAAAAATCAAACTATTGATTGGCAAGCGATCGCGAATGATTTTATCGCAGTAGTCGGCGATCGCTATGTCGTGCGTACTCGCGAAGAATTACTTGCCTATGAATGCGATGGACTCACCAGTTATAAACAACAACCCGCGATCGTGGTGCTACCGCTCACGACTGAACAAGTATCGGAAGTTGTCAAGATATGCGATCGCTACAAAGTTGCTTTTGTCGCCAGAGGATCGGGGACAGGTTTATCGGGCGGCGCGTTGCCATTGCCAGACTCGGTGCTGATCGTCACATCACGCATGAAAAAGATTTTAGAAGTTGATTTTGATAATCAGCGCGTAGTTGTCCAACCAGGGGTGATTAATAACTGGGTCACGCAAGCTGTCAGTGGTGCAGGATTTTACTATGCTCCCGATCCATCGAGCCAGATTATCTGTTCCATCGGCGGCAATGTCGCCGAAAACTCAGGTGGAGTGCATTGCCTGAAATATGGAGTCACTACCAATCATGTCCTTGGCGCAAAGATTGTTTTACCCGATGGCTCAATCAAGGATATCGGTAGCAAGATTCCCGAAAGTCCAGGCTATGACCTCACAGGTATTTTTGTTGGCTCGGAAGGTACTCTCGGTATTGCCACAGAAGTAACACTCAAGATTCTTAAATCGGCGGAATCCATTCAAGTTCTTTTGGCTGATTTCACCACAGTCGAAGCCGCAGGATCAACCGTATCTGATGTGATTCGAGCAGGAATCATTCCTGGTGGGATGGAAATCATGGATAACATGAGCATTAACGCTGTGGAAGATACAGTGGCGACAAATTGCTATCCCCGTGATGCGGCGGCGATTCTGATTATTGAGGTTGATGGATTAGAGATAGAAGTTGCGGAAAGTGCTAAACGCATCGAGGCGATTTGTTCTCAAAATGGAGCGCGAAATGTGACCACAGCGATCGATCCCGAACAACGGCTAAGACTTTGGAAAGGACGTAAGGCAGCCTTTGCAGCGATGGGGCGGCTCAGTCCTGATTACTATGTGCAGGATGGGGTGATTCCTAGAACTAAGCTGACTTATGTACTGCAAGAGATTGCCAAGCTCAGTGAGAAATATGGCTATTATGTTGCCAATGTTTTCCATGCGGGGGATGGTAATCTGCACCCTTTGATTTTGTATAACAATGCCGAGGCGGGTGCTTTAGAAACTGTCGAAGATCTAGGTGGTGAAATTCTTAAACTTTGTGTGCGCGTTGGTGGGAGTATTTCGGGCGAACATGGCATTGGTGCTGACAAGAAGTGCTATATGCCTGAGATGTTTAGCAAATCGGATTTGGAGACAATGCAATGGGTTCGCGATGTTTTTGATCCTCAAGGCATAGCCAATCCGACTAAGATTTTACCGACTCCGCGCACCTGTGGGGAAGGGGCGAAGCCCAATCACGATGCGAAATATAAGTTAGTGGATCGTTTTTAGATGTATATAGCGGTTTTCAGTTGAGTATGACAGAAAAAATGTAGGGGCAATTCATGAATTGCCCCTACATTTTTTCTGTTCTTGTACAGTAGTCATTTGACAACTGCCATAAAAGCGCCGCCTTGCGGTGCTTTTATAGATCTAACTTTAGGCGAAAATTTCTGTGAGGGCAGCATCAATATCAGGATACCTGAACACAAATTTGTTTATCTCTGCTTTTTTCGGCAAAACACGCTGACCATCTAGCAGCACGATCGCACTTTCCCCAAACAGCAAAATTAAAGCCGCCGCAGGAACGGGTAAAAAAGCAGGGCGTTTAATTGCCTTGGCAAATGCAACTGTGAAATCGTCATTAGTGACTGGCTGAGGAGCCGTACCATTTAACACACCGACAATTTGCGAATTGGTCAAGGTAAATAGAATTAAATTCACGAGATCATCGCGATGTATCCATGAAAACCATTGCTTGCCACTGCCAATTTTACCACCGCCACCAACTTGAAAAATCGGTAGCATTTTTGCAATCGCCCCACCCATGCCCAACACGATTCCTGTACGGAGCTTGACCAGACGTACACCCAAATCCGTCACACCATCGGCTGCTGCTTCCCAATCTCTGCAAACATTCGCCAGAAAGTCTTGACCACCATCACTATATTCATCAAAACTTTGATCAAGGCTAGTACCATAAAACCCGATCGCTGATCCACTGATCAAAACTTCTGGCTTGACTGATGCTTTAGCGATCGCCTCCACCAAGATTTTTGTGGTTAAAATACGACTATCACGAATTTCCTGCTTGCGCTTGTCTGTCCAGCGCACACCCGCCAGAGGTTCCCCTGCGAGGTTAATCACGGCATTACTGCCAGCGATCGCTTCTGCCCAATCTCCTGATTTCAGGGGATCATAGCCAACTATTTCCACATTTGGGAAAAGGGCTTTGGAAAATTGGTTGGCTGCTTTTTGAGGGTTGCGAGCTAAAACGATAATCTGATGGTTTAAAGCCTGTAATCGCTCTACCAATTTCACGCCGACAAAGCCAGTAGCACCCGTTAATACAATTTTCATAATCTGTGTTTGGTTAAATTAAGATTGGAGTAATAGAAATGTCGCATGGTAAACGATATTGGATACGCTAAGTTTGCTAGCTTTGCGATCGCTTGCAATCAATTATGGCTAGCCACTTAGGAATGAAAAATAAATAACATGTGAGAGTAGGGGCGGGTTTAGTCGATGATTTGACCACGCAATGCAAGGTTATCAGCAAAAACCGCCCCCTACAGCAAATGATGATTTTATTAAATTTCCAATCCTTAATCTTTAAGCATCAGTTAGCGCAGCGTAACGCACTATCAAAGTTTAGGCAGTGCGTTACGCTAACGCCCCTACTGTAATGATATTAAGTATTTTAAAACCTAACCCAATTTATCCGACATAATCATGAACATATCTCCAAAAATTAAGCTATTGATCGTTGATGATGAAGTCGATAACTTAGAATTACTTCAGCGAATTTTTCATAAAGGATATCGCGTCCTCAAAGCGGAAAATGGTTTTGAAGGGCTAGCCATATTAGAACGGGAACCAGATATTGGCATCATCATTTCCGATCAACGAATGCCGATGATGTCTGGGACAGAGTTTTTAAGTCAAGTTGCGGAAATCTATCCTGACACCATACGAATTATCCTCACGGCGCACACAGATGTTCATGCGCTGGTTGATGCGATTAATCAATCTAAGGTATTTAAATACATCACCAAGCCGTTTCGAGTGGACGAGCTAACTCAGGTAGTGCAGCAGGCTACGGAGATTCATAAACTATTAAAGTTGCGGACATCAAAACTTCGCAATGATTTAGAGAGTGCCGAAGCGAAATATCAGAGTATTTTTGAAAATGCGATCGAGGGAATTTTTCAGACTACTATCGACGGACGATATTTGATTGCGAATCCGATGTTGGCAAAAATCTATGGGTATGCCTCCCCCGAAGATTTGATTGCAAATGTCACAAATATTGCCAATCAACTTTATGTCAATCCCAATCGTCGGCAGGATTTTATCAATATTCTGCTTTCCCATGAAACCGTATCCAATTTTGAATCTGAGGTTTATCGACAAGATGGTACAAAAATTTGGATCTCCGAAAATGTTCGTGCTGTGCGCGATATTGATAATGTATTAATCGGCTTTGAAGGGACTGTTCAAGATATTTCTCAGAGGAAGCGGGCGGAAGCAGAATCGCAATTATTGCAAAACTTAACTTTGGACATTAGTGCGGCCAATGATTTTAATTCAGCCTTAGAAATTACTCTCAAGAAAATCTGCGAATTTACAGGATGGGTTTATGGCGAGGCTTGGATTCCAGAACTTGAACATCGTCAGGTTCTAGTATGCAGCCCCGCATGGTATGCCAGTATCGATGGCTTAGAGGAGTTTCGGGAATGCAGCGAAAAAATTACTTTTCCTTCGGGGATTGGATTTCCTGGGAGAGTTTGGGGACATCAGCATCCAGAGTGGATTTGGGATATTTCCTTAGAAACAGAACTCCATTTCATTCGTAAATATCCCGCCTTGGAATGTGGTTTGCAATCGGGTTTGGCTATTCCCGTCAGTGCTGATTCTAAAGTTGTTGCCATTATGGCGTTTTTCATGATGTCTCCCAATGATAAGGATCAACAATTAGTCGGCTTAATTGGCGCGATCGCGATGCAGTTGGGCGCTTTGATGCGGCGAAAACGGGATGAAGAAGCGCTACGGATGATGAATGAAGAGCTTGCCCTTGCCCGCGATCGCGCCTTAGAAGCCAATCGCACCAAAAGCTCATTTGTGGCAAATATGAGTCACGAACTCCGCACACCTCTAAATGCAATTATTGGCTACAGCGAAATGTTACAGGAAGACGTGTCTTTGTTGGGGTTAGAGGATTTTGGGGATGATCTTAAGAAGATTTATAAGGCTGGTCGGCATCTGTTGGATTTGATTAACGACATTCTCGATATGACGAAGATCGAAGCGGGTAAATTAAAAATCCATTTTGATGATTTCAACTTGCCGATGCTGGTATGGGATACCTGTACCACTGTTAATTCGCTCCTGACTAAAAATAATAACAATCTGGAAATAGATTGCGATCCTGATCTTGGCGATATTCGCACAGACATGACCCGCCTACGCCAAATTTTGCTCAATCTTTTGAGTAACGCAGGTAAATTTACCAAGTCTGGTGAAATTAGAGTCAAAGTCACTCGTCGAACTCTTGATCACACTGAATATTTTTATTTCGAGGTAAGTGATACAGGCATTGGCATTAGTCCTGAAAATATCCAAAATCTCTTTCAAGCTTTTAATCAAGTTGATAACTCCACAACTCGACAATATGGTGGCACTGGTTTAGGGCTGGCGATTAGTCAACGCCTTTGTCAGATGATGGGTGGCGACATTATGTTAGAGAGCGTGTTGGGCAAGGGTTCGACCTTTACGGTGCGTTTGCCAGTCAATTATGAATTGGCGAAAAAAAGTTTGCAAAATAGGGTGTCCAAGCGATCGAAAAACTCTAAACATTCATATCACCGTTCTGACAAGTTTCGCGGTCGCCAACCATCGATTTTGGTAATTGATGACGATTTGACTGTCCACCAATATACACAGTCATATCTTGGGGATCTTGGTGTTGCTATTTATTCCGCATTCAGTGGTGAAGAGGGTATTAACTTAGCTCAAGATATTCTGCCAGATGCGATTATCTTAGATATTCAAATGCCGACCATGAGTGGTTGGGAAGTTCTGAAGGAGTTAAAGTGTCAACCTTTAACATCAGGAATTCCCATTATTTTGCTGACGATTAATGATGAGCAGCATGAAAGCTATGAAGTTGGCGCAAATGACTATTTGTTTAAACCAATTGATCGCGATCGCTTGATTACAACCGTTGATAAATATCGGGCTGATCCACAGTCCCGTTTGTCAGTGCTAGTTGTGGAAGATGATATCAATGTGCGATCGATGTTGAAACGGATGTTGGAAAAAGAGAACTGTATTGTTTCTGAGGCTCAAGATGGTCATGAAGCTTTAGAAATCATGCTGACTCAAGTTCCGCAGTTAATTCTGCTGGATTTAATGATGCCAAATGTGGATGGATTTGAATTTATTCATTTACTCCGCTTGCAACAGCATATGGATATGACGACAACGCCAATTGTCATTCTCACAGCCAAGGATTTGAACAATGATGATTACATTCGCTTGAGTGGATCGGTGCAGAAAATTTTGCAAAAGTCAAATACGAACTCAACCGAAATACTCGCCGAAATTGTACAACGACTTAATAAATTTGGGATCTTGACAGCCAATTAGAGTAAACTGTTGCTTGTTTTAAGAATACCCTGCAATAAATTGCGGGCTGAAAGCTAAAACCCGTTGAAACGGGTTGAAAATCAGGAATCAGTCAGTTTTAACTGACTTTAGCTTTCAGCCAAGAACTTTAGTTCTTGGTTCTCCAATTGCTGAAATTAAAAACGATCTATTATTTCTATGCCACTTGCACCCACTGATACCAATCCAAATATCACAATTCATCCCCGCGCTATCGTCCATCCTGACGCAAAGATTGGTGAAGGGACGACCATTGGAGCCGATGCGATTGTGGATGAATTTGTGGAGATCGGCGATCACTGTGAGATTAGGGCAAGGGCGATCGTCACGGGGCATACCAAGATTGGTCATGATAACCAGATTGGCTATGGGGCGATCATTGGCTCGGAGCCGCAGGACACTTCCTATAAAGGCGCAATTAGTTTTGTGGAAATCGGCGATCGCAATGTGTTTCGCGAATATGTGACAGTCAATCGCGGCACGAAAGAAGGCTCGGCGACAAAAATTGGTAATGACAATTTATTGTTTACAGGCGCACATGTTGCCCATAACTGCACGATCAGCGATCGGGTGATTTTAGTTAATAACGTATTGCTGGCGGGTTATGTGGAAGTTCAGAATAATGCCTTTATGGGCGGTGATTCGGTGGTGCATCAATTTACGCGCATCGGAGCGTATTCGATGATTCGCGGACAAACTCGCCTTGGTATGGATGTGCCGCCCTATTGCATGGCGGTGGACACAAATATGGTGTTTGGACTAAATCGCCTTGGTCTACGCCGCAATGGATTTGGACATGAGCGCCGCCGCGCTATTCTATCCGCCTATGATGTACTTTATAAATCCGATCGCAACCGTACTCAAGCGATCGAATTTCTAGAATCTTCGCCTGATTTTGCCGATAATCCTGATATTCAATTATTTTGTGATTTCATTAGAGCCAGTCGTCGCGGTATTTGTAAGCTATACGAAAAAGGTGCAAGTCGCATCGAAGAAGATCGTGATTAGATATGAAAATCAATTATGAAAATCATCAATCAAACAAGTACAGAAATTCTAATTGCTTCACCTAAAAAGTCTTTAGTTAAAAGTCTATTGATGGCTGGTGTAAGCTTGTTTTTTATGAATAGTTTTATTGTTGCGCCTTTTTATAAGTTTAATATTGAGTCATTGATCTCTGAATTAAGAGTGTCTAAAGTTAGTTGCGATCGCGTGAACCCGACGCAAGTTAACTGTCAAGTTGTCCAGACAAATCTTTTTGGATTGGGGCAGTCACAGCCACTAGATTATCAGTTTGTCATAGGCGCAAAACTCAATCCAACCAATCGAACTACGGTCAATTTTTCATTTGTTACTAGGTTAGGAGAAAGAGAACCACTTAATACGAATAGTAGCGTATTGTCTGCTAGCGAGATTGTAGATCCTATAAATACTTATATAAAATCAAAACAAAAATCGTTTAACTATACAGCAGATAACAGTTTTAATAATGGTAATTCTTTTAGTTACCTTAGTTTAGGATTGCTCGCTTTTTCTGTTTTCTTTGGACTTGCACTTTTATGGAGTGCTTTATCGGAGCCATTTAAACATGACGAAATATTATTAGAAAAGCTTGAGAGTAAATTTCAACATACCCATAAATCAATTTTTGGCTCCAAAATCAATCAATATCAATTTACAGATATCGCCAAAGTTGACGTTTTGTACTCAAGTGATAGTTACCAAAATGTATCTTTTAATCCAAGAATCATGATGCGTTCTGGTAAGCAATATAAACTAGCAACCATGAGCGATCGCCAAGCTGCGATCGATTTAGCCAATAGTCTTAATCGGTTTGTATACCTGCCAGAAGAAGAAGATCCAGTGGTTAAAAAGTAGGCGATCTACCCTCATCCCCCAGCCCCTTCACCCAGAGCGGGAGAAGGGGAGCAAGAGTCACTGTAAGGTGAGTTAGTAAGAGTTTTACAAACTAAAAATGGCGTAGCCATGTTTAGTTTTGGTATAAATTTCTACTTCCAAAGATTTTCCCAGAAAGGAACTTCTACGGGGTCGGGCAGAACCGAAATATTCATTTTACGGCGAATATCACCTATGTCCCAACTGGTTAATCTTGCCAATGTTTGCGCCTCCTTCTCAAATCGGGGACGTAGCGATCGCTGATATTCTTTACCAGCATCACAGGTTGTCTCTCCTTTGAAGGGATATCGCAAAACATAACGTCCTTGGAAAGATTCTTGATTGGAGGTTTCCTTAAAAGTCAGGTCTTCAGGGAATTTATCGCGACTATAGCGGATATGCAAGCGCGTGATGAATACTCGGCCATCATTCGGCACAAATATAGGACGGCGGCGACCCGATGGCATAATCCCAGAATTGTTGGGGGAATCTAGCCAAAATACACCTGCCTTGCGAAGTTCATCATTGGAAAGCGGCTCCGCCGAGCAAGGATCGCAACTGGACATGTCCCATGCATATTCCAAAAAGGCGACCTTTTTACCTTCTTTTTCATAGGATGTTTTGAACATGGATTTATAAAAATCACCAAATTCATTCTTCACATAGACAGGAATATCCGAACCCGATGGCACTTTAATGGTGCGATAGTTGGCGACTTCTGCTTGTCCCTTGGGAGAGAGGATATAGACTAGTAAATCTTGATCGCCGTTAGCGTTCAACATTCCTAACCGAATTGGCAACATGAATTTTGGCGATTCAAAAGCCATCATCAGAGGGCGTAATGATTGTGAACCAGTTTTGCTAAGTTCGGCAATATTTACCTTCGCGACAAAGAATTTCATGTTTTGGCGAATATAGGGCTGAAGTAAAGCCTTTGCACCTTGAGGAATTTTGTAATCATTATCAATTAACCAAGATTCTAAACCATCGGAATCCTTGGCACTGAGAATGAGAATGTCATATTCGCCAACAGCAAATTTGGCTTCGATTGTGACTTGATAATCACGGCGCTCTTTCGCTGCCATCGCTGGAGCCGCCGATCTGGTAATACCTACGGCATTAGATGTCATGCGGTCATAGGCTTCATATCTGGCACAGGGATCGGAATCAAAATATTCCACTAAGCGTGGGGCGCTAAAGGAATCAAGGCGATCGATAATTTTCTGCTCGCCAACGCGGACTTGTTCTTTTTTGAGCAGAACTGGCACTGGCACAACTAGGGCAAAATCTTTCACATTGCCTTGATAATCATTTGCCATTGTCAAAACTGTGCGCTTACCATCACGCGCAATCACCACTTGCGAAGCTTTATTAAAGAGGCTAGCATCGGCTTGGGATACATAAAAACCACAGAAGGCATAGACGGCGGGTGAATAGGTAAACACAACTAAGCAAGCCAGTGCAGTACTCAAAAGTACGCGCATTCCCATCAGAAATCGTTTCATAATCTATTGCTTAATAATCTTAATTGGTGAAATTTTCCAGCAAGGGCAATTCATGAATTGCCCTTACTGATTGTGTAAATTAAGTTTGAATGCTGTAGCGCTTAGGGAGCCATTGAAAACGGGGTGCTTTCCATAGCCGATCGCCTAAAACTGTGAGCGGTGAAATCAGAAATAATGCGTAAAACATCGCATCGGAGTTAAAGAATACATTGCGGAAGATAAACGCTAATACGGCGATCGCTACAGCCCAAATTAACCGCGCATTTTTGGCATTGGGAATGGAACGGGGATCGGTAATCATAAATAGGGCAAATAGTAAAAGCGAGCCACTGGTGAGACGATGAGCTAAGACATCCCAAGTCCAACCGAGCCAAAGATTTCGCAATCCTTCCAAAATAGAATAGGCGGCTAAAAACATGAAACTGGTATCCCAACGCCCAACTTTTTTGAGGACGATCCCGCCTAAACCGAGAAATACGAGGGCATACAAACTATCTTCGCCCCATTGTCCATTCGATACCCATGCATGGTTGTTCCAAACATATTGATCTAATAACAACACCATGACGATGCCAAAATTGGCGGGATTGAACCAATGTTTGCCATTAGTCCGAAAGATAAATTTGCTGGCGATCGCCAAAAAAGCTGCACAAACGATCGCGCCATAGCTATCGGAACGCAATAGTAAACTCAATCCTAAGCCCGTAATCGTGGCACTTTTGAGCGATGTCCAGCGTTCTTTTTCTGGCTGTGATGGTGATGGGAATATCGATATCATGCATATTTGGGTTAACCAACAAGTCGCAAAGGTTATGGCGATCGCGATCGGTTTGAGTGACCAGTCACGGGTACTTACGCCTAATAACAAAAATACCGACAGAAACAAAATCTGATAATAGCGGGCATCTTTGAAAGGTGATGTCAAAAGTGAGTTACTAGCATCGAAAAACTTGGTAAGCGATCGCGGCAGCGCGAAGGGTAACTTAAGCATAACTTTCTGGTTAACCTAATTTTTAGGATTAGTATAACAGCCGCGATTTTAGACGTATGGTCTGTTGCATTTTTCGTAACAACTCAATTCCTCACCTTACGCAGGGCGAAGATCCGCCCTCATCCCCTGGCCTCTTCTCCCAGAGCGGGAGAAGGGGAGCAAAGAAGATTTATTAAGGTTTTCTTGTTCCCCTTACCCTTGATGGGAGAGGTGAGGGTTTTAAAATAGCGTAAGATGACGTAAAAATTGGCAGATTGAGAAATGTAAAGATAGAATAGGGTATATGTTTACCATTCCTTAACAATAATGTCAGACACACTTATGGTGAAACCAGTGGTGAAAACTATGGTGGAAGCATTGCCAATCTTAGCGATCGCACCAGCGCAACTTTTACGGGGAAACGGAATTTTATCGCAACTCCCAAAATATTTATCACGCTATGGCTCTAAAGCATCGGTGGCTAAGGCTTTAGTGATTGCTGGGAAAACTGCCAAACAAGTCACGGCGGATTATTTAAATAATAGTGACACTGATTTAGAAATTATTTTTGCTGATGCGATCGCTGATTGCTCAGATCAAAACCTTGCCATGCTGCGTGAACTTGTGCAGCAACAAAATCCTCATGCGATCGTTGGCATTGGTGGCGGGAAGGTATTAGACACCGCCAAACTGATCGCCCATCAGTCGAAATTGCCGATCGTTACAGTTCCCACAACTGGCGCAACCTGTGCGGCTTGGACGGCTTTAAGTAATGTCTATGCTGACAATGGCGCGTTTGATTATGATGTGACCCTTGATCACTGTCCCAGTATGATGATTGTCGATTATGACGTGATTGCCACTGCGCCTAAACGGACACTTATTTCAGGTATTGGGGACGCGATCGCTAAATGGTATGAGTCTTCGGTCAGTAGTGGTAGCAGCGAAAAAACGATGGTGATCGCGGCTGTGCAAGAAGCGAGAATTTTGCGCGATATTTTATTTCAAAAGTCCGCCGAAGCGATCGCTAATCCAGAAAGTCCCGCATGGCGCGAAGTTGTCGATGCAACCGTATGTCTAGCAGGTGCGATCGGTGGTATCGGTGG
>Ga0194061_1001593_pt1 | contig 13031 bp, 11 predicted proteins | sample SepL2221m_MetaG_FD_163423 | JGI IMG/M metagenome (GOLD analysis project Ga0194061, IMG submission 163423) | Anoxic zone freshwater microbial communities from boreal shield lake in IISD Experimental Lakes Area, Ontario, Canada - Sep2016-L224-21m | ecosystem: Environmental > Aquatic > Freshwater >...
AACTGCAAAGTGCTCAGTAGGCCACCTTTTGGAAGGCCCATATTCTGCGCCTGGGCAGAATATATAAATAGAATCAGGATGAATATTATTGTTTTGTAATTTGCGCTCTACCGATTGCTTTGCAGAGTTAGAAACATGCAGTCTAGGAATTGGCTCAACAGGTGAAAGCAAATTATCATCTTTTAGAAGTTGGCTTAATGCTAGATAGTGCTCTACCATTTTTGGACGATTGATTTTGCTGGGGTTATCTAGAGCTAAATTAATCAGACCAAAACGTAACTCGCCACGGTAACCAATCCGAAAGGGAATGTTAGCTAACCAGGGGATGAGGGCAGATTTAAAACTATTCGGCAATACAAAACACGCTTGGTAGTTTTTAGCCTCAATCTCTTTGGCTAATTGCTTACGTAAGCTCCATTGCAGTTTTTTGTGCTCAAATTTCGCCTCAATGACTTCATGTACTTCGGAGCACGCACGATAGATGGGCGATACCCAATTACTGGCAAGGACATCTATTTTAGAATCCGGATAAAGTACTTTGAGATTAGCTAGCAAAGGTTGCGTCGTTACGGCATCCCCGATCCAGTTTGGAGCAATGATCAGAATCTTTTGCATGGGTTGTATCCCGAGTCAGCGCCCCATGGTCAGGCGCTGATAAGGCTCAGTGTCCGTGCGGCTCAGTGCCAGGAATGAGATTGTACTCAGCGCCACAATATGGGCACTTCGCTTCCCCGGTTTTGGTAATGTCCAAAAAAACCCGTGGATGAGAGTTCCAGGCTGGAGTTTGATTGGTGGGGCAATGCAATGGCAGGTCTTTACCATCCACCATCACAACTTGAGCTTGAGTCATATTCGTCTTCCCGATTACTTGACGTAAGTGAGCCAGGATTTGTATTGATCGTTTCTGCCATAAACCGCATCAAAATACGTCTTTTGAATTTTTTCAGTGATTGGACCACGCTTGCCATCACCAATGGTGCGGTCATCAAGCTCACGAATCGGAGTTACTTCAGCAGCGGTGCCAGTAAAGAAGGCTTCATCTGCAGAGTAGATCTCATCACGGGTAATGCGTTTTTCACGCAACTCGAGTCCGAGGTCTTTTACGATGTCGATAATGGAATCGCGAGTAATGCCATCTAAGCATGAAGCTAAATCTGGTGTGTAGACGATGCCATCACACACTATAAAAATATTTTCACCAGAACCTTCTGAAACATAACCCTCGGTATCGAGCAATAAAGCTTCGTCATATCCATTGGCGGTAACTTCTTGATTAGCCAAAATCGAATTGATGTAATAGCCAGAAGCCTTAGCGCGCACGAGTGAAGAGTTCACAAAGTGACGAGTAAATGAGGAGGTCTTGACTCGAATACCTCTGTTTAGTCCATCTTCACCTAAATAAGCGCCCCATTCCCAAGCAGCAATTGCGGTATGAATAGTGTTGCCTTTAGGGGAAATACCCAGTTTTTCGGAGCCAATAAAAATAATTGGGCGAATGTAGCAAGCCTCAAGCTTATTGCTGTTAACTACATCAACAATTGCCTTGGTGATGACTTCTGGGCTGTAGGGCATGTTCATTTGAAAAATCTTAGTGCCATTAAAGAGCCGTTTTACATGCTCTGGGAGGCGGAAAATTGCTGTGCCTTGGGGGGTTTTGTAGGCTCGGATACCCTCAAAGACGCCCATCCCGTAGTGCAGACTGTGGGTTAGGACATGAATATTGGCCTCACGCCAGGGAACTAGCTTCCCATCGGACCAAATAAAGCCATCGCGGTCAGACATCGACATTTTCTCTACCTTTTTGTATCTAGTTAATCGGTGCGCCGAGGGAGGGTTTATGGCCCTAGACCCAAAATGCGTCTAAGTCCGTATTGTAGAGCAGGCAGGGGACTACGTTGCCCGAGATCCTTTGGGGTATTTGGGCTAGACGATTTAGAATGGAGTATTCCCAATAAACCACCACATTTGCCCAATCCCATGCCGGAACCCTTATTTAAAGTTAAACGTTTAAGTGAATTAGCCCAATCTGGCCAACTCAAGGGAAAGCGGGTTCTAATCCGCGCTGATCTCAATGTGCCCCAAGACGAAGCAGGCAATATTACTGAAGATACTCGTATTCGGGCTTCGATGCCTGCGGTGCAAATGTGTCTGGACGCTGGCGCTGCAGTGATGGTGACCTCTCACTTGGGAAGGCCTACCGAAGGTCAATTTAAATCTGAAGATAGCTTAGCCCCGATAGCTGATCGCATTGCTACTTTGCTTCATCGCAAAGTTCCACTGATTAGTGATTGGGTTAATGGAGGATTTCAGGTGCTTCCGGGCGAAGTGGTTCTCTTGGAAAACTGCCGCTTAAATGTGGGCGAGAAAAAGAATACTGATGAGCTAGCTAAAAAGATTGCTGCTCTATGTGATGTTTATGTGAACGATGCATTTGGGACTGCACATCGCGCTGAAGCAACTACCAATGGTGTTGCCAAGTTTGCACCGGTTGCTTGTGCTGGCCCATTAATGGCGGCTGAGTTAGATGCATTAAGTCGTGCATTAGCAAACCCAAAGCGACCACTAATAGCGATCGTTGCCGGCTCTAAAGTTTCCTCTAAGCTTACTATTCTGAAGGCTCTGTCTGAGAAGGTTGATGAGCTGATTGTTGGCGGCGGCATTGCAAATACCTTCATGCTTGCCAAAGGCTTACCAATTGGTAAGTCGCTTGCTGAGCCAGACCTAGTGAACGAAGCTAGAGAAATTATGGAGCTCATGGAAAAACGTGGTGCGCATGTGCCCATTCCTGAGGACGTCGTAGTTGCGAATGAACTCTCTCCCTTAGCCCGTGCAAATCGTGTACCTGCAGATCAAGTTGCCGAGGATGACATGATTTTGGATATTGGTCCTAAGACTGCTGCTCGTCTTTCCACAATGCTTGCGCATGCAGGTACGATTGTTTGGAATGGCCCATTAGGCGTATTCGAAATTGATCAATTTGGCGGAGGCACAAAAATGCTAGCCGCAGCAATTGCGCATTCACCTGCATTCTCGATTGCTGGTGGTGGTGATACATTGGCAGCAATTGCTAAATACGGTATTGAGAATCAAGTGGATTACATTTCAACTGGCGGTGGCGCTTTCTTAGAATTTCTAGAAGGTAAAACTTTGCCAGCCTTTGCAGTACTAGCCGAAAGAGCGAAAGACTAAATATGCTACGTGCCACAAAAATTATTGCAACTCTAGGACCAGCATCTGAAAAGCCTGAGGTACTACGCGATATGATTCGCGCAGGTGTTGATGTGGTGCGCATGAACTTCTCACACGGGACTGTAGCAGATCATAAAGCGCGTCATGATTTAGTCAGAAGTATTTCTGCGGAAGTTGGTAAAGAGGTTGGCATCATGGCCGATCTGCAGGGTCCTAAGATTCGTGTGGGTAAATTTGCAAACAGCAAAATTCTTCTCAAAGAGGGCGAAAAGTTTATTCTGGATGTCACTTGCGAGCTTGGTGATCAAGTGCGTGTAGGACTTGACTATAAAGAGTTACCTAATGATGTGAAGCCTGGTGACCGCCTCTTATTAAATGATGGCTTGGTTGTACTGCGCGTTGAGAGTGTTAAGGGCGGAGAAATTTTTACGCTCGTGGAGCAAGGCGGCCCACTTTCCAATAATAAAGGCATTAATCGTGCGGGTGGTGGTTTGACAGCACCAGCGCTCACTGAAAAAGACATTGCAGATTTGGACGCTGCAATTGCCATGGGCGTTGATTTCTTGGCAATTAGCTTTCCAAAAGATGGCGCTGATATGGCGTATGCCCGTAAGTTGGCGGATGCCGCTAGTGCTAAATATGGCGTTGGCAAAGTAAGAACCATTGCTAAAGTCGAGCGTGCTGAAGCTATTGAGCCTAAGGCACTAAAAAGCATTATTGCGCAAAGTGATGGAATTATGGTTGCCCGCGGTGACCTGGCTATTGAGGTTGGTAACGCTGCAGTCCCCGCATTACAAAAGCGCATGATTGCTTGGGCGCGTAAGGCTGATAAATTTACGATTACTGCAACGCAAATGATGGAGTCTATGATTAATGCTCCAGTGCCTACGCGTGCTGAAGTCAGTGACGTAGCCAATGCCGTATTAGATGGTACAGACGCCGTAATGCTTTCCGCAGAATCTGCTGCTGGCTCATATCCAGTGCAAACGATTAAAGCAATGGCAGAGATTTGTGTCGAGGCCGAGAAATCAGATCCAGTGAAATTAGATGCCGATTTTTTAGATCAAACTTTTACCCGTATTGATCAAACGATTGCTTTAGGCGCTTTATTTACTGCGCATCATTTGCATGCAAATGCGATTGCTGCTCTGACAGACTCTGGCTCAACTCCAATTTGGATGAGTCGTCATAATATTCATGTGCCTATCTTTGCATTGACTTCAAAGATTGCGACCCAAAGAGCCTTAAGTACTTATCGAAATGTCACGCCAATTGGCTTGGATTACAGCAAGGACCGCGATACTGCCTTGCAAGAAGTAGAAGCTTGTTTAAAAAAGGCTGGTGCAGTTAAAAAGGGTGATACCGTAGTCTTGACTTCGGGTGAGCCAATGGGTGAACCCGGTGGTACGAATACTCTCAAAATTGTTCACGTGAAGTAACTTGTGCATTGATTAACCATTTATCTATATCTATTAAGAGAACATCATGGCTTTAGTATCTTTACGACAACTCTTGGATCATGCCGCTGAAAACGGCTATGGCTTGCCGGCATTTAACGTTAATAACCTTGAACAGGTCACGGCGATTATGGAAGCAGCTAACGAGGCTGACTCGCCGGTCATTATGCAGGCATCAGCTGGTGCGCGTAAATATGCTGGCGAAGCATTTCTACGTCACTTGATCTCTGCTGCTGTCGAAGCATATCCCCATATTCCGGTTGTAATGCATCAAGACCATGGTCAAAGTCCAGCTGTTTGTATGGCGGCGATTAAGAGTGGCTTTACTAGCGTGATGATGGATGGCTCGCTTGAAGCTGATGGTAAAACCGTTGCGAGTTACGACTACAACTTAGCGGTCTCCCAGGAAGTGGTGAAGTTTTCTCACTCCATTGGCGTTACTGTGGAGGCTGAGCTTGGGGTCCTAGGCTCTTTAGAAACGATGCAGGGCGACAAAGAAGATGGTCATGGCGCTGATGGCAAGATGACTCGTGAGCAATTATTAACCGATGTTGAGCAAGCTGCTGACTTTGTTAAAGCAACCCAGTGTGATGCTTTAGCGATTGCAATTGGTACTAGCCACGGTGCTTATAAATTTACCAAGAAGCCGACTGGCGATATTTTGGCGATTGACCGCATTAGAGAAATTCATATGCGTATTCCGAACACTCACTTGGTAATGCATGGTTCTTCCAGTGTTCCACAGGAATTACTTGCAGAGATTCGTGAGTTTGGTGGCGATATGAAAGAAACTTACGGTGTGCCTGTTGAGGAAATTCAAGAAGGTATTAAGAATGGTGTGCGTAAGATCAATATTGATACGGACATCCGTTTAGCAATGACTGGCGCTGTCCGCCGTTACCTCATTGAAAATCCAAGTAAATTTGATCCCCGTGACTATCTGAAGCCAGCACGTGAAGCTGCTAAGAAGATTTGTATTGCTCGCTTTCAGGCTTTTGGGTCTGCTGGTCAGGCATCCAAAATTAAGCCTATTCCCCTAGAAAAAATGGCTGAACTCTATAAGAGCGGCAAACTCACTCAGATCGTAAAGTGAACTAAAGATGCCAGCTTTGTATGCCACCTCCATTAAATCATTACCTTTACTATCTAAAGGTAAGGTGCGTGATGTCTATGCTTTGGGTGATGACAAATTATTGATGATTACTACGGATCGCTTATCTGCATTTGATGTAGTAATGGGTGAGCCTATTCCTGAGAAGGGCATCGTACTCAATCAGATGGCTAATTTTTGGTTTGATAAATTAGCTTCAGTCATCCCAAATCATTTAACTGGAATTGATCCTGCTGGTGTTGTGACTTCTGATGAAATTTCTCAAGTAAAGGGCCGTGCCGTAGTCGCTAAGCGCTTAAAACCAATTTTGGTAGAGGCAGTGGTACGCGGTTATTTGGCTGGTAGTGGCTGGAAAGACTATAAAGAAAGTGGTAAGGTTTGCGGAATTAAATTGCCTACTGGCTTAGAGAATGCTCAAAAATTACCTGAGCCGATTTTTACACCTGCCGCTAAAGCAGAAGTTGGTCAGCATGATGAAAATATCTCATTTGAGAAAGTGGTTGAGCTCATTGGCGAGAAATTAGCAAATCAAATCCGCGAAGTGAGTATTCGTCTTTATAAAGAAGCATCTGAATATGCTGCAACTCGCGGAATTATTATTGCCGACACTAAGTTTGAGTTTGGCTTGGATGATTCTGGCCAATTGGTTTTGATGGATGAGATCCTTACTGCAGATTCTTCCCGCTTCTGGCCATCAGAAACCTATTATGTCGGCTCAAACCCACCATCTTATGACAAGCAATTTGTACGCGATTGGCTAGAAACCGCCCAAGTAAATGGCAAGTTATGGCCTAAGACTGCTCCTGCGCCGCAATTACCAGCAGATATTATCGAAAAGACAGCCCAAAAGTATCGTGAAGCCCTGAATCGTTTAACTCAGGGATAATAGGGTACTCAGTAAATATTTAGGGCATTTGGAGAGGTAGATGAGCAAGAAGCCAATAGTCGGAATAGTGATGGGCTCCAATTCAGATTGGGACACTATGCAGCACGCCGCTCAGATGCTTGAGCAATTTGACATCGCTCACGAGGCTAAAGTGCTCTCAGCGCATCGCATGCCAGACGATATGTTTCAGTATGCAGAAGATGCTCAAGCCAATGGCTTGCAGGCCATCATTGCTGGTGCAGGTGGCGCAGCTCACTTACCCGGTATGCTTGCTTCTAAAACCATTGTTCCAGTTTATGGTGTTCCGGTTGCTAGTAAATACTTGCGTGGTGAGGATTCTTTATATTCCATCGTGCAAATGCCAAAAGGTGTTCCAGTTGCTACTTTTGCGATTGGTGAGGCTGGCGCAGCTAATGCTGCCCTGCATGTCATTGCAAGTCTCGCGTTGCATGATGCAGATCTTGCTAAACGCCTCACAGAGTTTCGAGCAAAGCAATCTGATACTGCGCGCTCTATGAATTTGCCAGGATATTAATTACATGGCAGATCGTATGGAACCCATTTTGCCGGGTTCGTATTTAGGAATATTGGGTGGCGGTCAACTGGGGCGTATGTTCACTCAGGCTGCACAAGCGATGGGATATAAAGTTTGTGTTTTAGATCCTGACTCTGATAGTCCTGCTGGCTCTATTGCAGAAAAATTCATTCAAGCGGATTACACCAACTCAAATGCCCTAAAAGAAATGGCAGCATTATGTAAAGCTGTCAGTACTGAATTTGAAAATGTACCTGCACAAACTTTAGACGACCTAGAATCTCTGGGGGTTTTTGTAGCACCTCGCAGTAGTTGCGTTTCTCTGGCGCAAAATCGGATTGCTGAGAAAAAATTCCTAGCTACCTGGAAGTCTGAAACTAATATTGGCCCTGTACCCTATTTTGTTATTGAACATGATGCTGATATTACACATGTTCCCGTAGATCTTTTTCCTGGAATCTTGAAGACTGCTCGCATGGGTTATGACGGAAAAGGTCAAGTAACTATTGACGATGCCAAAGGTTTGATTGCTGCATGGGATCATTTTGGGCGTGTGCCATGTGTACTCGAAAAGCGTATGGAATTAGATTTTGAGGTTTCTGCTTTAGTGGTCCGCGGCCATGATGATGCGGTTGTAGCATATCCCGTGTCGCAAAATATTCATCGTGCTGGTATTTTGCATACTTCTACCGTACCAGCTCCATCGCTAAAGCCCGCGCAAGAGAAAAAGATTATTGATGCAGCGAAAGCGCTCATTCGGAAGATCGATTATGTTGGTGTTCTCTGTATTGAGTTTTTTGTTCTCAAGAATGGCGATATTGTTGCCAATGAAATCGCACCGCGTCCACATAACTCCGGACACTACACCATGGATGCTTGTGTCTGTAGTCAATTTGAGCAGCAAGTAAGAGCAATGGCTTGTTTGCCTTTAGGAGATACGCGCCAATTAGCACCAGTTTCGATGTTAAATTTATTAGGCGATCTTTGGTTTGAGGGTAGTGAAGATAAGGCAAGAGAACCCGCCTGGAATAAAGTGCTTGCACATCCTGACGCAAAGTTGCATCTCTATGGTAAATCTACTCCTCGCATCGGGAGAAAGATGGGTCATATCAACTGCTTAGGTGAAGCATTGAATGAAGCTCGCCAAAATTGTGCTGCTGTAGCTACTGAATTAGGCATCGAGCCCTAGAAATGTCCACCGATAGTACGCCACTGGATTCTTCTGCAGTGATCAATGAAGCAGTACAGACCTTACGTGATGGTGGTTTAGTCGCATTCCCGACAGAGACTGTATACGGACTAGGAGCAGATGCAAGAAACCCAGAGGCCATCAACAAAATCTTCAGCACCAAAGGTAGACCAGCGAATCATCCACTGATTGTGCATTTAGCTGCGCCTGATAAATTTGATCAAACTCAAGTAGATTGGGCACCATTATTAGCGCCTTGGCTAGAGATGTGTCCGAAGATGCGCTAAAGCTAGTGAATACCTTTTGGCCTGGCCCTCTAACCTTAGTCTTTAAAAAAGATAAGAGTGTTCTCAATGAGTTAACTGGTGGTCAAGATACTGTGGCTATTCGAGCACCTGCTCATCCGATGGCTCAGGAGCTATTGAGGAAATTTAAGAGCGGTGTTGTCGCACCATCTGCTAATCGTTTTGGCAAAGTATCCCCGACTAGTGCTTCTGATGTGCGCAATGAATTTGAAGATGTTCTTGATCTCATGATCTTGGATGGTGGTGATTGTGAACTCGGTATTGAATCAACCATTATTGACATGTCTTCTGAGGATAAAGCTGTTTTGCTACGTCCAGGCGTAATAACTCCAAAAGAGATCTTTGCTAAGACTGGCATTAAGGTACACCAAGCTGGCGAGACAAAGCATGAGCGCTATGAGCTTGCATTGCCAAGAGTTTCAGGAAGCCTAAGGGCGCATTACGCACCAAATACCCCTTTGCGGCTCTATGCACCCGGCCGCGTTTTAGATGCACTCAGCGAATTTCCGGACACGAAGTCCCGCGTGGCAGTTGCAGTTTGGGATTCAGAATCTTCTTTGAGTGAGGATGGTCATCCATCTGTTCATTTTGAGGAAGTAGAAGTACCAAGTGACAGCGGTGGATTTGCTAATCGCCTTTATCGTTCATTGCGCGATTTAGATCAACAAGGTTGGGATTTAATTTTATTTCCTGAGCCGCCCCCTGGTGAAGAATGGGATGGCGTTAGAGATCGACTTCAGCGTGCGTGTTTTGGCTCTGGACCATCTTCAAGCAGCCAGGATAGCAATTGATCATGCGCCTCTAAACCTCTCCAAGCGTTTGGGTGATTGATAAATGAAGTCACTGCATATAGCTTTCCTGATTTACTCATTACATAGCCTGAGATAGCGCGTACATCAGCAAGTGAACCTGTCTTAATCCTGGCCTCAGGCTTTTTCTTAAGATGTAAAAATTTACGCAGTTGTGTCATCAGACGGTTTCTCATCGTGCCATCAGTGCCGGCAATCGGTAGACTATTATAAAAAGCCTCCCCAACTGGCAAATTACGTGCAGTAAATAAAAGTTGATTCATTTGCTCTGCTGAAATAGCCTCATTACGTGATAGGCCTGAACCGTTTTCAATCACCAAGCCAGGAAAATCTAAGCCATTTTGCTTGAGCCAACCCTGAATCACTAATTCTCCATTAGAAGTAGTGGCGGGCTTACCCATTTTTTCTAGTGCTAATGTCAAAAGAAGTTGGCGTGCCATGACATTATTTGAATACTTGTTAATATCAATCACATCATCGGCAAGATTGATGCCTTCAAACTGCAGAAGAATTCGTGCAGCAAGAGGTACATTCCCATTTTTCCCAATAGGTGCTTTTGCCCATGTGCCACCTGATAGTTCCCAGGCAGCAGCAAAGCCTTGCGTCAGAAAAGTGTTGGCATCCAGGGCAACGACATTGTAATTAACACCTTTACAGGCACTAGGAAACGCTCCTGAAAACTGTGCTACCACCAATTGATCTGTTTTAGTCACGCCCTCAGGATCTAAATTAAAACGAATATCACTTTTCCAGTTATCACAGGATCGATCAATTAGCTGCATTTGATTATCGATTTTGAGTTGCGAAAGCACTGGCGTATAGCTAATGTCGATAAACTCGGCGGTACGTGATTTACCCAACTGAAATGAGAGAGTTCGGAATGCATACAGCAATGGATCGGGTGGCACATTGTATGCACGTAGGGCCTCACCATCGATAGTATTGTGCTCCATGACGCTAGGCGCATAAGCGCTTCGATCAAACAATAAGTTGCCATCAATCTTTTGAATGCCAAGTCCTTTCAAGGACTTCATCAGCTTAGCCAGCTCTTCGGGAATCAGTTTTGGATCGCCTGTACCCTGTAAATATAAATTTCCTTTGAGAACACCCTGACGAATCACACCATCGGTGTAGATATTAGTTCGCCAGCGATATTGCGGCCCTAGAATATCTAAACCTGCGAGTGTTGTTAGCAGCTTCATAGTTGATGCTGGGTTCATACCTTCGGCGGCTCGCCAATCTAAGATATTTTTTGAAGTATTTTTTCCTAGTCGATCGCTTCCAATCTCTATTACTGAAATACTCACAGTATCTTTTGGAATTTGATTGCGCTCTAAGCTACTCACAACTGCCTGCGGTAGGGGTATACGTACTTCCTCAGCTTTTGCTGATAATGCAAAAAGGCAAATCCCAGTCCAGAGGACGGTTAGCATTAGAGAACCGAGATGAGGTGTAGGCCGCTGCATTCCCAATAGGATAAACCCAGTAAGCTAGAAGGCAAGGCCAAGTCCTTAATTAATGGCTGGCATGCTTTGCTATATAGCACTCAATGATCTGATTTTGCTCTTCCAGTAATCGAATGAATGCACTTACTCTGTCCGGCAAGGGGCCGGCTATTGCTAAGCTGTCACAGCATTGCACAAAGTGCTGAGCGCTTAGAAGTTGGGCGCCTCCTTTGATCTTATGAATCATGCTTGCTAAGGTAGCTTCATCAATATTTTTAGTTGCAATAATGGCAAGGGTTTCTATATGAACCTTTTTAATTTCTTCCAATATGATCAGAATATGACCTGGATTTTTTTTCAAGAGATTGGAAAAGAGCTCAAATGAGTATTCTCCAGGCATATCTACTACATCTCTATCATCAATTATTTCCTGAGAAGTGAAATAACGGGTTAGCTCGTTCTCTAATGTCATTAAGTTTAAAGGTTTGATAAGCACCCCATTCATACCAGCAGCAAGAAATTGGTGTCGAGAATCTAAGGCATAAATATCTGCAGTAATGCCAATGATGACAATCTGATGATGACCTAAAGAGCGAACATGTTTTGCTAATTCTGATCCCTGCATGCCCGGAATAGATTGATCGGTCAGCATAAGGTCGAAATGTTTCTTGGATAACAGTTCAAGTGCTGTATTTGCGCTTTCGCAAACCTGCACCTCAAGGCCTAGGGCTTGTAATTGCAAGGAAAGAATTTGGCGACTCGCAGGGTGATCTTCAACCACCAATGCCTGAAGTAGACGATTTTCCTTCTGAGCCTGCTTAGAAAATAGCTTTCGGGGGAATGAGGCTTCATCTGCAAGATTATTTTTGGATGCAGCAATACTAGTTCTGGGGAGCGCCACACAAAAATGAATATTGCTACCAAAGCCGGGCGCACTTTCAAAATAAAGCTGGCTGTTCATAGAAGTCACTAAGTGATTAGTAATGGTGAGCCCTAAACCAGTACCATTTTGCTGATCTGTTTTACCTGAAACTTGTTCGAAAGCTTGAAGAGCAAGCTTAATTTCCTCAGAACCCATGCCAATTCCAGTATCGATGACTCTAAATTCAACCAGTTGTCCCGCATGATCATCTGCTAAAACGCTAATTGAGAAATAGATCTCACCGTGATTGGTAAATTTAATTGCATTACTTAGTAAGTTTTGCAGAATTTGACGCAGTCTTAAGGTATCAATCATTAAGACAGCAGCAATTCGGGGATCTTTAGAAGTATGCAAGATTAGATTCTGCTGATTTGCCATGGTTGAGAATGCAGAATGAATATCATCAATCAGAGTATTGAGGCAGCAAGGTTCTATATTTAAGGTAAGCTTGCCAGCCTCAATTTTTGATAGGTCTAGTACTTGATTCAGAATGCCAAGTAATGATTGAGCTGAGGAATGGGCACTCTTCAATAATGATTTTTCGTCTTCCGGAAATTGCCGACTACTCAGCAGTAACTCTTGCACCCCCAAGATGGCATTCATCGGAGTGCGAATTTCATGACTCATGGTCGCAAGAAAGGCAGATTTAGCAGCGTTCGCTTTTTCGGCTAAATCTTTCGATGCAATTAAGCTTGCTGCTTCTGCTTTCTGAAGAGATTGCCTTTTTTGTACCCGCCGTAATAAGAGACTGCTAAGCATCAATATAGCCAAGGTCGATAGCCAAGGAAGAGTGCTCCAAGGAGAGTTTTTATTTGTTTTAGAGTTGAAATCTCCAAGTGCAAATAATCGGCCTGACTCAATGGGGTCTAGCTCGTTTAAAAAATGACTTAAGAGATTATGTAGGGGGCTATCTTCATGTGAAATAATCCAGCGATATTCAAAAGGCTCTCGGCTGTATAGGCCATCAACTCGAAGCTCTGGCTTATCGAACTTCTGGATTAGCTGATGGGCCAGTCGAACGGGCATTACCAAGGCCTCAATATCATTCTTGAGTAAATCGAAAATGAGTTTCTCGGCATGGGAAGAGAGGCTGGCTTGAGAATGACGGGGTATTGGCGGGCTTTCAAAGCCGCGATCAAAGTAGGCAATATTAGCGGGTGAAATGGATTTAATATTTTTAGGC
>Ga0194061_1001594_pt1 | contig 13023 bp, 6 predicted proteins | sample SepL2221m_MetaG_FD_163423 | JGI IMG/M metagenome (GOLD analysis project Ga0194061, IMG submission 163423) | Anoxic zone freshwater microbial communities from boreal shield lake in IISD Experimental Lakes Area, Ontario, Canada - Sep2016-L224-21m | ecosystem: Environmental > Aquatic > Freshwater >...
GGGACGTTTCCATTGCGAGCAAACGCGCGGTTTCTTCGCCGCCCATTTTCTTCAGCGGAATGCCGGTCATTTTGCTGATCACTTCGCGGACCGTTTCTTCGTCCACCGTGCCAACTGTTTCGGACGACGACTCTTTCCACTCCTTTTGAATCTTTTTCATCTGTGTACGAAGGACTTCGGCCTTGTCGCGGAACTCGGCGGCAATTTCAAAATCCTGTCCGGCAACGGCCTGCTCTTTTTCGAGTTCGAGCTTGGCGATCTGGCGCTCCATTTCTTTCATGTCCGGCGGGCGCGTCATTTTGCTTAGTCGTATTCGTGAACCAGCTTCGTCGATCACATCGATGGCCTTGTCGGGCAGGAACCGACCGGTGATGTAACGATCCGAAAGCTTCACCGCTTCAGAAATCGCACCGTCTGTAATGGTGACGCGATGATGGGCTTCGTAGCGGTCGCGCAGACCTTTGAGAATCTGAATCGCTTCGTCCTGGGACGGCGGGTTCACGAGAACGGACTGGAAGCGGCGGGCGAGCGCTGAATCTTTTTCGATGTACTTGCGGTATTCATCGAGCGTGGTCGCGCCGATGCACTGCACTTCGCCTCGGGCGAGCGCGGGCTTGAGAACGTTGCTGGCATCGATGCTACCTTCAGCACCACCGGCTCCGACAAGCGTGTGCAATTCGTCAACGAAAAGGATCACGTTTTTGGTGCGGCGAACTTCGCTCATCACGGCTTTGATACGCTCTTCGAACTGGCCGCGATATTTCGTTCCAGCAACCATCATCGCGAGATCGAGGACGACGACGCGCTTTCCAATCAGCAAGTCCGGAACTTCGCCATCAATGACCATCTGAGCGAACCCTTCGACGATGGCGGTCTTGCCGACACCGGCTTCGCCGAGTAGCACCGGATTGTTCTTCGTGCGGCGGGCGAGGATTTGCAACACGCGTTCGATTTCATTTTTACGGCCGATGACAGGATCGAGCTTGCCTTGCTGAGCAAGCTCCGTGAGGTCACGGCCGAAGCTGTCGAGCGCCGGGGTCTTGCTGTCCTGCTTAGCTTTGTCCTGCGCATTGCCGCTGGTGGACGTAGCGCCTGTACCTTCGCCGATGCTGGCGTGCGCTTCGCCGTCTTTTCCGTGCTGCGTTTCAGCGCCGAGGAATTCCATGACTTCGCTGCGAACGTCTTCGAGCTTCAAATTGAGATTCATGAGGACCTGAGCTGCGAGGCCCTCCTGTTCGCGCAGGAGTCCGAGCAGAAGATGCTCGGTGCCGACGTAATTGTGGTCAAGCGCACGAGCTTCATCGATGGCGAACTCGAGAACTTTCTTCGCGCGAGGCGTGAACGGCAACTGTCCGATGGTGACGACATCGGGCGCCGATTTCACGAGCTTCTCGACTTCGAGGCGGACTTTTTCAAGATCCACTTCGAGGTTCTCGAGAACGTTCGCGGCGACGCCGGAACCTTCTTTGACGAGCCCGAGCAAGATGTGCTCGGTGCCGATGTAATCGTGATTGAAGCGTTCAGCTTCCTGGCGGGCGAATGCCATGACTTTGCGCGCGCGATCTGTGAACCGATCAAACATGTCTTTATCCCCAGTCAAATCGTCTCGTTCAATTCGTGACAACTAGTCCGCATGAGTCTAACAGAACTTCTTCGAAACAACATTCAATAGCGACGGCAATTCCGCGACGTTATTCAGTGCGAAATTTAAACGGGTTCAATTCTAATACCCGATGAAAAAAACGCCCACCTTAATTAACAATAAATCGCGCCAATTTGACGCGATTCTAAGCGGCAAAGGACCATCAGATAGAAACGTGTGCGAAGGGTGTGCCGAGCCCGATCAAAAAATCGCGTGCCCCTGCCAGTGCTCCTCAATCTCCTGTTCTCCTTATCCCCCTAAAGCCGTTCGCCGTTTTCGCGTAAATTCGCTTAAATTCGCGGTAAAAAAAGCCGTTCGCCCTTGCCGTTTCCACGAAAATTCGCGGTAAAAAAACGGGCCTCACAGCATTCTGTGAGACCCGTTTTCTGGCTTCGAGTTTCTATTTACTTCAGTAATTTCAAAAACTCGCGCATCATCGCCGGGTGGTCAGGCCAAGCCCGAGCGGAGACAAGATTGCCGTCCACAACTGCTTCGGCCACGTCGAAATTCATCGTCGCTTGGTACGTCCCACCTGCGCGTTCAACGTCGGACTTCAACGCAGGATATGCCGACATCGTGCGGCCCCGGCATTTGTCGCAGGTGACCAGCAATTGAGCCGCGTGACAGATCGCAGCGATCGGTTTTTTCGTGTCGAAGAAATGGTTGGTGATCTCGACGGCGTGCGGTTCGTTGCGGATGTACTCGGGTGCGCGTCCGCCAGGAATCACGAGGCCCGCGTACTCCGACGGCACGACCTGCGCGAACGACAATTTTGCCGGGATGCGGTAGCCGGGTTTTTCAGTATACGTTTCGAACTCAGGTTCGAAATCGTGGATGACGCTACGGATGACTTTGCCATTCGGAGAAGCGATGACAGCATCAAAGCCCGCTTCAAGCAATCGCTGAAACGGGTACATGACTTCGAGCGATTCGGCACAATCGCCGGTTAAGAGCAGAATTTTGCGAGTCTCGGACATGGGATGGTGCTCCTGTTTGTTTTCTAATTGAAAATACTACGGTTTCACGACAAATCCAACAAACGTCGGCCCACTGGCGACTTTGTACTGCGCGAGTTTTTCGAAGGTGCCTTTGGTTTCGTCACGTTTGAAGACCGTGATGTAGTCCTTCGCCTGGCTGGCTACGATGGCGAATTTGCCGGTCGGATCGAGCGAGAAATCGCGTGGGGTTTTGATCTCGCCGCCGCCGTTTTCATGCGCGACGAACGTTAAATTTCCAGTCGCCGCATCGACCGAATAAATCACGATGCTGTCGTGTCCGCGGTTCGATCCATACACGAATTTGCCGTCCGGGGAAATAACGATGTGGGCAGTCGATTTGCCCTTCATGTCGGTGCCTTCAGGTTGGGTCGGAATCGTTTTCGGATGCGACAACACGCCCGTCGTTTTGTCGTAATCGAAGCGATCCACGGTGCAGTTGCGTTCGTTGATCACGTAGCCGTATTTCGCGCTGGGATGAATCGCCATGTGGCGTGGTTCCGCTTTTTCAACGCTGGCTTCGGCGAACGGAACCGCGTTCGGCGTCAACTTTCCGGTCGCTTCGTCGAACAGGTATTGGTTCACGTGGTTGCTTCCCAGGAACGGAACGAAGAGAAATTTGCCGGAAGAATCGAGCGCGATTTGATGCGCGTTCTTGCCTCCAAGAATCGGTTCGAGCGGCGTGCCTACAGTGCCGTCCGCGTTGATCGGAGCGATGCCGATGTGGCCGCTACCATAGTTCCCCGTGAAGACCCATTTGCCGTCGGGATGCACCAGAATGTGGCACGGCCCACCGCCGCCTGCGGACGCTTCGTTCAATTGCGTCAACTTGCCGTCTTTGGGATCGATGGAGAACGACGTGATTTTTCCTGGAACGATTTCGTTCGCCGCGTACATGAATTTCCGGGACGGATGCACGGCGAGATACGTTGGATTCTTGCCACAATCCGACGTGCTCAATTGCTTCAAGTCGCCGGTCGCGGAATTGAATTCAAAGCACGTCACCGTGTTGTTGTAGCCGCCAATGTAAACGAACGGATTGGCGTCGGCTGCGTGAATCGGGGCGAGCGCGACAGTCATCAGCGCCACGATTAGTCCCAGCACGAGTCGGGACGCGGGCAGGATATGGATTGAAGTCAGCACGAACTGTTCTCCTTGAGATGAATGAATAGTTAGGACGAGTTGACTACACCTGAATCGCGCCGCGAGTTGCCGGGAAATGTAATTGGAATTCGGATGTTTGAAAACACAGACGGGCTAAAAGTCCGTCCTACGATGAAGAACCGTAGGACGGACTTTTAGCCCGTCTGTTCATGTGTTCTAGTCGATAATTCTTACTTCCGCTTCGGCGCGGCGGGCGGAGCGGCCTTGTCTTTCCCGCCAACGCGGTTCGTTTGGAATTTGCTTTGCAGCACACGGTCGAGCGCCGCTTTGGGCATCGGGCGGACGCGGCCATCCACGGTCAATACGTGGTACAACAAACGACCGTCGCCTTTCACCAAACTCGTCGGCTGCTTTTCGTAACACAGGATTTCGTTTCCCAAATCCAGCAAGCTGCGGTTGGGGACATAGACGATGTTGCTGAGGTCGGCGTTGTCAATATCCTGCGCCGTTTGCAACGCGCCACGATTGAACGGGGATTCAAAGATGCTGATGTTCTTCGGATCGATGTAGTTCGACGACAGCAGGTCCGAGAGTTGCGGCGGGAAGCGGTCGAAGTCGGCGGCGTACAATTGCATGTACAGCATGATCTGCTTGAATTTCAAATCAACTTCATCCGAGACGCCGCGCTGGCGCTGCGAATTGATCGCCGGCCACGCGACAGACGCAATCAATCCCGCGAGTGATAAATTGCCGGTCGGCGACGAGAATTCGGTCAACACGCCTTCGCCATTTGACGCGAACGTCCGCGCGGCAGCCATCGGGAACAGGTGCGGCTTCAGCGCATTGATGCTCGGCAATTGCGCCACTGTGTCACGGTCCACCAGCTCTGCTTTCGTGACGAGCGGCAGCAACGAGTTGTATACGTTCGCGAGTTTGGCGAGATCGAAGTAGGTGATTTCGTTGCGCGATTCCAAGAACGATTTCATCACGTCTTTAAAGCGCGGATCTTCGGCCAAGGACGTGCGCGGTGAACCGCGTTGCGCCATCGCTTTGCGCATGGATGCCAGATCGTCGGAGAGGAGCAGGAAATGGCGCTGCGGAACTCCCGCTTCAGCATCCGTGACAAGTCGCGCCCAAGCAGCGAAGAACGGTGTGTTCTTGGACTCCGTGTTATTCATGTTCGCGCGTAGACCCAGTTGCGCGGTCGAACGGTCTTCGCCAATGGCCGATCCTTTTTGGTAGTGAATGGTCAAGCCGGAAGAATTGGTCGTGACATACGAAATTCCCGTTCCCTTTTCCAGCTTGTCCAGCAACTCTTTCATCGCAGGCTCAAGATTGTTGTTTTCGCGATCCAATTCAAGGCAAACGACTGGCTGAAAATTGGACATGATGTGGGACCAGTTTTCGACTTTACCCGCGCGCGGTGCGTAATCGACGAAGACCGAAAACTCGCCTTTGAACAAGTCCATCTTCTTCTTCAAGTCAGACGGTTCTTTCGCGCCAATCGCGCCCCCGAGCCGCTGTTCCATGATTGTCGGGCCGCCGAAGAACGTGCCGAGGAGTTCCTTGTTTTGCGTGTAAATCTCGTGGAGACTTCCGCCCGTTGCCCAATAGAAAAGTTCGTCGCTCGCCACAAACCGTGCGCTGGTGCCTTTGCATCCTTCCATCGGTTTTGCTACGGAATCTTTGGACACCGGGAGGCGCACAAACAATTTCTCGCGAACCGGCGCGTTGGCTCCTTCGCCGACAGTCAATCCAAACGCCATCAATCCAGTGCCCGCATCAGCACCGCCGCGCATTGACATCATGTACTGAAGCCAGACGTTGCCAGCACTTTCTTTGCTCATCAATGATCGCGGATCGAATTGGACGTACGCCAACGACTCGCCTTTTTCATCGCGTCCGACCTGCTTGTACGCGCTCTGATAATTCGGATTCAGCGCCAGCGAACCGACGCCTTTTTTGATCGAGTAGCGTTCAATCGCTTCGGCGACCACACCTTTTCCCTGACCATACACAAACAAATTTTCGACAAATGTCCACTCTTCGTAAACGCCTAGTGTTGTGTTTTCCAAACCGTGCAGACGATAGATGCCTTTATCAGAATCGAAGTCGCGGTAATTTGAATCGATCGCCAATCGGCCGCGATAGTTGTCGTAAATCTGGTCGATGTCCTGCTGCCTGAGCACACCTGCATCACCGGGCGGCATCGATGCGATCAACAAAAAACGCGGCAGTTTTCCGCTGGTCATTCCAGCCAATCCAGCCGCGTCAGCATCAATCGAAATCGCTGCCTGAGCGTCGAGCATGGGCAGAATTTTAAGCAGCAGATCGACTTCTTCATTGCGCCGTTTGGTTTCGGCTTCGCTGCGCGTCCCGTCGCCTTTGACGTACGTGTCACGCAATTTTCCGAACGCCGTGGTGACCGGCGTCAAAATTTCATCTTCAGTGAGCAAGGCCTTGAAGGCTGAACGTTCGAACGCCGCCTTCACGCGCTTGATGTCCGGCGTCGATAAATAAAACGCCGCGTTCTCGGGAGCCAACAATTCCGGGCGCAATTGGCGCGTGAGCCGACGATCCGTCTTCGCTCCATCGTCCTTCACCGGTTCATCCGCAGCGAATGCGGCATGCGGTGCGGCCATGCACACTAATAAGAAGGTGAGAACGCCAAGGCCGGTGGCCGTAAGCGCGAGATTCCGCTTGATCATGTAAAAATACACCTCCGTTGGGCGCCTCAAGTGCTTCAGCTCAAACAGCAAGAACGCTCTTTTTAGTGCCCGCTTATAAGGATTGTTGCCTGTGCCACAACCCTACGAAAATAGCGCATATTCCCATTATCGGACGATTAGAGCACGGAAAACAGCAGTAATTTTGAATATCCGCCCAACCGCTGAGCCTTTTAGTTTCACCCCATCCGTTGCCGTTTTCGCGAAGATTCGCGTCAATTCGCGTTATTCGCGGTCAAAAGCCGTTCGCAGTTCGATTCGTGCCCGCTGTTTGCTACCGATCAAAAACCACGCCGAATCGGTGTACCAATTCTCACACCACTGCATTTTTGAGCCGACTGCTCAAGAACCAGCACTCGCTTATTTCGATTTCATCAACTTTTTTTTAATTCCCGCCCTCAAATCGCAAAAAAGCATGGCAAAAAACTTTGCTTTGGGGTACTAGAGAGTCTCTATTCAGATTTATCCAAAAAGGCTTCGCTCGGACGCGGTTTGAACCGCGTGCACGGGCATTTTCAAAAGGAGTGTCTAGGTGGTCAATTCAAAACGACTTCTCTGGGCCAGTTTCTTCAGCATTTTTGCTGCAGGAGTTGGGTTCGCAATTCGCGGCGGTATCTTGGGCGATTGGGCGAAATTGTACGGCTTCACGAACACCGAATTGGGACAGATCACCGGTGGTGGATTGACCGGCTTCGGCGTCATCATCATTCTCTTCAGCTTCATCGCTGATCGTGTCGGTTACGGCAAGTTGATGGTCGTCGCGTTCGTCTGTCATTTGTTGTCCGCCATCCTCACGTTGTCCGCCGGTGTTGCTTACGCGTCGGGTGGAAAAGACGCTTGTTTCCAAGCGCTGTACTGGGGCATGTTCTTGTTCGCCATCGGCAACGGCACCTGCGAAGCCGTCGTGAACCCGCTCGTCGCCACGCTCTTCCCGAAAGAAAAGACACACTACCTCAATATCCTCCACGCTGGCTGGCCGGGTGGCTTGATTCTCGGCGGTTTGGCCTCAGCCGTTCTCGCTGGCAACATCCGCTGGGAAATTCAGATGTGCTTGTTCCTCGTGCCAACCGTGCTGTACGGCGTGATGATGCTCGGCCAGAAGTTCCCGATCTCCGAATCGCTCAAGGCCGGTACGTCGTTCGGCAAAGTGCTCGCTGAATTCGCCGCGCCCGTCCTGTTGTTCCTGCTCGTCATTCACGCGATGGTCGGTTACGTCGAACTCGGTACGGACAGCTGGATCGGTAAGATCACGGGTACGATCATGGCCAGCCCTCAGAACGGTTTGCTGTTGTTCGTGTACACGTCCAGCTTGATGTTCGCGATGCGCTTCTTCGCCGGTCCGATCGTGCACCGCATCTCCCCGCTCGGTCTGCTCTTCGTCAGCGGCATTCTCGGCTTCTTGGGATTGTCTCTGCTCGGTCGCGCTGAAAGCGTGATCGGATGCGTGATTGCAGCGACGGTCTACGCCTGCGGCAAGACGTTCTTGTGGCCGACGATGTTGGGTGTCGCGTCCGAACAGTTCCCACGCGGTGGCGCCGTGACGCTCGGCATGATGGGCGGCATCGGCATGCTCTCCGCCGGTTTGCTCGGCGGTCCCGGCATCGGCTTCAAACAGGATTATTTCGCATCCCAGGAATTGCAGAAGACGCCAGCCGTTTACGACCGCTACAAGGCCGAAAACGAAAACGCGTTCCTCGGATTCAAGGTCAAGGGTTTGGACGGTGCCAAAGTGGGTGTCGTGGAAGACGGCGGCAAAGCCATGGCCGACGATTTGGCCAAGCTCGACGCCAACAAAGCCGCGCCGAAAGACAGCGGCAAGGAATTGCGCGCGTTGAACGATTGGTGGAAGAACATCGCTCAGAAAACTGCCGCCGACGACAAAAAGGTCGTCGAAGGTTCCGTACTCTTCGGAAGCAAACAAGCGCTTGTCTATACCGCGTTCGTCCCGTTGACGATGGCCATCTGCTACCTCCTGTTGTTGCTCTATTTCAAGGCAAAAGGTGGTTACAAACAGGTCCACATCGAAGAAGAAATCGCGGCTGCCGGCGCGGATATGTAAGCGTCGCGTCTCAAAAATGTGTCTTCAAAAACACCCTCTCGCCATTGAGAGGGTGTTTTCTTTTGAGACATTTTGATTTATTTTGGTTTTCCATCCTGAATTCGGTAACCACACGTCCGAGTGCGGTGTATGAAATAGTCCTGTTGCTCGTCATCGAAAACAGTTGGCCAAAACTTCACGTGGGTGCTTTCATGATCAAACGTCTCTCGCTGTCCCTGTTCGTGCTGCTCTGCACACTGGCGTCATTCGCCACGCTGCACGCCGCCGAGAAAATCACGCTCCAAAAGGGCGACCACATTTCCATCATCGGCGCCGGTTACGCAGACCGATTGCAGCACGATGGCTGGATCGAAACGCTGATCCAAAAAGCGCATCCCCAGCTCGAATTGGTGATTCGCAACATCGCTTTCGCTGGCGATGAAGTCGTCACGAAAGTCCGCACCGAAACCGGCGCGACGCGTGAAGAATGGCTCACCCGCCTCAAGACCGACGTTGTCCTCGCCTTCTTCGGCTTCAATGAATCCTTCGGCGGTGATGAAGGCCTTCCGAAATTCAAGACCGACCTCGACGCGTTTTTGAAAGAAAAACTCAAAGCCAACTACAGCGGCAAGGGTGCTCCGCGCATCGCCCTCTTCTCACCGCTCTGTCAGGAAAAGCTTCCCGATCCGAACATGCCGGACCCGACGGCCAATAACAAAAATCTCGCGAACTACACCGCCGCGATGGCCGAAGTCGCCAAAGCCAACAACGTCCTGTTTATCGATCTCTTCTCTTCGACGAAGAAGATGTACGAAGACTCAAAAGAGTCGTTCTCCTTCAACGGAATTCATTACACAGCGTCCGGCAACGAACGCCTCGCGCCGGTCATCTTCAAAGGTGCCCTCAACGCAGACCTCCCGTCCCCCAGCGGTGAATTGGACAAATTGCGCGCCGCCGTCATCGAAAAAAGCGAAACGTGGCACGACCGCTACCGCACCGTCGACAGCTACAACATCTACGGCCAGCGCTCCACGATCGCCTACCAGTCCGGCAAAGACGGCCCCAAGATTCGCAACGATTTCATCATGCACAAGGAAATGGATGCCCGCGACGTCATGACCGCCAACCGCGAAAAACGCGTCTGGTCCGTGGCCAACGGCGGCGACGCCAAGGTTGACGATTCCAACGTTCCGAAGATTCCGAAAATCGGTACCAACTTGCAAGGCACCAATCCCGACGGCTCGCATGTTTTCTTGAGCGGCGAAGAAGCGATCTCGAAAATGACCTTGGCCAAGGGTTGCAAAATCACGCTCTGGGCCAGCGAAGAACAGTTCCCCGAACTCGTCAAACCCGTGCAGATGAACTGGGACACGAAAGGCCGCCTCTGGGTCGCCGCGTGGAAGAACTATCCAGAACGCACGCCCGACAGCAAAGACGGCGACAAGCTCTTGATTTTTGAAGACACCAAAGGCACCGGCAAGGCAGATAAATGCACGACTTTCGTGGACGACCTCAACTGTCCGACCGGTTTCCAATTCTACAAAGACGGCGTCCTCGTCATGCGCTCGCCCTCTTTGCTTTTCCTCCGCGACACGACCGGCGGCGACAAGCCCAACTTTAAGGAACGCGTCCTGATGGGCCTCGACGCAGCCGATTCGCATCACGAAACGAATTCGATGGTCCTCGATCCGGGTGGCGCGACGTACTGCTCCGACGGTGTCTTCCATCGCACTCAAGTCGAAACCGCCAACGGTCCCGTTCGCAACACTGACGGCGGCATCTACCGCTTCGAACCGCTCACCAATCGCTTCGAACGCTACGTCCCATACGGCTTCGCCAATCCGCACGGACGTGTCTTCGATGCCTGGGGTACGGACATCATCACTGATGCCACGGGTAACGCGAATTACTTCGCGCCAGCCTTCAGCGGCCGCATCGACTTCCCGCAAAAACACGCAGGCATGGAACAGTTTTGGAAGCGTCCGTCGCGCCCTTGCCCGGGCACGGCGTACCTCACCAGCCGCCATTTTCCCGAAGAATATCAGAACAATTTCTTGAACGTGAATTGCATCGGCAAGCAAGGTATCTTCCGCGTTAAAGTCACCGACGACGGCTCAGGCCTTAAGGGCGAAACGCTCGAAGATTTGTTGATGTCCAGCGACAAGAACTTCCGCCCGGTTGGCGTCAGTGTCGGACCCGACGGCGCGCTGTATGTCCTTGATTGGGCCAACGCGATCATCGGCCATTTGCAGCACCATTTGCGCGATCCGAACCGCGATCAAATCCACGGTCGAATCTACAAAATTACGTTCGAAGGCCGCCCGCTGTTGAAGCCGACGCCGATCCACGGCGAGCCTATCGCAGCGCTTCTCAATGTGCTCAAAGAACCCGAAGACAACACCCGCATGCGCGCCAAGCTCGAACTCGGCAAGCACCCGGCGGCTGAAGTCATCGCGGCAACGAAGACGTGGGTCGCCGGTCTCGACAAGAACGATCCGAACTACGAACACCACGTCCTCGAAGCGCTCTGGGTTCACCAGTGGCACAACGTCGTCGATCTCGATTTGTTGAAACGCGAATTGCACTCGCCCAATTTCCGCGTGCGAGCCGCCGCCGCTCACGTCCTCTGCTACTGGCGCGACCGTGCGCCCGACGCGCTTGCGTGGTTCAAGGAATTAGCCAACGATGAACACCCGCGCGTCCGCTTGGAAGCCGTTCGTGCCGCCAGCTTCTTCGACGGCAAAGACCTTCCCGCAGCCTACGACGTCGCGTTCAACGTCCTCAAGCACCCGATGGACTACTACTTGAATTACACGTACCGCGAAACGATTAAGCAACTCAAATCGCTCAGCAAAACCGTCCCCGTTCCTGCTGATCCGGAACTGGCCAAGATGGTCGAACACGCTGAAAAAGCGCCGAAGCCCGCCACGGAAGATAGTGTGAAATACGGCCCGACGCGCAAGCTCAGCAAGCCCGAGCAAAAGGTGTACGATCAGGGGCACCAAATCTACACCCGCGATTCGCACTGCGCGACCTGCCATCAGTTGAACGGTCAGGGATTGATCCCGGCCATTCCGCCGTTGACGAGCAAAGAATGGCTCGTCGGCAACGACGAACGCTTGATCAAGTTCGTGCTCAAAGGCTTGATGGGTCCGGTCAACATCAACAACCGTCACTACGACACCAGCAAAGGCACTCCGCCAATGACCGGTTTCGAAGGCTTGCTCAATGATAACGAAGTTGCCGCTGTGTTGACGTACATCCGCCAGTCCTTCAAGAACGACTACGACCCCATCAAGCCCGAAGCTGTGAAAAAAGTTCGCGCTGCAATCGAGAAGAAGGCTGGCGCGTATGAGATGGCAGAATTGATGAAAGAGCACCCGATTGCCGGTTGGGAAAAGTGGGCCGATTACAAAGAACCCGAAGTCAATCCGGAAACGTTGCTCGCTCAATTCCAAGGCCAGTTGACCGGCGGCAACGCCGAAGCAGGCAAGAAGCTCTTCTTCGAAAGCGAGAAAGTCCAGTGCGCGAAATGCCATAAAGTCAACGGCAAGGGCGCAGACGTCGGACCCGAGTTGAGTAAAGTCGCCGCAGACGTAACGAAGACCCGCGCGCACTTCCTTGAATCGTTGATCCTCCCGAGCAAGATCATCACGAAGGGCTTCGAAACTGAAATGGTCAAGCAGAACGACGGCCAGGTCATCGTCGGCATCGTCAAAAGCGACGACGCTAAATTCCTGAAAGTCATGGGTGCCGATGGTAAGTTGGTCACAATCAAGAAAGAAGACATCAAATCCCGCAAGCAGCAAAAAGAATCCTCGATGCCGCCGATGGGCGAAGTGCTGAGCAAGACCGACATCGCCAACGTCATCGAATATCTGTCCACGCTGAAGTAAGAGTGGACGCGACAGAATTAAAGTGAAATCAAGAAACGCGCACGGATATCGTGCGCGTTTCTGTGTATATGGACATATCGATTTCCCACAAAGGACACGCCATGACATTCCGCATTCTGTTGTGCTTCGTTGCCGCGCTCGCGTTCAATTTATTCGCGCTCGAAAGTCCTTCCACCGATCCCGTTGCCAAAGGCCAGCGCGTGTTTTCGGCGGGGCACAGTTTTCATTTTGCCATTCCCGATTTGCTCAACGAAGTGGCGAAGGGTGGGGGATATGCGGATCACTCTATCGCTGGGAAGTCGATGATCGGCGGATCGAAATCCATTCAGCATTGGAATGTCAAAGACGAAGCCAACAAAGCCAAGGAGCTGCTCAAAGCGGGTTCGGTTGACGTGCTCACGCTGACGCCGATTTATCTGCCGGATGATGGCGTTGAAAAATTCGCGACGCTGGCACTCGAACACAATCCCAACGTTCGCGTCACGGTCCAGCAATTCTGGCTGCCGTATGACGCGTACGAACCGCATTATACCGATCTTTATTAATTAATTCCGAAGCAATAGCCGATACCAATTAACGGGGGGAGATTGCGGGGTATCGGCCATGGGAGCAGCGTTGAAAG
>Ga0194061_1001596_pt1 | contig 13016 bp, 12 predicted proteins | sample SepL2221m_MetaG_FD_163423 | JGI IMG/M metagenome (GOLD analysis project Ga0194061, IMG submission 163423) | Anoxic zone freshwater microbial communities from boreal shield lake in IISD Experimental Lakes Area, Ontario, Canada - Sep2016-L224-21m | ecosystem: Environmental > Aquatic > Freshwater >...
CGGGTGGCCGTGCGTCCATCGGTGATGCGCAGGGTAACTCCGCCAGCGGTGGCCAGCGTGTCGCCCTGTGCGGCAGCAGCCTCAAAGGGCACCTGGCTGGTCAGCAAACGTTTCGTCAAAGCCTGCGCCGCTGCTGTTTGTCCATAAATTACGATGTCGTTCGGCGCGACATTCGCGGGCGCCGAGGCGGGTAGCGTTTTGCTGGCGCCATCCAGGTAGTTGTAAAAGCCACGCCCGGTTTTCTTGCCCAGAAATCCGGCGTCGACCAGATCTTGCTGAATCAATGAGGGCGAAAAACGCGGATCGTTGAAATAGGCGCGCCAGACCGAGTTGGTGACAGCAAAATTGACATCATGGCCGATCATGTCCATTAGTTCAAACGGCCCCATGCGAAAGCCACCTGCCTCGCGGCAACAGGCGTCTAGCGTGGCACAGTCGGCGGCGCCTTCGGTCAATACGCGCAAGGCTTCCCCGTAATACGGGCGCGCCACCCGGTTGACAATGAAACCGGGTGTGGATTTGGCGCGTACCGGGGTCTTGCCCCAAGCCGCGGCAGTATCAAACAGCGTGTGAGTCACCTCGGGGGCGGTTGCCAGGCCAGACACTACTTCGACCAGTGCCATGAGCGGTGCGGGGTTGAAGAAGTGCAGACCCGCCAGACGGTGCGGTTGTTTCAGCGCAGCCCCAATAGCGGTGATCGAGATGGATGAGGTGTTGGTGGCCAGGATGCAGTCCCCGGACACCAGTACTTCCAGGTCGCTGAACAGCTTTTGCTTCACCTGCAGGTTTTCAACAATGGCTTCCACGACCAGACCGGCATCTGCCAAATCGGAGAGCGTGGGTGCATCGAGCAGGCGGCCACCCGCCTCTTGCGCCGCCTGCAGGCTCATCTTGCCCTTGGCTGCCATTTTTTCAAACTGGGCGCAGATGCCCGCAATGGCTTGAGCGGCTGCACCGGGACGGGTGTCGTGCAATTTGACCTTATGCCCGGCTGCGGCTGCCACCTGGGCAATACCGGCGCCCATGGCACCGGCACCAATCACGGCAACCACCGTCTGCATAGAGAGTGCTTGGGTCATTGCTTTCAGTTTCCTGTGAATTTGGGCGCGCGTTTTTCCATAAAGGCGGCCACGCCCTCGGCAAAGTCCGGGCTCCAGCCGAGTTCGCGCATGAAGCCACCCTCCATGTTGAGCTGCTGCTCCAGCGTGTGGTTGGGTGCGGCATGCATGGCGGCACGGGTGCGCACCAGCGCCTTGGTTGGCATGGCGGCTAGCTGCGTGACCAGCTTGTCGACCGTAGCGGGCAAATCGGCGTCATCCACCACCTGCCATATCAGGCCCCACTCAGCGGCTTTTTCTGCCGGCAGCTTGTCAGCCAGCAAGGCCAAACCCAGTGCGCGCGCCATGCCGACCCGCTGCGGCAAAAACCAGGTTCCGCCTGTATCGGGAATCAAGCCAATTTTGCTGAAAGCCTGTAAAAATGAAGCGGACCTTGCCGCGATCACCAGATCGCAGGCCAGCGCCAGGCTGGCTCCGGCTCCGGCCGCGATTCCGTTGACCATGGCCACTGTAGGCACACGCAGGTTTTGCAGTCCCAGCACCAGGGGCTTGTAGTTTTGTTCCACTACATTGCCAATGTCGGGCAGTAGAGGTCCCAAGGCCATGTCAGGGTCTGCGAGGTCTTGCCCGGCGCAAAACCCCCGCCCCGCCCCGGTGATCACCAGCACACGAATGCTTTTGTCTTCCTGCACGGTAGCCAGCGCACTGCGCATCTCGGCATGCATGGCGCCGTTGAAGCTGTTGAGCTTGTCGGGGCGGTTGAGCGTCAGGCGGGCAATGCCGCCAGTCTGCACTTCGAAGTGAATGTTCTGGTAAGTCATAGCGATCTATTGAGAGTCCTGGCGTGCGATACGCATGGCTTCGCGCAACACAGCGATGTCACCCACATGGTTAGCCAGTAGCAACACCAATTTGGCGTTGACCATGGCACTCTGTTCGTCGCTCAAGTCACGGTGGGTGTCAATCAACGCTTCGTAAAAATCGTCACCTGGGGTAAAGGCATGAAAGTAACGTTTGCCGGATTCAGAAAAATTGGGTTTCAGGTTCAGTGACATGTCGTGCTCCTCAATATTGGTTGCAGGTGGCACGCGCAACGGCAGTAATCACCAGTGCGTTGTTAAAACTGCGCCAGCGCGCCGCCACATGCTGGTCAGGGCGGATCAGATACGTGGTGCCATCCTGGGCATCAAAATGCTCGGCAAAACGACCGGCCCGGTCTTCCAGCATGCGCACGCCCTGACCTGTAGCACCCGCTTTGGCAGCAATCAGCACCACTTCCACGGCAATGGCCTGTGATGCCAGCGCTTTAAATTCGGCCAATTGGGCGGTGGTCACACTGTTCAGCTCATTCACATAAACCAGCGCCATGAACTGGTTACCCATCTGATCGAGCAACCAGGCAGCCTGGCCATCCACTCGCATGGGCGCATCATCCATTGGCGCACCGGGCACCATGTCGCCGGCAAACACAACGCTGTCAGGTGTGTTCAGGCTGGACTCGGTCAGGATGGCAGGCACCGACAAACGCCCGGAGTTGACCAGTGCACGGGCAAACGCATGGTCGCGTGCCAGGCTGAGGGTGGCATTGCGAAACATCAATGAGGTCTTGCTCTTGGGTGTGATGAAGTCAGTGGAGCGGGTGGAGTTCATCAGGTTCTCGTCCGCGGCAAACACCCGCTCTTCTGAGTAGCTATCGAGCAGGCTGCTCGGGGCCTTGCCTTCAATCACCAGCTTGAGCTTCCAGCACAGGTTGTCGGTGTCTTGAATGCCGGAATTGGCCCCTCGTGCACCAAAAGGTGACACCTGGTGCGCGGCATCCCCCGCAAACAACACATGGCCGTGGGTGAAGGCATTCATGCGGCGGCACTGAAAGGTGTACACACTGACCCACTCCAGCTCAAACTCACGGTCATCGCCCAGCATGGCCTTGATGCGCGGAATGACCTTCTCTGGTTTCTTTTCTTCTTCGGGGTCGGCGTCCCAGCCCAACTGGAAGTCGATGCGGTAGACGTTGTCCGACTGGCGGTGCAGCAACACCGACTGCCCGGGGTGAAACGGCGGGTCAAACCAGAACCAGCGCTCGTGTGGAAAATCAGCCGTCATCACCACATCGGCAATCAAAAAACGGTCTTTGAAAATCTTGCCGTCAATGTCAAGGTTCATCATGCGCCGAATGCCACTGCGAGCCCCGTCAGCGACCACCAGCCAGTCAGTCTCCAGTGTGTAAACACCATCTGGTGTCTCAACCTGCAGCGTGGCGCCATCACCTTGGGGTGTCACAGACAACACCTTGTTCTTAAAACGCACGTTCAGGTTGGGTAGTTCTTTGGCGCGGCTGACCTCAAACTCCTCCAGGTAGTACTGCTGCAGGTTGATCATGCCGGGGCGCTTGTGGTCGGCTTGCGGCAACAGGTTGAAGTTGTACACCTCCTGCTCGCGGAAGAACGTGCGACCCACGTTCCAGCTCACACCCTTGTCCACGCAGGGTTGGCCCACGCCGATGCGATCCAGCACTTCCAGTGCGCGCTTGGCGTAGCACACGCCGCGCGAGCCCACCGACACGGTGTCGTCGTCGTCGAGAACCACCACCGGCACGCCGGATTGGGCCAGTTCAATGGCTGCCGCCAGGCCCACCGGGCCAGCACCGACCACCACCACGGGGTAGCGTTTTTTCTCTGCGCCGCTTTGTTCAGGCGGGCGGACGTAATCGAATTTTGGATATTGGTAAGTGCTCAGCATGCGTTTGTCTCCTGTATTTTTTTGTGGATGCGACCAGCCAGACTTGTTTACTCTGCGGCTTGCAGGCCGTGCCACATTTCCTTGTCGCGCTCGGCCGTCCAGATGCGCGGGTGTTTGATGCCACTGGCCTCGTCCACTGCACGGGTCACGTCAAACGGCAGGCAATGCTCATAAATGAATACATGGCCAAACTTGGGGTCCATCGCCTTGCGGCAATGCGCCATAGCCTGGTTCAGGTTCATGCCTTGGGACACAGCCTCTTTGGCTGAAGTGAGCAGTGTGCTGACGAAATCACGCGTGTAAGCCAGGCCAGCGGCGACACGCTCGGGTGTGTCCAATGCAGGGCCACGGCCGGGGACGATTTTTTCGGGCTTTAGTGCGGCCAGCGCGTCCAGCGTTGCGGGCCACTCTTCGAGCTGCGCATCGCCGGTGTAACAGGCTGCGTCCGCTTCCATCAGATCACCCGAGAACAACACTTTCTCAGACGGCACCCAGACAATCGTGTCGCCCTTGGTGTGGCCCGGGCCAACATGCATGATTTTGACTTCCAGCCCCGATAGGTAAAGGGTCATCTGCTCCTGAAATACGAGCGTTGGCCAGGTCAGGCCGGGAATGGAATCAAAGGCATCAAACAGGCGCGGAAAGCGTTCGTACTCGCTCTGCATGTCTTGCGCGCCGCGCTCGACAATCATCTCGTATGTGCCTTGGCTGGCAATGATTTCCTGCATGCCTGCGGCCTTATAGCCAGAGGCACCCAGCACCCGCACGGCGTGGTAGTGCGACAGCACCACGTATTTGATCGGCTTGTCGGTCACCTTGCGAATCTCGGCAATCAGGCTTTGCGCCATCACCGGTGTGGCCAGCGCGTCGCAAATCAACACCGCCTCGTCGGTGATGATGACGCCAGTGTTCGGGTCGCCCTCGGCCGTATAGGCCCAGCAGTGTTTGGAGAGTTGGGCAAACGTGGTCTTTTTGACTTCCAGGTCGGCTTGAGACGCGAATTTCTTGGTCATGGGGGTCCTTGGGTTAACTTGTTGGGGTGTTTACATGCCCAGGTACGCGGCGCGCACCTGTTCGTTGCTGATAAGTTCCTTGCCGGTGCCGGTCAGCGTCACGGTCCCCGTCTCAAGCACATAGCCGCGGTCGGCAATGTCCAGCGCGGCCAGAGCGTTCTGCTCGACGAGCAGAATCGTCATGCCCTGACTTTTGAGCGTTTTGATCACTTCAAACACCTCTTGCACTAGCAAGGGCGCCAGCCCCATCGACGGTTCATCCAGCAGCAGCAAGCGCGGGCGACCCATCAAAGCTCGGCCAATCGCCAGCATCTGCTGCTGCCCTCCCGACAGTGTGCCCGCAGGCAGGGCGCGCTTTTCCTTCAAGATCGGGAACATGGTGAATATCTTCTCCATGTCACCGTCCACCTGGTGCCGAGGCTGGGTGTAGGCCCCCAGGCGCAGGTTGTCCTCGATCGACAACGGCCCAAAGACCTGGCGGCCTTCTGGGCTTTGGCAAATTCCACGGCGCATGCGCTTGTCCGATCGCAGCTTGCTGATGTCTTCCCCATCGAAGTGGATGCTGCCCGCACTCATGGGCTGCACGCCCGACAGGGTGCGCAAAAACGTGGTTTTTCCGGCTCCATTGGCTCCGACCAGCGCCACAGTTTCGCCCCTGCGCACTTCCAGGCTGATGCCCTTGAGCGCCTTGATGCGACCGTAGCAGCTTTCCATGACCTGCACGCGTAACAACACCGCTGCCTGGGCAATGGCAGCCTTGGGTTGCAAATCGCCGGCGCTGTGCGCGCCCAGGCCGACAGACTCGGGCGCTGTACTGACGATGCGGTGGTACAGCTCACGGAACTCGGCCTGCGCCTGATCGCCAAACACCGGGTCGCTGCTATCCAGAAAAGCCCGATTAATGTCAACCCAGTCTTCCTTGAACAGGGCTTTACGTGCCAGTGGCATAACCTGCTTTTCTTCGGTCAGGATGTGCTTTTTCATGCCAGCCGTATAGGTATGAAACTGGTTGGCCAAACTGGACAGCGGGAGGCTACCGTTGGCTGCCATGGCCAGACTCTGGCGCAGTGCTGTCAGTCGACCCAGGCCAGCCCGATGGTCAGCTTGCAGGGCATCGAGCGTGTCGGCGGCGTAGGGGTTGCGCAGTCGCAGCATCGGAAACAGGTAATCGTCTTCCTTGGGATGGTGTGAGCGCTCGACAAACTGCTCTATGTAGTCCAGCACCGAGCTGAAAAAGGCCAGATCCAGCGGTGCGCCAGCTTCCATGTCGCTGGCCAGTTGATCGACAGTCGTGGCCAGTCTCCACAGGTTGTTATGGTCTTCGCTGATGATGCGCAGTGCGTCCATGTTTGTTTCTCCTTCAGGCGTGAGCGCCCAAATAGGCTGCTATCACATCCGGGTTGTTGCGCACTTCCACACCCGAGCCTTCGGTGAGTTTTTTGCCATAGTCAAGCACCAGAATACGGTCCGACAGGTTCATCACCATCTTCATGTCGTGCTCCACCAATACGACGGTGACCCCGGAGTCGGCCACCTTGCGCACCAGTTCATCGACTTCAATGGTTTCTTTGGGATTCAGACCGGCGGCGGGCTCATCCAGAAAAATCAGGCGCGGCTTCATGGCCAGGGCGCGGGCAATTTCCAGGCGCTTGAGGGCGCCGTAAGGCATGCTGTCGGCGCGTGCGTTCACGTAGTTTTTCAAGCCCACAAATTGCATCAGTTCGGCGGCTTCTGCATGCAGTTCTCGGTCACGCTGGCGCAACGCTGGCCAGCGCAATGCCGCCTTGATCAGGTTGCGGTCCAGTCGCAGGTGCGCGCCCACCATCACGTTTTCAATGGCGCTCATGTTCATGCAGATCTGCAGATTCTGAAACGTGCGTGCCACACCCCGGCGGGCCAGTTCGTCAGGAGATTTGCCCGCAATGGACTCCCCATCGAGAAGGATGGTGCCGGTGGTGGGGGTGTAAATGCCGGTGATCAGGTTGAACAGGGTGGTTTTGCCCGCACCATTGGGGCCAATCACGGCATACACAATGCCGGCGTCAATGGTGAAGCTGACGTTTTGCACCGCCTTGACACCGCCGAAGTGGATGGAAAGGTCTTTGACTTCTAGCAGGGCCATGCTCATTCCCCTTTGTCAAACTTGGCGGCCAGCGTAGGCACCAGGCCTTTTGGCAGAAAAATCATGCACAGCATCAGAATCGTGCCAAAGGCCACGGTTTCCCAGCCCTCAAACGAGGTCAGGGCTTGCGGCAAGGCGGTGAGCAGCACGGCACCCACCACCGAACCATACACCGAGGCCATGCCTCCAATCACCACCATGGTGACCAGCTCGATGGAGTGGAAGAAATCTGCCAGGTTGGGCGTCACAAACCCTACGTAATGCGCGGTCACGCTACCCATGATGCTGGCAAACACGGCTGAAAGCACAAAAATGGCCACCTTGTAACGCACCACATCCACCCCGACAACCTTGGAGGCGACTTCACTGCCATGCAAGGCGCGCAGTGCCCGGCCAAAGGGTGAGTCAATCAGGCTGAGCGATGCCCAGACGCTAACGGAAAGCAAAATCGCCACGATCCAGTACCAGTGCTTGTCGCCCGATATCTCAAAGCCAGCCAGGCTCATGGGCGGCACGGACATGCCGTCGGGGCCGCCGGTCCACCTGGCTTCGGTGCGCACCACGATGTTGATGATGATGCCCAGGCCCAGCGTTGCCATGGCCAGGTAATGGCCTTTGAGCTTGAAAATGGGCCGTGCCACGGTGGCGGCCAGCAGGCCTGCAGCGGCTGCGCCCGCCGCCATGGCCAACAGCGGATGCCAGCCAAAGTGTGTGGGCAGGGCGGCAGTGGCATAAGCGCCAATTCCCAGAAAGCCCGCGTGCCCCAGGCTGATCTGGCCAGCAAATCCGATCAGCAGGTTCAGGCCCAGCACGATCACGGCATTGATGGCCATGCGGATGGCCAGGTCAACATAAAAACTGTTGGGTAACACAAAGGGCAGTATCAGCAGCACCGCCATGATGATGTACAGACCCAGGAATTGGTTGTTTTTCATGACTCAGACCCGGTCGGTAGATTTGCCGCCAAACAGACCGCGTGGCATGAAGAACAGGATCAGCAGGATGAGCACAAATGGAATCGCATCCTTATAAGACGACGAAATGTAGCCCGCACCCATCGCTTCCAGAATGCCCACCAGCAAGCCGCCTACCACCGCACCCAGGCCATTGCCCAGCCCGCCGACGACAGCCGCCACAAAACCCTTGAGCCCCAGCATGATGCCCACGTCATACGATGTAAGTGTGATGGGTGTTACCAGAATGCCGCCCAGCGCACCCAGCGCTGCAGACATGGCAAAACTCAAAAACAGCACCCAGTTGGTGTTGATGCCAACCAGTTCGGCTGCCACCCGATTGAACGAGGTGGCCAACATCGCCTTGCCGTGCAAGGTGCGGTTGAAAAAGTACCACAGCGCCACCACCACAATGGCCGTCACACCCAGCACCCACAGGCTTTGTGGCATCAGCGTGGCGCCCAGAATGCGCAGTGGCACATCACCCGAAAAAGCCGGCAGGCTGAAGGTGCCCTTGCCCAGCCAGACCTGAATCAGGCCTCGGATCACCAAAGACGCTCCGATGGTGATGATGATCAGTGTGACCGATTCAGCCCCTTTGACTGGCTCAATCGCCAGCTTTTCAACCACCACGCCTACCAGGGCGGGCACCAGAATTGCCAACGGCAATGCCAGAGGCAAGGGCATACCCCCTTGGGTGAAAAACACCGCCAACATACCGCCAAGCATGATGAATTCGCCTTGCGCAAAGTTGATCACATTGCTGGCGTTGTAAATCAGCGTAAAGCCCAGGGCCGCCAGCGCATAGGTGGCACCGACGGTAACGCCCGAGAAAAGAAACTGCAAAAACTCGGCCAGCATCAGGCGCCCACCCAATGAACCTGGCGGTGATAAATTGTTTGTTGACCTTGGGGCACAGAAGTCTCCTCGTGGTTTGGCCAGCGCATGAATTGCTGGGATTTGGCGTCTTTCAATTGCCGGGAATTCTGACATTCAGAACTGGTTACGTCAAATGAAAAGATACGCAAAATCAATTTATGTCGAAAGTTTTGTATCGCATTCGGGTTTGTACTTAGTCCGATTTAGGGTTTTCACTAATGTTTCATTCGTAATTTTTGTCCTTCTTGAATCGAAAAAATCGATTGCGGGTGACTGACGCAACTTCGCGGAAGTTGAAAGTCGCCTGAGTAAGCTAACAAGAGACACAAAGTCATGTGAAAAACGGGATTTTTAGAATCGCTTATCGTGTCGAGCCCAATCGTTTGGATAAATCTGCTGCGGTGCGTTTCAGTTCCGTCAGGGCCAGGCTGTGCGGGCCCAAGTCTGATATTCCTTCGACACCCACGATCGAAACCGCCATGGTGATTTTGTTCTTGAAGTTGAAAACCGGAGCCGCCAGCCCCAAGACGCGGCTCGCATAGTCGCTGTCCTTCACGAATGAGTAGCCACTGTCACGGACATCTTGCAGCACTGCCTCCACCTGTTCCAGGGTTTTGAACTCGGTCGAGCGACCTTGTTGCAATTCCCGTTCAATATGCGGACCTATCACTTCTGCTGGCATCCATGCAGCAAACAGGCGCCCTGTGGATGTGGCCAACAAACTGACGGTGTTGCCCGTGACCACATTGACCGTAATCGGGCGGTGGGGGCGCTCCCACCGGACCATGACCGGACCAAAAGCCCCCCAAACAGAGAGCGCGGTGGTCTCATTGGTCAGGTCACGGAGCTCGGAAATACTGTTGAGTCCAAGCTTGACGCGATCAAGCCTGTCCACAGCCGCCAAGCCCAGCGGAATGGCCAGTGGTCCGAGGTCATATTTCAGGTTTTCGCTGTCTTGCTGTACCAAACCTGAACGCACCAGACTCACCAGATACCGATGCGCCTTGGACGCAGGCATTTCTGCAGCGGCGGCAATTTCCTTGAGCATCATGGCCGAACCGGATTCCACCAGAACTTTCAGTACGCCAACCCCAATTTCCAGCGATTGCACGCCGTGACTACTCTTTGTTTCGTCGTCCATAGGTCAATTCCTCACCTGGCGCGGGAAGCGCCGGCCTGTAGGTCCATTCCATATTCAAATCGGCTGGCAACAACCTGCGATGAGAGCGGGGAGCTGCCGCAGGATAGTCTGACATTCGCATCCAAATGTTGCTCCGACAACGGGAGCAGTTTGCGGTACAGGTCTCGGCAAAGAAGGCGCGCGCGACTGCCGGGCCACGATGACGGGAGCAAGCTCTCTGGCAACTGCGGATCACGCAACAGCAACCTGCGCACATCATGGATGAGCAAGGTGCGCACCAGAAATGCATCTTCCGGGGACACATCATCCTGGCCGAACGATAGCAGCGCCGTACGAATGGGTTCGTACTTTTGCAGAAAGCCTTCGTAGGACAAAGCCAAACCATCGCGGTTCCAGGCCTTTTTCACCATGTCGATATCGGTCGCGCATGGGGTGACTCTGGAGTTCACCGCAACCAGTGGCATTAGCTGCGCCAGTACCGATTCTTGTCCCTCAGACATCAGACTTTCCATTACCTTCTCAAGGTCTGCCGTGGGGTGCACAAAACTGCCGGAGGCGGTCTCGCCAAATCCATGCCAGAACAACGACTTGCGCAGGCGCTCGCGCACGCGCAGCTCGAGGTCTCCGACGACCAGAATAAGCCTCCAGCGCCTGTCCCAACCCGGAATGTCGGCTGCATAGATTTGTCTGGAGGCCTCGTCAAACCGGCTGCGCCCAGACGGGGTGAGCATGTAGTCGGTCCTTCGCCCCAGGGCCTCGGACTGAAGCCACTCATCCTTGACCAGTCGATAGACAGCGGTGCGCACCAGGCGCTCATTGACGCCCAATGGCTGCAGCAGCTGGATCATGCTGCCCAGGGAGACCCGTCCGCCACGGGGCAAGATCGCATCACCAAACACCGTGGTAATCAGCGATCCTGCCTGAATGCGGCTCTTTTGCCGGAACCGTTCCAGCCTCACTTCAATCGTTTTTGAAACAGTGTCTTTCAACATGGGGGAAGTGTAGTCCCCGTTGCCAGCCAGCACAGCATGCACGTCACACGTGCATGGCCGGACGCCGTCACCGCCACTTTTCTGACGGATCTCTGTCGATTAGTGCAAACCCAAAAAGGCCGCCGCCAGGCTGGGGTCGTTGCGCGCATCCTGCGCAGAGCCGCGCCACACGGTGGCACCAGATTCCAGCACGCACACATCATCCGCAGTGGCCAGTGCGCGTTCGGTGTTTTGCTCCACCAGTAGCACCGTCATGCCTTCGCTGCGCAGCAGCTTCAGCGCCTGGTAGCACTGGTCAATCACCTTGGGCATCAGACCCAATGACAGCTCGTCAATCATGATCAGCTTGGGCCGCGTCATCAGCGCACGGCCAATGGCCAGCATCTGTTGTTCACCGCCCGACAGGTTGCCGGCCAATGAACTCACGCGCTCGCCAAGCCGTGGGAATAGGGTGAGCACGCGCTCTCGGTCCTTTGCATAGCAACTAACCGGGTGGATCATGCCGCCTACGCGCAGGTTGTCTTCTACCGACAAATCCTTGAACAGGCGCCGACCCTCTGGCGAGATGGCAATGCCGGCGTGCACCCGCTGGGTGGCCGGCAGGGTGCTGATGTCGTCTCCACCAAACAGAATGCGCCCCGCCTGCAATTCACCATGCCCGGCGATGCACATCAGCGTGGACGACTTGCCTGCTCCATTGGCTCCCAGCAGTGCGGTGATGGTTCCGGGGCGCAGCACCAATGACAACTCGTGCACGGCGTTGAACGGGCCGTAGCCGCAGGACAGGTTTTGCAGCTCAAGCATGTGCAGCCTCCTGCACCGTGCTCTCGCTCTGTGCATTGCTCAGGGCATCGCCGCCCAGGTAGGCGGTCCGCACAACCGGGTCGTTCATCACCGTGCGCGGCTCGCCGTCGCCAATCTTTTTGCCGTTGTCCAGCACCACCAGGCGCTGGCACAGGCGCATGACTTCACCCAGGTTGTGCTCGATCAGCACCACCGTCATGCCGGCTTGGTGGATGCTGGCGATGGTGTTGGCAAACTCCCGCGCTTCTTTGGAATTCAGACCGGCCAGCGGTTCGTCGAGTAAAAAGAGTTTTGGCTGCAGGGCCAGCGCGCGCGCCAGCTCCAGCCGTTTGAGTACGCCCAGCGGCTGCGTGCCCGGCAGCTGGTGGGCACGCTCGGCAATGCCTACGCGCTCCAGCATCGCCATGCCCACCGCCGTCTCCGCGTCGCTGGCCACATGTAGCAGAGAGCGCAGGGGCGATGCCGTCTTGGCAAAGCCGGCCGCCAGTGTCACGTTCTCGACCAGGGTCATGGTGCGCAGGGGCTTGACCAACTGCTGCGACAGCGACAGGCCGCGGCGCACACGCTGGTCAATGCTGAGGTGCACCAGCGGTTCGCCACGGAGGTAGACGTTGCCATCGCTAGCCGTCACCACGCCGGTAATGGCGCGCAACATGGTGGTCTTGCCGGCACCATTGGGGCCGATTAGCCCCAGCAGCTCGCCTTCATGCACGTCAAACGACACGTTGTCCACTGCCGTCAGGCCGCCGAAGCGGACCGAGACGTGGTCAACCCTGAGCAGGGCTTCACCAGAGGCGTGCGTCATGGTGCGACTCCCTGTGTGACCGCCGCCTTCGGCTTGGCAAAGCGCGCGGCTATTCCGGCCAAACCGTGGGGCGAGAAGCGCATCATGGTGAACAGCAACCCGCCGTACACCAGCAGCTTGTAGTCGCCAATGAACTGGAACCAGCCCGGCAGCGCCGACAGCACCGCGGCCGCCACCACCACCCAGAACACCGAACCAATGCCACCGACCACCACCATTGACAGCACCGTGACCGACTCCACAAAGCCAAAACTGTCAGGCCCTATGAACTTGAGGTTTTGCGCATACAGACCGCCCGCCGCACCGGCCAGCGCCGTGCCAATCGCAAAGGCGGCCAGTTTGTAGCGCGGCACGTCAATGCCCAGCACGCGCATGGTGTCCTCGTCTTCGGCAATGCCTTTGAACACACGACCCATCCACGCGCGCTGGATGTAGATACTCAAGCCCGCAGTGAGTGCAGCCATCGTCAGGCACAAGACCATGAAACCGGTCTTGCCCAGCCCCGATCCA
>Ga0194061_1001597_pt1 | contig 13009 bp, 12 predicted proteins | sample SepL2221m_MetaG_FD_163423 | JGI IMG/M metagenome (GOLD analysis project Ga0194061, IMG submission 163423) | Anoxic zone freshwater microbial communities from boreal shield lake in IISD Experimental Lakes Area, Ontario, Canada - Sep2016-L224-21m | ecosystem: Environmental > Aquatic > Freshwater >...
GGTGGCGGCGATGCTGAATGCGCCCACCCTGCTGGTAACCGGCGGCGGGATCGGCAGCGTGATTGACGCAGTGGAACTCAACCTGGCTCTCTATCAACGGGAAAAGGCAGATGTACGTTTCATTATGGCCAACAAGCTGGTACCGGAGAAGCGGGAAAGCTCGCTGGCTTACCTTGACAAGGCATTTGCACCCAGCGGCATGATCGTGACCAGCGCGTTCGACTATATGCCGGTATTGGCCGATCCCACCCTGCTGCACATTTCGGAGCTGCTCAATCTGCCATTGATGGGTGACCCGTCCGAGCAGAGCAGAATCTGCCACACGATCCAGCTGGGGGCAGCGTCATCACAGATCGTCATCGACCACCTGGAAGATTCGACCATGCTGATTGTCACCAGTTCGCGCGACGAGCTGCTGGTAACCGCTTCGTCGCTGCACCATATTCCCGAGTACAAGAAAAGGCTGGCCGGGTTGATCATCGCCGGTCATGTCCCGGTGTCCGACATTTCCCAGAAGATCATCGATGACAGCCGGATTCCCTACATCCGCATCAAGGAGACCTCGTCGGAGATTTTCTACCGGCTGCGCGAGCATGTCTCAAAAATCGGTCCGGAAGACCGTGAGAAGATTGAGCTGATTAACTCCATTGCCGAGCAGTACATTGATTTCGACGCGATTGATGGGCAACTGCCATGATCGAAGTTAAGCGTATGGACAGACAACTGATGTATCTGAACCCCGATCACATTATAAGTATCGAGGAAACTCCTGACACGGTGATTTCCCTTTACAACGGTAACCGCTACATCGTTCTCGAACGGGCTGCCATGATCATACAGAGGATTGTTGCGTTCCGGGCCGGCATTATCCGCCGGGCCGGCAGTAATTCTCCCAGAAAATATCTTGTCAGGAACAGAACTGCCGCGTTCCGGCGCGTTATGATTGATGAAGAGCCTCCTGCTCCCGGCAAACCGGGCAATAACGAACAGACATTATTTCACAGTCGGGACAACTAACTATGGATTTAGCAACCATTATCGGATTGGTTATGGCGTTCGGGTGTATTGTCGGTGGCGCCGTGATTGAGGGTGTTCATATTCAGGCGCTGATACAGCCTACGGCGGCTATGATCGTATGCGGCGGCACCTTCGGTGCATGCTTCGTCTGCTTCCCCCTTACCGCGATCATCACCGCGTTTAAGGAGGTCAAAACGGTATTCCTTCCAAACAAAGTGGATCATGATGGTGTAGTCAAAGACATCATCAACTATGCCACCAAGGCGAGGCGCAACGGTCTGATCTCCCTGGAACAGGAAGCCCAGTCTGCCAAGGACCCGTTCATCAAGAAGGGGATATCCCTTGTTGTCGACGGCATTGACCCCCAGAAGCTGCGCGAAACGCTGGAAGCCGACATCATGGCCTTTGAGGGGCATACCAAGCACAGTGTCGAGTTTTACGAGGCTGCCGGCGGTTTTGCACCCACCATCGGTATCATCGGGGCCGTGCTCGGCCTGATCCATGTTATGGGGAACCTCTCTGACACATCCAAGCTGGGAGGCGGTATTGCGGTAGCGTTCGTTGCGACTATTTATGGTCTGCTCATTGCCAACGTCATCTGTCTGCCGATTGGAACCAAGCTGAAGATCCGTATGAAGGAGGAAGTTCTGCGGCGCGTCATGATTCTGGAGGGTTTGATTGCGATTCAGAATGGTGAAAATCCGCACTTCATCGAGCAGAAACTGAAGGCCTTTGTAGGGGGGCATTGATCAACCATGGCACTTAAAAAAGAGCCGGAACCCCATGTAAACCACGAGCGATGGCTCGTGTCATATGCCGACTTCATTACCCTGCTGTTCGCAGTATTCGTTGTGCTTTACGCAATGGGGCAGAGTGATAAGAAAAAGGTCGAAGAGGTTATGCAGTCGCTGCAGCAGTCATTTGGCATGACCGCTGCCGGATCTCCGTCGCCGAAAGTCAACGTCATTTCCTCTAAGGCGGTAGCTCCTATTCCGGCAATTAAACCGGAAGTCTCCATCACACCGATGGGTAAACAACGCGGTGGCCAGTCGAAAGTCAAGGCCGAGGAACGGGACTTCCACCAGATCAAATCCTCTGTGGAGGCTTACCTGGTGAAACAGGGGGCCAAAGACAAGGTATCCCTTGAAATAACCCGCCGTGGTTTGATCGTCAGCCTCAAGGAGGCCGGATTTTTTGAATCCGGTCAAGCCCAGATCAAGCCGAGTGCCTACGAACTGATAAACACCATTTCCGAAATTATGACCCAGTACAATAACCCCCTGAGGGTCGAGGGGCATACTGACAACGTACCCATCAGCACCTCACAGTTTCCCTCCAACTGGGAGCTTTCAACCGCCCGTGCAACAAACGGCCTCAAATACCTGATAGCCAATTTTGACGTTGACCCGGACAGGATATCGGCCACCGGTTATGCAGAGTACCGGCCGATCGCCAGCAATACTACCCTGGAAGGGCGCGCCAAGAACCGTCGGGTCGATCTGGTGATGCTTTCAGATGACGGTATGCGGGGAGAACCGTGATGTACACGTTGCGAATGTTTTATAATTGTCACCGCCTCTCACTTCCTGCCCCGCTCTTCGGTTTTTAGTTTCTCTCCATGCGGGAGAACTGTCCTTGCCTGCATGCTGAAATTCTGCTACGTTCACTCAAATTGCCCGAAAGCTGGTTGGCATGAAAATTACCATTCTGGGGAGTGGAACGTCGACCGGCGTTCCGATGGTCGGCTGTAGCTGTCCGGTATGCAGATCAGAAGATCCGCGCGACAAAAGGACCCGTGCCTCAATTCTTGTCCGTTACAACGATCGCACCGTTCTGATAGATACCTCCACGGATCTTCGACGGCAGTCGATCGAGCACGGGATACGGCGTATTGACGCGGTGCTCTTCACTCACGCCCATGCCGATCATGTCAACGGAATTGACGATCTGCGGGGATTTTATTTCCTGCACAAGGAGATTATTCCCTGTTTTGGCTCCGGCCACACACTGGAAACCCTGCATGCCGGTTTCAGTTACATTTTCCGGGAACATGAGGGGTCCGGCTACACCCCACTTTTGACTTCGAATACGATAGAATCGGAGTTCGACCTGTTCGGCCGCCCCATCACTCCGATCCCGCTGGTGCACGGGAAGACCGCCGCGTTAGGCTATCGGGTCGGTGGGTTCGCTTATCTGACCGACTGCAGCGCCATTCCCGACACCTCACTGTCGCTGCTTGCGGGGGTTGAGCTGCTGGTCATTGACGCTCTGCGCTGGACAGAACACCCGTTTCACTTTAATATCGACCAGGCCGTTGACGCGACCCGGCGACTGGGAGCAGCGCGTGTTATTCTCACGCACCTGACCCACGAAGTGGCGTATGCCGAGCGGGTCAAGCTGCCGCATGGCTTTGAGTTCGCGTATGACGGCATGGAGTTCGACCTCTTGTGACGAGGAGTAGAAATGCATAAGGACATTCGTCTACATGGCATGATCGGCGACAGGACCGAGTATTTCGTCATGGTAGTGGGCAACGAAGCCTATCAGCGCTATTTCTTTAATATTGTCCAGGAAGAAGAGCATCTGCGGATATTCTCCCCCGGAAACGAATTTGTCATTACTCCGGAGGGGATCAATTACCAAGGGAACGGTGGTAGTTTCTGCGAATACATGTTCGGGGTTGACCAGCCGGCATCGGATCTTTCAAAACCGGAAATCATCAACCGTCTGGTCATGTATGGAGCCCGTTCCGATGTGGCCGGAACCGTGTGCTTCAGTGACCGCACCAGCGGCAGCGAAACCTACGACACAATATTTTTTGAAGGAAATGCCGTCTGCAACTACTTCTACTTCGTCCACTCCAACCTGTTGTCGCGCAAACTGAAAAATCAGCAGGAAGAGCTTGTCAAGCGGCTCGGTAAATTAATCAAGCGTTCGGAGGCGGTTGGGGATGAGCGTGATGACATCCTTGTTTCAGAGATTTTTCCGCTTCTCAAGGACGAGAGCGCCCAACTGTTCGTCATAAAGCTGATCAATCGGCACCACCGCGAATATCGCAACCTCTTCAGATCCCTTTATTTCCGCAACAAAAAGATTTCCGACGAGGATTTCAGCAGGCTTGTGTCGCTGGCATCGTCATTGAAGATTGACCGCTACCAGCAGGAGCGAATCAGAATCGATGTCATGTACCGCAACCCGGCCAACAAGCGTATCGTTGACGAGTACCGCAACATTCTCCTCGCCTGCAATACCAAGGGAGAAATCAACAACATTGACAATGCCCGCCTTACACGGCTTAAAACTCTTTCGGTGCGCAACAAGATTCCAGGGGCCCTCTTTTACACGCTGGATGAAATGCTCAAGAAGGGGCGCGACCTCAAGAATTTTGAAGAACGGGATTACATCGCCTCCACCCGTGAAATTCTGGAGGGGATCTTCTTCCGCGAAATCGAGATCGAAAGCCGCATCGACCGCGAGGATATGCTCAAGCTGATCCGGGCCAAGAAAAATGCCATGGAGAACCGCGACCACGGCTTTGACCAGCTGATGCTCGACGCCAGCAAGGAGTGTGATGAAAAGATCCGCGACGGAGCTGACTCCTCATTGCTGGATGGGTTCTCCTACGTCATTACCTACCTGGATCGTTTTGACAGTGTTTCAAATCTGATCAGTCAACTGGCCTTCATGGAGAACGTCAAGGTCAACGAAGAGATGCTGAATGGACTGCTGGAACATAAGGCCGCCTTCGACAATCTGCGGGAAGACTGTTTTCACGAACTATTCATCCGGGAACTGTTCACGAACGCCTATCTGGGGGGCTTCGGCCGTCGTAAGGTAAAGACGCTCATGGAAGGGTTGATCGCCATTGAAGCACGCTGGTCGACGATCCAGGAGCTGCATAGTCAGCTGGGCGAGATCGATAAGGAGGAGCGCATCTCACTCGTCCTTCTGGAGCACGTCCGCGACCGGATCCGCAACTTTTACTCGAAATTCGCCACCAAGTCTGATCAGGAGGCGCTGCGTCGCGAGGTTGTGGAAGAGCTGAAAACCAAGAAGAGGATCAGCGAGGATATCCCGGACCACCTGTTCAACGAAACCATATTCACCATCAAAAAAGAAGCCATGTACATTCACTCACTTCTGCCCCAGATAATATCTGAACGCAATGTCGGCCTGCGTGAAGACTTCCTTGAAAATTCGGGGCTTGACCGCTTCTATGTTGAGGAGCTGGAACGCGAATACTACGAAAAGAACGGACTTGATATTGAGGAGTTGTATCAGATCAGGAAGGGATTGAGCTGAGGCGGTGCACTCACATCCGCTGAAATCAACCGTTACCGGATATTTAATTTTGGTACAGATTTTTTAGGGGTATTCCGCTGCTGACGTCAGGGCCGGGCGGGAGTTCGGGACGCCTTCTCTTCGATACCGGATGTCCCGAAACGCTGCCGCAACTCGTCATAGACGGCTTCAGGCGGGATGTCGTGATACCCCAGCATAACCAGCAGATGAAAGATCAGATCGGCCGTTTCACAGACAACTTCACTCCTCACCCCCCCTTTGGCGGCGATAACGACCTCTGTCGCCTCCTCACCGACCTTCTTGAGAACCCTGTCAATCCCCTTCTGCATCAGGGAAGCGGTGTAGGAAGAGTCACTCGGGTTGGCCTTGCGGTCAAGGATCACCCGGTAGATTTCATCGAGAATGTGCGCATCGCTCATAGTCGTACCGGCACCCCTTTCTCTGCAAGATATTCCTTTGCCTGGCCGATGGTGTATTCGCGGTAGTGGAAGATCGAGGCGGCCAGACAGGCGCTGGCGCCGGCCCTGGTAAAGCCGTCGTAGATGTGTTCCAGGTTACCGACGCCGCCGGAGGCGATTACCGGTATTGAAACAGCGTCCACCACCGAGCGGGTCAGGCCGATGTCATAACCGTCCTTGGTGCCGTCGCAATCCATGCTGGTCAGCAGTATTTCTCCCGAGCCGTACTGTTCCATCCGCACTGCCCACTCCACCGCATCGATGCCGGTCGGGTTGCGGCCACCGTGGGTATAGACCTCCCAGCGGTTTTCGCCCGGTACGCACCGGGCATCGATGGCCACCACGGTGCATTGAGAGCCAAAGCGTTCGGCAGCCTCCTTGACGAATTCCGGCCGGTGCACGGCAGCGGTGTTGATGGAAGTCTTGTCGGCCCCGGCATTGAGCAGGCGGCGGATGTCGTCAACGCTGCGGATGCCACCGCCCACGGTCAGCGGCATAAAGACCCGCTCGGCGGTGCGGCGCACCACGTCGATGATGATGTCACGCTGGTCACTGGAGGCGGTGATGTCCAGAAAGGTCAGTTCATCGGCCCCCTCGAGATCGTAACGCTCGGCGATCTCCACCGGGTCGCCGGCGTCGCGCAGCTCCAGGAACTGAACCCCTTTAACGACCCGTCCGCCTTTGACGTCCAGGCAGGGTATGATGCGTTTGGTCAGCATGCTACTTCATTCCCTTCGTCAGCGCCACCGCCTCTGCCAGCCTGATCGCCCCGGTATAAACCGCTTTGCCGGTGATGACACCGGTTACACCGCTGGCCTCGATGGCCATCAGATTTCTGATGTCCTGCAGCGACGAGACGCCGCCGGAGGCGATCACCGGAATTGAGATGGCTTCTGCCAGAGACTTGGTTGCCTCAAGGTTGGGGCCCTGCAGCATGCCGTCACGGCTGATGTCGGTGTAGATGATGGCCGATACGCCGAAACCCTCGAACTTCTTCGCCAGATCCACAGCGGTCACATCGGTCACCTCAGCCCACCCCTGCACCGCCACCATGCCGTTTTTTGCGTCGATGCCGACTACGATCCGGCCGGGGAACTTTTCACAGGCTTCGCGCACCAGTTCCGGGTTGCGCTGGGCTGCCGTGCCGATGATCACACGGGAGAGGCCGAGCGACAGGTAGGCTTCGATGGTGCCGATGTCACGGATGCCGCCGCCTAACTGGGAGGGGATGGTAATTGCAGCGACGATGGCTTCAATAGCGGAACGGTTCTTCGGCTCACCGGCGAAGGCGCCGTCCAGGTCGACAATATGCAGCAGTTCGGCCCCCTGATCCTGCCAGATGCGGGCCTGGGCGGCCGGGTTGTCGTTGAAGACGGTGTCGCGCTCCATCAACCCCTGTTCGAGACGGACACATTTTCCTTCTTTGAGATCAATGGCGGGGATGACGATCATAAGTTCGATGAAAAGCTGTTTACCACAGAGTCACAGAGCGCACAGAGAAATACGGAAATAATTGAAAATGTTTGAGGCGAAATATATGTGGAAATCTTCTGAGTCATTATCTTTTTGAAGCTCTCTGTGCTCTCCGTGTCTCTGTGGTGAAACGCTTTATCCTTTCATTTCAGCGAAATTTTTCAGAATCCGCAGCCCTACCTCCTGGGATTTTTCCGGGTGGAACTGGGTGGCGACAATATTGTCTTTCCAGACGGCAGAGCAGAATTCTAATCCGTAACCGGTGGTGGTGGCGATAACGTCAGCGCTGTCCGGTTTGACATAATAGGAGTGGACAAAATAGACGTTGGTCCCCTCGGCAACACCCTCAAAGGCCGGTGGACGGCGTTTAAAGTGGAGCTGATTCCATCCCATCTGAGGAACTTTCAGCTCTTCGCCCGCTTCACACATCCGTTCCGGGAAACGGAGCACATGACCGGGTATGACGTTCAGCCCACGATGGAGACCGAATTCAACGCTGTCGCTGAAGAGCATCTGCATGCCGACGCAGATGCCCAGAAAGGGGCGCCCTTCGGCAATCACTTTCAGCAGCGGCTCGATGAACCCACCCTGTTCCAAATTGTGCATACAGTCACGGAAAGCTCCCACGCCGGGGAGGACGATACGTTCTGCAGCGAGAACGACGTGCGGGTCGGCGGTAATAAGCGCCTCGGCTCCGATCTTCTCAAAGCCCTTCTGCACAGAGCGCAGGTTTCCCATGCCGTAGTCAATGATGGCAATCATCTGAAGCCGTTTTTGATGAGGTGCGGGCCGTATTTTTTGTCAACGCCCTTGATATGGTTGGTGAGCCAGTCCTGAAGAAAGTTAATGACCTCCTGGGTCAACAGCACTTCGCCGGCGTTGAACCTGCCGATGAGCCCAGTCACCTGATCGACGAGCTGCCGGTGAAGCTGCCGGTGCGACTGCTCGTCGGAAAAACCGGTCTGTGCAAAGCTCCGCTCTTCCTCGGCAAAATGATTGACGGTGTAGTCAGCCAGACCGGAGAGGATTGCCCCGATCGCCTCATGACTCCGTTTTTCCTGCATGGCATCATGGAGTTCGTTGACCATCCTGAAGAGCACCTTGTGTGCGCTGTCAAACCGTTCAATGCCGGTGGCAAAGGAAGAATCCAACTCGAGAGCCTCCGTAAGCCGGAATTTACCGACCAGCTTGTGAAGCTCGTCGACCTGTCCGGCCAGCAGTTCGCTGGCATTTTTTGTGGTGCGACTGCTGGAGGCGTTGCATTTGACAATTTCGGCAATCGCATGGATGTTGTTGGTGATCTCCCGCGTTGTTGCTGTCTGCTCCTCGGAGGCGACGGCAATCTGGTTGATCTGGTCGGTGACAACCTTGATCCGTGTCAGGATGTCATTAAGTGCCTCACCCGAACTGGTCGTCTCAAGGGTGCCGAGTCTGACCTTTTCGACACCTTCCGACATCGATTCGACCGCACTTAGGGTTTCGCGCTGTATCGAGGAGATCATGGCGGCGATTTCCTTGGTGGCCTTAGTGGTCCTTTTGGCCAGCGAGCGCACCTCATCAGCCACCACCGCAAAACCGCGTCCCTGTTCGCCCGCCCTGGCCGCCTCAATGGCAGCATTCAGCGCCAGCAGATTGGTCTGGTCGGCGATATCCTGGATGGTGCTGACGATTTCGCCGATCTGGTCGGAGCGCTGACCCAGTCCTTCGACCGAATGTGCCGATGAGTTGACCCGCCTGGCAATGTCTTCCATCATGCGGGCACTGCTGTGAACCAGGTTTGAACCGTCATGGGTCTTGTCGGCCGCCACTTTGGCGCTGTCCGAAGCGGCGAGGCAGTTCTGGGCAATATCGCAGGAGGTTGCCGCCATCTCCTCGCTTGCCGTGGCAATGGTGGCGGCCTGCAGGGCGACATCCTCGGCAGCTTCCGCCACACTGTCTATCGTAGAGCAGACATGCGCCACCGAACCCCGCACCGTGTCAGCAACCGAGAAGAATGAGCGCATGGCACCGTTCATGTCGCTCATCATGGAATTGAACGCGACGGCTATCCGGGTAAAGTCGCCTCCTCCGGAAACATCTGCCCGGGCCGTGAGGTCACCGGATGCCGCTTTTTCCATGATTTCGACAATCTGCCCCAGGGGCTTGAACGAATGTTTGCAAATCATTCCGATGACGAGCGAGGAGACGATCATCAGCGTCGTTCCGATAAGGAGTTCAAGCCACCCGTTGATCGTATTGAACTTGATCATGACGGCAATGGTCAAAAAAATACTGAAGAGATTACCAATGATGATGCGTACGGTCAAAGACATGGACACTCACCTCACAGCCGGGAAGGTTCGCCTTTGTCAGGCAATCCGTGTGAAATCGGCGATTCGCCCGAACATTCTCGCCATGGCGGTCAAAAGCGCCAGACGATTGGTACGTACCTTCTCATCATCGGCCATGACCATTACTTTGTCGAAGAAGCTGTCAACCGGGCCGCGCAGGGTGGCGATCTCGGTCAGAGCATCCAGCCAGTCGCCGGCGGAAATGCGTCCTTCAACGGATATTTTGACCGACTGAAATGTCTCATAAAGCCCCCCTTCAGCCGGATCCCGGAAGAGAGTCGGATCAACCGGCGCGTCAACCCCCTCCTTGATGATGTTGCCGATGCGCTTGAAAGCCACGGCCAGCGCATCAAAGTCCGGGTGACCGGTGAACTCGGTCAGTGCCCCGATGCGGGCAGCGGCGTCCACCAGATCAATGAAACCAACCGATACGGCCGCCTCCACCACATCGGTCGGATACTGATCCCCCATGATGGTGACAAAGCGTCCGCGAAAGAATTCCATCACGTCACTTTTAACTTCCGCGGCCGGCCGGGTCAGTTTGGCCCCCAGCAGCTGCAGCGCCTTGTCGATGCCGTCCGACAGGGAGATACGGTATCCCTTGTCAAGAATGATGTTGATGATGCCGATGGCCGAACGACGCAGGGCGTACGGGTCGGCGGAACCGGTCGGGATCAGCCCTACGCCGAAGCAGCCGCAGATGGTGTCGAGCTTGTCACAGATCGAGACGATGGCGCCGATGTCAGATGCCGGCAGCTCACCACCTGCCTGGGTCGGCAGGTAATGTTCCGCAATGGCGTTGGCCACGGCCGGATCGATCCCCTCCAGCAGGGCGTATTCGCGTCCCATGATGCCTTGCACTTCGGGAAATTCTCCCACCATGCCGGAGACCAGATCGGCTTTGCAGAGATAGGCGGCCTGCTCTACGCTGGAGGAAATGGCCGGATTGAGGAAATCGGCCAGCGACTTTGCCAGGGCACGGAAACGCTCCATCTTCTCGTAGGATGTTCCCAGTTTCTGCTGGTAGACCACCGATTTCAGGGATTCCACGCGGGTTTCAAGCTTTATCTTCTGATCCTCTTCGAAGAAGAAGCGGGCATCGGAAAGGCGGGCACGCAGGACGCGCTCGTTCCCCTTGACCACTACCGACGGATCCTCGGTCAGGGTGTTGTTGATCGTAATGAAACCGGGCAGCAGTTTTCCCTCCGGATCGACGATGGAGAAATAACGCTGGTGGCTGCGCATCGAAGTGATCAGCACCTCCTTGGGCACCTTGAGGAACTCCGGTGAGAATGTCCCGGCCACAGCGCTGGGATATTCGGCCAAATAGGTTACCTCCTCCAGCAGACCCTCGTCGGGGAGCAAGCGACCGCCGGCCACCTCGGCCACCCGGTGGGTCTCTTTACGAATGATATCCTTGCGCCGCACCGGGTCGGGTATCACGAAATGACGCTCGCACTCCTCCAGATAATGGGCAAAATCCCGCACCGGGAAAGTGCTGTTGGCCATGAAGCGGTGTCCGCGGGATACTGCCCCGCTCTGGATGTTCCCGAATGAGAACGGCACCACGCTGCCGTCGAACAAGGCCACGATCCAGTGAATCGGACGGGCGAAGCGGACGTCAAGGTCACCCCAGCGCATGGATTTTTTAAAGGGGATCTCGGTCACCAGTTTCGGCAGGATTTCAGCCAGGATCAGGTGGCTCGGGCGTCCGGTTTCCTGTCTGGTGACAGCCAGATACTCACCCTTCTCGGTGGTAACCGTTTTCAGGGCGGAAACATCCACCCCCTGAGCGCGGGCAAAGCCCTCGGCGGCCTTGGTCGGGTTGCCGTTTGCGTCGTAGGCAGCCTTGACCGAAGGACCGGTGGCGGTGATTTCGGCATCGGGCTGTACAGCCGGGATGTCCTTGACCAGCAGCGCCAACCGTCGCGGGGTGCCGAGAGTTTTGACCTGGCCGAAGCTGAGACGTGCAGCGGTCAACTCGCGGGTGATGATGACCTCCATCTCTGTCATGGCACGGGGAATGAATCCGGCCGGGATCTCTTCGCTGCCTATTTCAAGAAACAGTTCTTTTGACATGATCGATTATCTCCAGTAGTCAGAATTCAGAAGTCAGAATTCAGGAGGGAGCAGAATGAGATATTCTGACTCCTGGCTCCTGGCTCCGGGCTACTGCCGTAACATCGGATAGCCCAGTTTCTCTCGCTGTGCGACATACGCCTCGGCACAGAGCTTGGCCACACCGCGTACCCTGCCGATGTAGGAGGCGCGCTCGGTTACGGAGATGGCGCCGCGGGCATCCAGCAGGTTGAAGGTGTGGGAGCACTTCATGACAAAGTCGTAGGCCGGGAAAACCAGCCCCTTTTCCGCCAGGCGGATGCACTCCTTCTCAAAATTTGTGAAGGACTCCAGCAGCAGCGGCACATTTGCTTCCTCGAAGTTGTAGGTGGAGAACTCAACCTCGGTCTGATGGTGGATGTCGCCGTACTTGACCCCCTTGACCCACTCCAGGTCATAGACGTTGTCCACCCCCTGAAGATACATGGCGATGCGCTCGCAACCATAGGTGATCTCGCCTGCCACCGGCTTGAGGTCAATACCGCCGGCCTGCTGGAAGTACGTGAACTGGGTGATTTCCATTCCGTCCAGCCAGACCTCCCAGCCGAGCCCCCAGGCTCCCAGGGTCGGCGATTCCCAGTCATCCTCAACGAAGCGGATGTCATGTTTGTTGGGATCGATGCCGAAGGCGCGCAGCGAATCCAGGTACAGGTCGAGGATATTGTGGGGCGACGGCTTCATAATAACCTGGAACTGGTAGTAATGCTGCAGCCGGTTGGGGTTCTCGCCGTAGCGGCCGTCGGTGGGGCGGCGGGACGGCTCGACATAGGCCACGTTCCACGGCTCGGGTCCGAGCACACGCAGGAAGGTGGCCGGATTGAAGGTGCCGGCGCCCTTTTCGGTGTCGTAGGGCTGCTGGATGACGCACCCCTGCTTGGCCCAGTAGCTCTGCAGGGAGAGGATCAGGTCTTGAAACGTCACGGGTGTACCTCCGGAAGGAGAGTAAGATTCGAAATGAATGCTGTTAATAGCAGGAATAGCGGGCGTGGTCAAGGTGGAGGAGGTGGAACTGTTGAAAAAATCGGAATAGGCGGCGGTCTGGACGAATGAAACTTCATCTTATCGATCAGGGCTGACAGTCAAGAAGGAACAGACTGGCAGAAGGCCGACAGAACGGATACGGCTTAATCCGCGGATAAAATCCTGATGTTTTCTTGATGGATGGCACAGTAAAACTGTCATCACGGCTTTTGGCAGGGCTGTGGTGTAGGAACCAGATAACTTTTTGGATTTCAACTCAAAACATAATTATTTCGGCTTAAAAATCAAAAATATCCCGTGATTAGAGTAAATTGCCTTTGAACGTGAAAG
>Ga0194061_1001598_pt1 | contig 13006 bp, 10 predicted proteins | sample SepL2221m_MetaG_FD_163423 | JGI IMG/M metagenome (GOLD analysis project Ga0194061, IMG submission 163423) | Anoxic zone freshwater microbial communities from boreal shield lake in IISD Experimental Lakes Area, Ontario, Canada - Sep2016-L224-21m | ecosystem: Environmental > Aquatic > Freshwater >...
CCCCAGCAGCGTGCCCAGCATCCGATCATATGCTCCGGGTGCGACTCCGCGTTGAACATGCCCCAGTTTGGTGACCCGCAGATCAAATCCGAGCCGTTCGTGGTGAATCTGAAAGTAGTTCGCCATCCCTTCGGCGTTGTTACGGGCCCCTTCCGCCACAACGACAATTGCGTGGGCCTTGCCGTTGGCGTAGGCCGCCCTCAGATAATCCGCGACGCTTTCCGGGTCAGCCTCCTGTTCGGGGATGACGATTGCATCGGCGCCCCCGGAAAGCCCCGCCATCATGGCCAGATAACCGCATTTGCGCCCCATCACTTCGATCAGAAACGCCCGCTGATGGGATGCACCGGTGACTTTCAGCCGGTCAATGGCCTCAAGGGCCACATCGATTGCGCTGGTCACGCCGATGGTCACGTCAGTACCGCACAGATCGTTATCGATCGTCGAGGCAACCCCCACAACCGGAAAGCCATGCTGTGACAGGGCGTGGGCACCGGTCTGGGAGCCATTGCCGCCGATCACCACCAGCCCGTCGATCCCCCGCTGTTGCAGCTGTGCCAGGGCCTTACGCTGACCGTCCACGGTTTCAAACTCACGACAGCGAGCGCTCCCCAGCATGGTTCCGCCCCGCTGGATGATTCCGCCCACTTCACGCGCCCCCAGCGGTGCTATCAGGCCGGAAATCAGGCCGGAGTAACCGTTACGCACCCCGAACAGCTCCCACCCCTTGGAAAGCCCGTTGCGGACGGCCGCCCGGATAGCTGCATTCATACCGGGAGCATCTCCACCACTGGTCAGGACTGCAATTCGTCGCATTACCACCTCTCGTAATCACTGGATTTTTATTGGAATTATCTGCACCTGCCGCCGGAATATCAGACTCTGGCGAGAATTTTCAGTAGATGCGGCACCATCTGTTTTTTGCGGGACATAACCTGTTTCATCTCGTAAAGATGCGGCTCAAGCTGTGGGTACTCCATCACGTGGGCGATACGGGTATGTCCCTCCACCAGAAACAGCGTGGTCTCGGTCGTGATGTCGGTTACCATCAGGCCGGCAATGAAGAGGTCGTCACGACGCTTGACTTCGGCCAAAGCGAGCAGCAGTTCGCTCTTCATGCCATAGAATTCGTCGAACCCGACGACCTCAACCTGGCCGACACCAACGGTATGCTTCTCATTGGTGAACAATTTGAAGTCCGACAGCACAACGCGTTCCACCGAGCCGTAATTCCGCAGTGAGCTGCAGGCGGCAAATATGTCACGGCCGAATTCTGTAGCAGAGACGCCGGCAAAACCCTCGAGCCAGGCTGCGGTCTGCCGATCGGCATCGGTTGTGGTGGGTGATTTCATAATGACCGTATCCGACAGGATGCCGGCCAGCAGCAGGGCGGCGATATGGGATTCCGGCTCGATGCCCGCCTCGCGGTAGCGGGCGGCAACGAGCGTACAGGTGCTCCCCACCGGTGAGGTGATGAAGGATATGGGGGAAATGGAATGGCTGTTCCCCAGCTTATGGTGGTCGATAACTTCGCAGATTTCAACCTGATCGGCTCCCGGAACCGCTTGTCCGGTTTCATTGTGATCCACCAGAATCAGGCGGTAGCTCAATTCCGCCAGCAGCGACGATTTGGTCGCCACGCCCGACAACGTGCCATCCTCGTCAAGCACCAGCACGGCCGACTCCTGTGATGACAGCAGTTTTTGTCGTAACGACGTCAGGGATTCGCCCCCGCCGATACTGGTGAAGGTACGTTCTGCAAGACAGGACACCGGTGTGGAGAGTCGCACCAGCCAGGCTGCGGTTGCGGTATCGTGCGGTGTCAGCAGCACACTGACACCGGCGCGCCCAGCCTGTTCCAGCAGATCATCGGCAAGCGGATGCCCTCCGGTTATGATCAGCACCCCCACGCCCCGTTCGATGGCGGCCTGCTGAATTGTTCGACGGTTACCGGTCATGATCAGCAGCGTGCGGGGATCGAAGCCCTCGATGCGCTCCAGAAATGATTCTTCCAGCATGGCGCCGATGAACATATTGAGCGAGATGAGGGTGTCATCGTCACCGCAGGAGATGAAACGTCCGGCAAGCGTGCCGGCCAGGTTCGGCAGGCTGGTGGTGACCTGCCGTAGCTTTTCATGACTGGGGAGCAGGTAGATTTCTGAAAGCCGCCTGAGTGTGAGGACTCCGCAGGCCCGCCCATCACGGTCAACTGCAGGGAGTACCCGCACCCCGCTGCTGTTGAACAGCTCAAGCGCTTCGTAGGCCGAATTTTCCAGACTGATTGAGACCGGGGTGCGGTTGACGGTGTCGCAAACCTTGGGATGCACATCCGCCAGCAGCAGCGGGTCAGCAATGCCAAGCCGATCGAGGATATAGCGGGTCTGAGGATTGGGAGTTCCTGCCATGGCGGCAATCACGGGGTCGCCGCTAAGCCGCCGCTTCAGTTCTGTATATGCGATTGCCGAAGCGATTGAATCGGTGTCAGGATTGCGATGGCCGATTACGTAGGTGGTTTTGGGCATTGGATTATTCCGCCGTGTGCGTTCATATTTTCGGGCACGATAGCATATCGAGGCTATCCAGGTAAGTCACTTTTTGCGCTTGAGGTAAATATCCTCCGGACTGCCGCTGAAAAAAATGAGGGTGGCATTTCTTAATAAACTCTGATAGGTTAGCGCGCGTACACCCACGGATCAAAGTTTATTCGGGAGTTCCGGCAGTGCGGATATCATCTCCATTCATAAAACTTGACAGCTTCCTGAAAGCGGAGAATGCCGTCTCTTCAGGGGGCGAAGCCAAAATTGCAATTGCCGATGGCACCGTATCGGTCAACGGCCAGGTGGAGCTGAGACGAGGAAGGAAGCTCTACCCCGGTGACCTGGTCAGTTTCGGCGACATGGAATTTAGTGTCGAAAATGGTGAGTGATGGGTGGATTGCTGCAGACGCTGACTGATGCATCCCACTTTTTTTTACTGTTTTTTAAACCTATGCTATTGTTGCACAAATTTCTCTGCGGGGGTGCACCATGAATCACGTTCTGCGACTGTTCCTCTGTACCATCATCCTCTCATTCTGTCTGTCAGTTCCCGCTCAAGCGCAACCTCAGAAAATCCTTATCGGTATTCTGCCGGAGATGAATGTCTTCAAGCAGAAACAGCGCTTCAAGCTGCTCGGCGAACACCTGTCTAAAAAAACCGGCATAAACGTCGAATTCACCATTCTAAGCCGCTACGGCAATATCATCGAGCGCTTCACCAGCGAAAAGATGGACGGGGCATTCTTCGGCTCCTTTACCGGTGCCCTTGCTATCAAAAAACTGGGCGTCGTACCGCTGGCGCGACCGGTGAATCTTGACGGATCATCCACATATCACGGCTATCTGTTTGTCAGGAAAGACAGCGGGATCAAGGGTGTGAAGGAGATGAAGAACAAGAAAATGGCATACGTGGACAAGGCCACGACCGCCGGCTACATTTTCCCGCTGGCTTACCTGAAGGAAAACGGCGTTGCCGACCCGAACCATTTTTTCAGCGAAGCATTTTTCACCGGCAGCCACGATGCGGCCATTAATGCGGTGCTGACAAAAAAAGCCGACGTGGGTGCCGCCAAACACAGCGTGTACGACCGGGAGAGAAAGCATGATCCGCGGGTCGATGCAGAACTGACAGTTCTGGCAGAGTCGCCCCATGTGCCGTCCAATGGTCTCTGTGTCAGGAGTAACCTGAATGAAGCGCTCAAGAAGAAATTGAAGGACGCGCTGCTGAACCTGCACAACGATGCTGATGGAAAAACGGTTCTGCAGCAGTTCGGAGCGCAGAAATTTATTGAGACTGCCGCCACTGATTACCAGCCGGTAGTTGATATGGCCAGAAAAAGCGGCATCGACATCATGACCTACGATTATAAAAACAAGTGAGCCGGAACCATGCGCAATAACCTACCACAACACGATATGCGCATGTGCAGAGACTGAGTAATCCATGAAGCAGAAAATCATACTTTCATTTTTGACAGTCTTTCTGATCTCCTCTCTGGGAGCGGTGTTCGCCTATCTGCACGTCAGAAACACGAATGAGATGCTCAACCGCCTGGTCAATCTGCACCAGATAGAAACTCTCCGGCAGCAGCTACTCAGGTCGATCCAAACCGTTCAGTCGGATCTCTACACCGTCAATACCGAGCTCGGCAATAAACTCGACTTCATCATTGAAAACGTTGCCAACCTGGAGCAGGTCGCCGGCAAATGCAGCTCCTGCCATCACATTCCTGAAACGGCCCGCAAAATCGAAGAGGTCCAGACTATTGTCGGTGTGTACCAGGAGGCTTTAAGTTTTTACATCACCGCTTCTGCCAATACCGACCAGATCAACAAGAACAAGCTGGAAGCCGCCCACATCGGCAATAATCTGCTGGTCAAAACTGAAGAGATGTCACTGCTGGCAGGCGCCAAGCTGAAGACCGTTACCACAGATGCCATGCAGAAGGTCAAGCGACTTACGGCTATCCTCGCCGTAACCATGCTGACGGCACTGTTGCTCGGTATTTTCATTTCCATATATCTTGCCAGGACTATCACGAAACCCGTTGAAATTCTGCTGGACGCTACCCGGAAGATCGCATCCGGCAATCTGCAGCATACCATCGACTACAATGACAGCACCGAGTTCGGCGAACTGGCGGCTCATTTCAACGACATGAGCGCCTCCCTCAACAACAGTTATGCCAAGCTGGAAGTGGAAATAGCTGAACGCAGAAAATCCGAAGATGCCCTCCGCGAAAGCGAAGAGCGCTATGCACTGGCCGCCCAGGGTTCCAACGACGGTTTGTGGGACTGGGATCTGCGGAACAATGTCGTGTATTACTCGGCACGCTGGAAATCGATGCTCGGCTACGCTGACGACGAAATCGGCAATCAGCCTGAGGAGTGGCTGGGGCGCTCACATCCCGACGACCGGCCGGAAATCGAGGCCAGGATTGCCGCCCATATCGGCGACCGTGACCCGCATTTTGAGATCGAGTCGAGAATCAGGCACCGGGACGGAACCTACCGATGGATGATGATCCGCGGTCTGGCGGTCAGAAGCGAGTCGGGGCAGGCATACCGCATGGCCGGATCCCAGACCGACATCACGGCGCGAAAAACAAACAGCGAGCAACTGGTCTACAACGCCTTCCACGACGCCCTGACCGATCTGCCGAACCGCTCCCTTTTCACAAACCGGCTGCAGCATGTTATCACCACCTCTGCGCGCCGGGGTGAACAGCTCTATGCGGTTCTTTTCCTGGACATGGACCGCTTCAAGACCGTCAACGACAGTCTCGGCCATCTGGTGGGCGACAAACTTCTGATCGCCGTCGGGCGAAAGCTCTGCGAATGTATCAGGCCCGGTGACACAGTCGCACGACTGGGGGGGGATGAATTTTCCATCCTGCTGGAGGACATCAGTGTTCTGAGTGATGCCGTCGATGTCGCTGAGCGGATTCACTCGGTTCTGATGACCCAATTTACAATTGACAACCATGAAGTATATGCCGCCTTCAGCATCGGCATTGCGCTTGGAACTGATCGCTATGAACGGGCTGAACAGGTATTGCGCGATGCTGATATCGCCATGTATGAAGCAAAGAAACAAGTCAACACATCCACCGTGATTTTTGATACCGGGATGCACGCGAGCATACTTGACCGGATCCAGCTTGAATCCGAATTGCGCGGGGCGCTGGACCGCAGCGAGCTGTCGCTGGTCTACCAGCCGATCGTCGATCTGGCTACGCACCGGCTGGTCGGCTTTGAAGCCCTGGTTCGCTGGAACCATCCGTCCCGGGGTACCGTGTTCCCTGATGAGTTCATCGCTCTGGCCGAGGAAACCGGCATGATTACGAGGATTGGTGAATGGATACTGCGAGAAGCCTGCCGTGAACTGGGCATCCTGCAGAAACGTTTCCCTGCTGACCCGCCGTTGAAGATGAGCATCAATATCTCCAGCAAACAGTTCTCCCAGGAAAATCTGGCAGACCTGGTGGCCAAAGTGCTTCAGGAGAGCGGTATCGTCCCCAGCAGCCTGGCAATCGAGATCACCGAAAGCATGCTCATGGAAAATATCGAAGTGGCCATCGCAACCATGGATCGACTGCGTGCCATGGGAGTGCATATCCATATCGATGACTTCGGCACCGGATACTCGTCACTCAGTTATCTGCACAGCCTCCCGATTGATGCGCTCAAGATCGACCGTTCGTTCATCAACAAACTGACTGCCAAGGGGGAGAACCAGGAGATCATCGTATCAATTATTTCATTGGCCAAGAGCCTCAATTTTGACGTAATCGCCGAAGGGGTGGAGTTGGATCATCAACTGGAGCAGATGAAGGGCCTGGAATGCCAGTTCGGCCAGGGGTTCCTGTTTTCGAAGCCGATGGAACCCGGCGATATAGATGCCTGGCTGCGGCAGGAAAAGGAGAAACTGGCGTAATATGGGAATGCTGAAGAACCGTGCCGGACAACCGGCCCTGCCATTTGAACTGCGAGACAGCGAAGGGCGGCTGTTTACCCTTAACGACTTTGCCGGCCGGTGGCTACTGCTGATCTTTCACCGTCACCTTGGCTGACTGCCGTGCCGTGCGCACATCACGCAGGTGCGTGAGCAGGAAGCAGAGCTTATTCGCAGAAACGTTGCAGTTGCAGTGGTAACATTTGAGCACGGTTTTCTGGCCCGGGCGTATGCTGAGGACACCTCCCTCACCTGGCCCCTGCTGGTTGATGACAGTCGTGAACTTTTTAAGGGATACGACATGCTGAGCGCCGGTTTCTGGGACATCTGGGGACCGAGGACGTGGTGGGTGTACCTGAAAGAGCTGTTGAAAGGGAAAAAACTGCAGAAATCGGAGGGTGATATTTTCCAGCGGGGTGGAGACGTACTGATTGATACGGCCGGTATCGTGCGCCTGCACCACGTCGGTGAAGGCCCCGCCGACCGACCGTCTGTAGAAGCAATTTTACAACGGATCCATGCCTGACATGACTGTTTTAATGATATACCAGCCTCGACGATATCAATAACTACCATTCCCGGAAGCTCCCTGTGCTGCCTCGCATCATTTACCTTACCGTTTTTTTATCAGGCTTTACCTCACTGGCGTATGAACTCTGCTGGATCCGCAAAGGCGCGCTGCTTATCGGTGCATCTCCTCAGGCCCTCAGTTGCGTCGTGGCCGTCTTCTTTGGTGGCCTGGCAGCAGGTGCATATCTGTTCGGCGGTTTTTCAAAAAAAACGAACAGAGCGCTTTTATGGTACGGAATTTTTGAGTGTTCCATCGGCGTGCTTGCAGCGGCCACGCCGTTTCTTTTCGCTGTCGCAGCTGACGTCTACTCCGTGGCCTATCAATCGGTAGGCAGCAACCAGCTGCTGCACATTCTGGCACGGTCATCAGTGGTGGCTCTGCTCATTTTTCCCCCGTGCTTCCTGATGGGCGGAACCCTTCCTCTGCTCTGCCAGTTCTTTGTTACTAACAGATATGCAACGATCCGTTATGCTGCCGGAATCCTCTATGCCATCAATACCGCCGGAGCTTTCACCGGTTGCATGCTCAGCGGGATGTGGCTCATTCCCTATCAGGGGATTAGCACTACCATCTGGCTCAACGCTCTTTTAAGTCTCATGGCGGGTGGAGTCTGCATCTTTGTACATTGTTTCAGGAGACCTCCTGAACCATTTCCGGCAGTTTCAACAGGCGATACACCATCCGATCCATCCCCGGCCTCTCCGGGACTGTCCGGTTACGCAATCTACGGACTTTTCTGGTGTGCCGGATTTACTGCACTGGGATACGAAATCCTGTGGGTTCGTTTCCTGTCTCTGCTCATCCACAACACCGTCTACACCTGCATTTTCACGATTGGCGCTATTCTGCTGGGCATTGCGATTGGCGGCGTAATTGTCTGCTTCCTGCGCGACCGTCCCCGGCTGGATGTACTCCTGTTCGCCGGCCTCAATATCTTCATCGGATTTGTTGTTATCCTGCTGATCCTCCAACCACTCGACACATGGGAATGGATCCGTGACTCGCGGTCGGTTTCCATGCAGGCAGTGTTGTGCCTGACACTCATTCTGATACCATCCATCGCTTCGGGTGTCACCTTCCCCCTGGCATACCGGCTGGTAGCGGCATATCCACACAATTCCGGCAGGGATCTCGGCCGTCTTACCGCCGTGAATACTTTGGGGGGGATTGCCGGCTCACTGCTGGTCGGGTTTTATCTTCTTCCTGCACAGGGAATGTACACCACCCTGATTACCCTTACGCTGATCAGTCTGACTATCGGGATAGTTACCATTTTTGTCTTTGCAGACGGGATAACGCCTCTTCAACGCTGGTTAAGTGCCGGTGGAACTGCAACGTTATTTCTGGGAATTATCTGTTTCAGCAGCACAAATCTGCCGGCGGATTTTCTGGCCGGCAGGCGCACAATGATCGAGTTTACCGAGGGGATTAGCTCTTTCATCTCCGTTGTAATCAAAGATGGCGACAAGACGCTTGAAATGGACCGGATGTGGCAGGGGGAATACCAGAAAGGGCACCAGATCCTGGCTGCACACATCCCGATGATGCTGCACCGCGATCCCGCGAATGTGTTGGTAATCGGCATGGGAACCGGGCAGGTAGCGAGCCGGTTTCTGATGTACGACATACAACACCTTGATTGCGTTGAAATAGAAAAGAAGCTGCCGGCAATGTTGAAACGTCACTTTGACTCCAGATGGCTAGATGATCCACGAGCCACTGTCGTAACGGATGATGGCAGAAGCTTTACGGCACACTCTTCAAAAAAGTACGACGTCATTTCGATCGAAGTGGGGCAATCATTTCGCCCCCAGGTGGCATCCTTTTACACGGTGGATTTTTACCGGGACGTGAAACGGAGGCTTGCAGATAGTGGGCTGGCGTGTCAGTTCGTGCCATTGGGCTTTTTTACGGAAGACGAATTTCGTTCCGTCGTTCGGAGTTTTCTGGAAGTGTTTCCTCACAGCACATTGTGGTTCAACAAGTATGCGGAGTGCATCCTGATCGGCAGCCCGACTCAGCAGCCACGCCTGTCGGAACAGAGACTCATGTTGCTTCAAAACGACAAAAGGCTTCGTTCCGACCTCAAGTATTCCCTCGACAACAAGCCGTGGTTACTGTTGAACAGGAAAGATGTTTTTGCCGCTAACTACCTGATGGGTCCGGAAAAACTCGCCCGGCTCTCCGCAAGCGCCCCGCTGTATAGAGACGAACGACCGATTCTGGAGTATCAAACAGCTCGTACAACGTATTCTCTGACTCGTCTTCATGATCTGATTGAAAAAAATATGGATTCACCCGATACCATTTTTGCCGGGAAGATTCCTGTATCGTCGGAGGCAAAAATCATCCAGATCAGAGAGGAAACGGTTCACGAATCGTTGCGGGGAGGAAAATAATGAAACCAATGAACCTGAAAACGCACCACGCAGAGAGAACCCGGAAGACTATGAACCGGTCAGAAGTTCCTCCAGCCGCAGCAGCTGTTCAATGCTCTGGCTGAGGTAGACCGGGCACCCGCGCTGTTCGGGAATCCGCAGGTCAATATCGTAACGGTCCCCCACAAAAAGCGCTTCCGCCGGTTCGAGACCGGCTTCTGCCAGCACCCTGACAAGCATGTCCTCGTCAGGCTTCCCTATCCAAGTATCGTCGATAGTGCGGATGGAGCGGAAGTAGCTCCCGATTCCCAGCTGCCTGATGATGCGCTCCGTCAGGGGACGGTTGTTGTTGGTGTAAATGTGAAGCGCATAGCGACCGGAGAGCCGGTCAAGCAAGTGAATAACCCGTTCGTCTCGCGCAAGGAATGCCTCCGGAGCAAGCGTCTCCTCAAAAAAACGGTGGAGCTCCTGTATGCTCCCCCCCGCGTCACTGCAGACCGCCGACAGCGTCGGCAGGGTGCCGCAATCCTCGAACAGCCGCCGGCGCGTGTCAGTCATCAGTGTTTCGGCCTGCTGAACGGATATTCCCCGGAGGCCGGCAACGTAGATTCTGGCAGCATCTTGAATCAAGGCTGCAAATTTCTCGTTGACGTAGAGCGTGCCATCCAGATCAAAGATAATGCCACGAATTTCAGACGGCAAAGCCGGCATGTTCACCCCCCGATCCGGCGCTGGCAGAGCAGCTGCGGCGCAGTAACGCCCCGCGACTGGATCAGCACCTTGAATGTGCCGCCCATCCCCACATCCGGCATGATAAGTTTTTTCAGCGTCAGGCGGAGCCGCAGCTTTTCCTCGTCAGATATGTCGGAGCGTTCGATGGTTTCAATTTCTTCGATAATCCCGGCTGAAAGAAGAAAACGGTACTGCTCGCCAAACCAGTCCGTAGACAGTCCCTGAGCTTCACCGCAATTGGTCAGGGTGGTGAAATCGACATGCGAGGTGATGTCCTGCATTCCAAGGCGGAGGTAGGGATTTTCCTCCAGCTGGTGACGGTAATAGCAGAGCAGCGTCCCCAGCTTGCGGCGCGGGGTGTAGAGTTCGGCAGCGGGATAACCGTAATCGATGGTCAGTATAAAACCATGCCGGAGCGCCTTTGCTGCTGCAGTCAGCCACCGTGGCGCGTTCAGATTGACTTCTGCCTGCTGGGCGGGATGCAGCTCCACGGCGATGTGCCTGAAATAATCCTCAAGTTCGGGAGTTGACAACTCACCGGTTTCTTCGGCGAAGCCACCATCGACACAGGTCACATAGATTTCCTTCAGCCCCTCTGAAGTCATTACCACGCGATGAGTCGGCAGGGCATCAATCAATTCATTGGAGTAGAGGCAACCGCTGAAGGTGAAGCTGCCGGAGGCGAATTCATCCGGAGAGAGCCAGGAAAGCCGCTCCAAATGTGATGCCAGCATGTCGCGCTGAGCCGCTTCAAGCGACGGTTCCTGCTCGACCAGCAGCAGGCGCACTCCCCGGTACATTTCCGGTTCCCGCTCCGTCAGATAATCCATGATATCGCAGGCCAGACGTCCATTGCCTGCACCGCACTCAACCAGCGTAAAATCTGCCGGACACCCCATACAGCGCCACATCTGGGCAATTTCCCGGGCAATCACCCGGCCAAACGCCGCATGAACGGTAATGCTGGTGTAGAAATCCCCCTCGGCGCCGACCTTGCGCCCCGGCGACGTGTAGTAGCCAAGACCCGGTTCGTAGAGACAGGCCACCATGAAATCGGCAAAGGTGATGCGGCCATTCTCTTTGATGCGGGCGGCAATGATGTCGTTAAGTGGTGTGGTTTCAGTGGTCATTTGATTCAGTTCTCCTGATCGGAATCAAGAAGCGTTTTCCCTTTATTGGTAAGACGATATTTCTGCAAACGGCTGTTGGGTTTATCAGGAAGGGTCATTTCAAGCAATTCTGCTTCCATTGCCGGCTGTAAATAAGTCTCAACAAAATTGTCGCGATGTTTGAGTCCCAGAGTTTCCTGCAATGCCGCCCGACTCATCTCATTTTTCATGATAGACAGCAGCCTCACGACTTGCCCGGTGACTTGCCCGGTGACTTGCCCGGTGACTTGCCCGGTGACTTGGGGTGTGGCTTCTGATATGGGTTTGGCATAGCGAAAAACAATGCGTACATAGCCATCGCGAATTTCAAACGCATCTTTCCCGTAAGCGTTGAGAATACGCGGTACACCGGAGCCGAGATGTTCGACAATTTCCAGATCGCGGAAAACGCGCATGATCTCTTTGTTGCGTGGAACAGAGCAGCCACCGAAGAAATCCTTTTCGGTCACACCGTAGGGTAAACCACCCATGGAGGTGACTTCAGCGCGATCAGAGAAAAACTCAAGCTTCGGAGTTGCACCATACGAGTAATCATTATGCACCACTGCATTGATAATTGCCTCTCGTATGGCAATGGAGTTGATCATCTCCCGTTCCTGGCGCAAGGGGTAACCGATCTTGGTGAAGATGGTATTTTCCACGTTGACCCGATCCAGCAAAGCTTTCAGTGCTTTGGCAAGAGAACAGCGGCCGTAATCGCGATTTTCGATCAACTCCACCCGATCAACACCGGCATATTTAGCCACTTGCAACGAAGAACCGTTTTCATCAGCCAGGAGATAGGCCGCATAGTTGGGCTTATCTTCGGGTGTAAGCAACTCCAGATTTTTCATGAAGGCATCGTTGAGTTGCAGGCCACGGGTTTCATAGTAGATTTTGAGCTGTTCAAAGGTGAGTTCTCTTCGCGGCGATTCCATGCGGCCTATCGTATTACGAATCCGCCGACCGTACAGCAACTCAATCATCTCTCTTGGCATCGGTTCTGAGGCGCTGCCGACACGCAGAAAACAGCCTTTTTCAGTCATACCGTACTTTTTGAGGTAGTACGGTTTTTCCAGTCCGCCAGCCAGGATGATACGGAGGATGTCCTTGCCATCAACTCGTTCGTGCAGAATTTCAAACAGACCCATAATGGAGGGTTGAATGTTATTTTTAAGGCGATCCTTGATAGCCAGTTGGATTTTATCACAATCCTCCACGCCAAAGACGGCACCATTCTTATCGATGCCGATTGACAGTACGCCCCCTTCCCGGGCATTTAGAAAAGCCACCACTTCCTTTTCCAGTCCGTCGGTAAGCTCTCGTTTGTATTCGCTACGGTTATTTTCCATTTCGGGTCTCAATCACACCAGCATCTATATTTATTGATGTGCAACGGGCATTAAGTTGACCCGCCGGTTTTTGTTTTTGGCGGGTCTAAATTTCTGGTTGGAAATTTGGTGGTCTCGCCGTTGAATTATCTGGCTTTGTCAAATGTGTGGGCATGTTCTTGTGTTCCGCCTCACAATTTTGCAATGTGCAAATACGAACACTCCCACAAAAATATTGATTCTTTCGTAAATTAGTTGCAACTGGTTGAAACCTAAGCCCAATGCTGCTCTTTCAAAATAGTATAGTTGCACCGGTTCAAGCTTTTTTCTGATAGGTTTTTGTTTCCCGACAAA
>Ga0194061_1001600_pt1 | contig 13003 bp, 8 predicted proteins | sample SepL2221m_MetaG_FD_163423 | JGI IMG/M metagenome (GOLD analysis project Ga0194061, IMG submission 163423) | Anoxic zone freshwater microbial communities from boreal shield lake in IISD Experimental Lakes Area, Ontario, Canada - Sep2016-L224-21m | ecosystem: Environmental > Aquatic > Freshwater >...
CAACCGGACGATGCCTCCTGCTTCAGCAGCAGATTGGAAAGCCAGATGGTAATGCAGTCCACGAGAATTGCATCGTATGTTCCGTCCAGACGTTCCAGTGCATCCGCCGGCAGATACGGTTCTTCGGTAGTTGTCCACTGCTCCCCGCGCCGTTGCTGATGAGTTCCGATCCGCTCCCGCATCTCATCGTCAAATGCCTGGGCGGTCGCCAGATACCCGAGGCGGGAGCCGAAACGACAGGCCGTATCTTCGGCAAAGCGGCTCTTACCGCTGCGGGCTCCACCGGTGATGAATATGATCCTGCTGAGTTTCACTGAAGCACCTCCTTTTCAAGCCGAATAAGCTGCTGCATCCCTTTTCCACGCGGGTCAGCCTGGACGCCGCACCACTCTCTCAGCTTATCCAGAGCCCCGCCTGATGTGAGGGTATGGCGGGCATCCGCAACTCCATCGGCAAGGGTGCAGCTGGATCCGCACATCCAGAGGAGCGCCCCGGCGTTGAGTGCGGTAAAATCCTCACAGGCCCGGTACACCCCGCTGCCGGCCGCAACGCTGATAAAACGTGCTGTCTCCTCCTGCCGGGAAGCGGCAGCTGCCACGGCGGCAGCAGAATGGCGTGAAATGCCCGCCTCTTCGGGTGTCACTTCCAATCTGCTGATGGAGCCATCCTCCAGACAGGCGATCGTACTGGCACCGCAGACCGACAGTTCGTCAACCCCGTGCTGTTCCCCGTCCAGCGTGCCGTGGACAACCAGGGCCTTACGGTACCCGATGGTTGACATAAGACGGGCGACCGGCTCCACCAGTGCTGCGGAATACACCCCCCGCAATGCCCGGGAGGGACGTGCCGGATGTGCCAGCGAAGCGGCGATGTTGAGGATTGTGCCGAAACGGATCTGCGACAGTATACGTCCCAGTCCACCCGGATGTATCAGGGGCGACATGCCGTTGAACAGACCGATTCCAGCCTGCCTGACGCTTTCTGCGACAAGCTCCGCTTCACATTCGATGTTGATGCCGACTGACTCCATGATGTCAACCGTGCCGCAGCGGGACGTAATTGCCCGCGCGCCGTGCCGTGCCACGGGGATGCCGTGGGCCGCCACGACCAGTGCGGCGGCGCTGCTGACATTGAAGGTCTTGAAACCATCCATGCCGGTGCCGGAGTTATCCACGATCGTTTCCGGCAGATCGACGACATGTACCGTGTCGAATTCGTCGATGGCCTGCCAGGCCCCGGCCATCTCATCCACCGTTTCCCCTTTGGCTGCCAGCGCGGCCAGAAAAGCCCCCTGCTGCAGGTCCGACTGGCTGTTGCGCATCAGCTCGCTGAACAGGCGGTAACATTCCTGCCGCCCCAGGTCCCGACGCTCGATCAGTCGTTGGATATACGAGCCGAATTCGGCTGTTGGCATCGGTTGCATCACTTACCTCCGGGGATCAAGGTGAATTTTCATGCAGCTGCGTTGTTCGACCATCTGCAGGGCCTGGTCGAGTTCGGAAAGCGGCATAGTGTGGCTGACCAGGCCAACAACGCGCAATGAGCCGTCGGTGATCATCTCCAGCGCCAACCGACCGTGGCGGAAACAGCAGCCATACGCCCCGCTGATGGTCTGTTCAAGGTAATGCAGACTGTTCAGGCAGACTTCAGGCGACTGCGACTCCTTTGGCAATCCGGAAAATACCACCAGTCGCCCCCGTGGAGCCAGATGCGCGAGTGCCTCACGATAGGCATCATGGCTCCCCACGGCAGGGATGCAGACGTCAAAGTGTCGTTCACCGGGAACAGAAATTCCGCCGACAAGTTCCCTGCGCCGGGGGTCAGGTTCGATGACCGTCGCCTCCGCACCCAGCACGGTTGCAAGGCGCTGCAGCAGCGTCCCGGCCGGTCCCGCACCCCAGATGCCGATCCGTTCTCCGGGAGAGAGACGAGCCTGCTCCAGGGCATTGATACAGCAGGAGAGCGGTTCGGCAAAGACCGCATCGGCAAAGCTGCACTGACCAGGCAACGGTATCAGCGACTGCTCCGGCACTGTCACATACTCGGCAAAGCCGCCGTCACGGTGAAACCCCATGATCCGCATTTCGCGGCAGAGATTTTCGGCACCGGCACGGCACTGCCGACAGCAGCCGCACCACATACCCGGATAGACATACACCCGCGTTCCAACCGGTATTTCAACCCCGGCACCCCGTTCGACTACGGTGCCGACAACCTCTTCACCGGGGATGCGGGGCAGAAGCAGGTCACGATGACCGGAACGGATTATCTTGAGGTCAGTGCGACAGAGTCCCGCAAGCGCCACCTGCACCAGAACTTCACCCGCTGCGGGTCTCGGTACGGAACGCTCGCCATAGCTGAACGAGCCTATTTCTGAAACCGTTACCGCTTTCATTCAGATACTCCGAAAAAAAGGTCCGACGTTCTGCCCATAAAAAAACCCCTGTTCCGCAGAGGGACAGAGGCTCGAAGCTTGCTGGTTGCACACCGGCTCCGGCCCCTCGTTCCACGGAGGTTCCCAAAAGCATCGCAGAGGCAGGTTTCCTGGCTCGGGCATCAACCCTCATCGCGCCTTCCCGGCCTTGCGGACAGTGGCATCGTGCGACTCGGTACTCCCTTACAGTTGCGGGTCAGCGAGGGATTTGCACCCTCTTCCCTTTTACCCGTGCGCAGCAACGCACGGCACCATGAGCGGTTGGTTAAACAATTGTGGGGGGATATGTATCAGACTGCGATATTCAAAGTCAAAGAGAATCGTAACGTTGAGCTGTGGGAACCGGAAGAGTTAAATCCCCTCTGCAGCCGCGTTCCTGGCAACGCGGTAGGCTTCAATACGTGACGTCAGCAGCTTGCGCAGTTCATCGGGGCGGTAGGGTTTCTGCATGAAACCGGCTGCCGAATCGGTCTCGATGATCTCTAAAACCTCCTCAACACCGTAACCGCTGCAGATGACAACCGGAACAGTGGCCGACAGTTTCCGCACCTCATGGTAGGTGGCAACGCCCCCCAACTCCGGCATGATCAGGTCAAGCATGAGCAGATCTATTTCGCCTGATCGCTGACGGAATATTTCCAGCGCCCGGGCGCCGTTGGAAGCTGTCAGCGCCGTGTAGCCCATCGCTTCAAGCAGCTCAGCACCGATACTGCGTAATGCCTCTTCATCATCGACCAGCAGGATAGTGCCGCAGCCAGGCTCTACGACTGAAGCAACCGGCACCGGAATGTCCCCTTCGGTCATCGCCTCGGACAGCGGCAGGAATACCTTGAAGGTCGTCCCTTCACCCGGCACGCTCGTCAGCTGCAGAGCTCCCTGGTGCGATTTGATGATGCCGAGGATAGCCGACATCCCAAGACCGCGGCCGGTAAACTTGGTGGTGTAGAACGGCTCGAAAATCCGTTTCTGAGTGATTTCGTCCATGCCGCAGCCGGTGTCTACCACTTCAAGACAGATATATCTACCGGCAGGAATCTCTCTCCCCAGAAAATCCTCATCGGTTCTGTTTTCATCAAATTCAATGGTCGCAAGGGTAATTCTTATGGTCCCGTTGTCATCGCCGATGGCCTCGGCAGCGTTGATTATCAGGTTCATGGCAATCTGCTGAATCTGACTGGCATCGCCCATAATCTCCGGCTGGTCGCTGGTCAGGTCCAATTCAATGGCAACATTTTTCTTGATCGCCGACTGGAGCATTTTGGTGATGTCGTTGACCATTGACCGCACATCAAGCCGGTTCTGCACCAGCGGGTTTTTCCCGGCATATGCCAGCATCTGGCGACAGAGGTCTGCTGCCCGGTTGGCAGCTCCCTCGATCTGCAGCAGGTGGGTACGCTGGGCCTCTTCAGAGGTGGCATCACGGGACATGAAGCAGTGCCCGAGGATAATCGACAGGATGTTGTTGAAATCATGTGCTATGCCGCCGGCCAGAACTCCGAGGCTCTCAAGCTTCTGCGTCTGCTGGAACTGCTGTTCAAGCCTGTGGCGCTCCTCTTCATCTTTCTTGCGGTCGCTGATATTGGTGTTGGTACCGACAAAACGGAGAATTTCCCCCTTTTCATTACGGGAAGTCGGCTTGCCGCGCCACATGATCCAGCACCAGCCCCCCCCTTTTGTGGCAATGCGGAATTCGACCGTGAAATTGCCCTCGGCCAGATTCATCATCTGCCGGACGGTGCGCGAGGCCGCTTCCCGGTCATCGGGGTGCAGCAGTTCTTTCCACTTCTTAAAGGTAACAACAAACGCGTCCGGTTCGTACCCAAGCATGGTGTAGCAGCGGGGGCTCCAGTAGATACTGTTGTTAGGGACGTCCCAGTCCCAGATGCCGTCGCTGGAGGCATCCAGCGCCAGCCGCAACAGTTCGTTGTTCTGCAGCAGCGATTCCTCGGCCTTTTTCCGTTCGGATACGTCGCGTGCTACATGGACGGCGGCAGTCACTTTGCCGTCCGAATTAAACAACGGCGATACGGTAACGTCGAAAATACCGTGTAAGGTCTTTTCCTCTACGACCTCATTATGAACAAGATGGTCCTGCAGCATTTTGGAGTATGGGCAAAAGGAGGGGGGAATGTTGAGTGAATGCATTACTTCATGACATTTCCTTCCGCTCAGCTCTTCGGCGGTAACGCAGCAGCGCTCTGCCATGGCACGGTTAACCCGAATGATGGTGTGACTGGTGTCGATAATGGCTATCAGGTCGGGGACGGCATCAAAGGTCTGCTCCCACTCATGCTTGGCCTGGCTGACCGACTCGTACATAGATCTTCGTTCCTGCAGCAGCTTCCACTCGCGTAACGCAAGGCTGGCGAGGTGCGACATGGCAGCGAAGCTTTCGGGTGACTTGACCACATAATCAAGGGCTCCGGCCTTCATGGCCTCGACAGCCAGCTGCTCGTTCCCCTGAGAGGTCATCATGACGACCGGCCATACATTACCTGAAAGGGTAACCAGCTCTTTGCCGTCCCCATCCGGAAGATGGTAATCGGTCAACACCAAGTTGGGTGGCCTTACCTCAATATCCGACTTTGCAGCGCCCAGTGTGCCCACCACCGTGACGCGGTATCCCTGTTGAGCAGCATCAAACGATCGACAGATCAGTTCGGCATGGCTGTCGTCGTCTTCGACAACCAGTATCAACGGTGCTGTGACGTTATCGGTTATCATGCATCGGTTCCCCAGGCTTTTTCACCACGGGCATCTGTTCCAGACCAGCCAATAGCAGCCAAGCGTTTTGAGCATCTGGTGAAACTTCTCGAAATCGATCGGCTTGGTAAGATAGCTGTTGGCATGATATTCGTATGCCATCGCAAGGTCGCGCTCGGCATCCGAGGTGGTCAGAATCACCACCGGCAGCGCCTGCAGTTCGCTGCTCTCTTTCACAATTTTCAAGACCTGCAATCCATCCACCTTGGGGAGACGCAGGTCGAGCAGCATCAGATTCGGCAGGGGATAGCGCTCCCGGTCGGTGTAGGGGCCCCGCCCGAACAGGTAGTCCAGCGCCGCTTCACCATCTTCCACGTGGTAAATTCTGTTGCCAACCTTGAAATCCTCCATGCTCCGCATCACGAGCTCGGCGTGGTCCTGGTTATCTTCCACCAGAAGAATGCTCAACGGTTCTCCGTTCATGGCCGAACTCCTTTCCGCTTGGAAACGCGGAACCGCAGTCATTAATTAAAACCGCGTTTCCACGTTCTTACCATATTCGCGCCAGATTGCAAGACGAAATAAACCCTGAAAAGGCATACGCCGTGGCTTGACCCGCGGCCTCAGGGAGCCTGCGACAGGGTGAAACAGAACGTGCTGCCGGTTCCGTCTCCGGATGATTCCACCCAGATCCGCCCGCCGTGGACTTCTATGATCCGCTTGACCAGCGCCAGCCCAATCCCCGAACCTTCGCTGGCGGAATCCAGCTTGTTGAACAGGCCGAATATGACCTTGTGATATTTCTCGTCGATGCCTGGGCCGTTGTCCTGAACAAAAAAAACCCGCCCATCCGGGTCTTCGCGCAGACCGAAGGTGATCAGCGGCCCGGTGGGGTGTCCGATGTATTTTATGGCATTTTCCAGCAGGTTCTGAACCACCTCTGCGATTCGCAGACGGTCGCCGAGTACCATCGGCAGGCCCGGCTGCACGATCAGTCTGACGCCGGAATTCTCCAGGGGGCCGGCAAGGTGGGCGGCCACATCCTGCAGCAGCAGGTTCATGTCCACCGGCTCCGGCGCGTTGATGACCCGCCCGATGCGGGAGAGTTCCAAAAGATCGTTCAGCAGGATGTTCATCCTGTCGGCGGCGGCACTGATCCGCTGCAGGTCTGCGTCCACCCGTTCGAAGCTCCCTTTTGCCATGGCCTTCCGGATGGCTCCGGCGAACCCCTTGATGGTCACCAGCGGGCTCTTCAGATCGTGCGATACGGTGTAGGTGAAACGTTCCAGTTCAGCGTTCTTGACTTTCAGCCGCTCCTCCGCCTGCGCCCTTTCGGCGACTTCGGAGGAAAGCTCGCGGTTGCGCTGTTCCAGTCTTTCGAGCAGTTCGTGCAATCGTTGCGCCATGCTGTTGAAGGAGCGGGTCAGCTCCCCCAGTTCATCTGCGCGCCCGTCATCCGCCACCAGATTCAACTCCCCCCCAGCCAGAAGCCCGGCGGCGCTGTTCAGTCGCTCCAGCGGCCTGATAACCCAGCGGGCGGTCAGAACACCGATCAGGGTTGCTACACCCAGAAAAACAAGTATCAGCAGTGCGGTGGAGCGATTGTTGTCGTCGATGTGCTCCATGAAGTCCCGTTCGGGAATTACCACGCCAATCAGCCAGTTGAGACCGAGTTCGTCGCGGTAGGGGGAAACCTGCAGAAAATGGCGCTGTCCGTCAACGTAAAAATCCAGCTGCTGCATCGAAGTAATGGCGTTGAGGTTGGCAAAGCGGGATGCCAGGTGGCGTGACGTGTCACGGGTAAGGGGATGTGAACTCTCTGCAGCTGAAAAACGTTCCTGCCGGCCGGCGACAGAGCGAAACGGCTGTTCGCCGGTCGAGGTGGCAACCAAAAGCCCTGAACGCTCAATGATGAAACTCTGCCCGGAAGTCCCGATCTTCATTGATTTCAGCAGTGCCCCAATTTTGGAGAGGCGCACGGCGCTGGTGCAGACACCGGTCAGCACACCGTCCCTGTCATACAGCGGCTGACTGGCGGCAATCTGCAGCGCCGGATCGGCAAAATGCTTGTAGACAGCGCTCCAGGCCGGCTTACCGGTGCCGGCGGATGCGGTGTACCAGGGACGTTTGCGCGGGTCGTACTGCCCGGCGGCATTGAGCAGTTCGCGCCGTTCGCCGCGCGGCCCGCTGTCGTAGGTGTGCAGGTTGAACGATGTCGAGGGGTCGGCGAGCTGCAGCGCTGTCCGTCCGGTATCGCGCAGGTCGGCTCCGACATATTCACCCTGTTCGTTGCCCAGGGCGATATTGGTAACATTCCGGGATTCCCGCAGGTGATTCCAGAGATAGGAGCTTAACGACTCCGGCCGCCGCACGTCCAGCAGGCCGCGCTCGACGGAGATACGGATGGTCTGGTTCATCCGGACGGCAGAGGAAAGCGACGCGTCGAGATTCTGAGCTATGCGGGAGGTAATCTCGTTCCGCAGACTGGCGGCGATGTCATTAACGGCCCACTGCCCGTTGTAAAACGAGAGATACCAGATCAGGCCGCCGGCCACCCCCAACTGCAGCACAAACGGAACGATCAGGACGATCCGCAGCGGAATTTTCCTGAATCTTTGTGAAAAAAGGGATGTCAGCGCCATAAGCTCTCCCCTGCCGCAGCCGGATCATGCACCGGTTTCTGACGACTCACTATGCCGGGCTTAACGCTGGACAGCGTTTCCGGGCAGTGTGAAGCAGAAGGTACTGCCGCTCCCCGCTCCGTCCGATTCGACCCAGACCCGTCCGCCGTGAACTTCGATGATCCGCTTGACCAGCGCCAACCCGATGCCGGTGCCGGGACTCCCCCCGTCAAGTTTTTCAAACAGACCGAAGATGATTTCGTGGTATTTCTCCTCGATGCCCGGACCGTTGTCCTGTACGAAAAAGACCGGTGGCCCGTCTTCCTGGCGCACACCAAACACGATGCGCGGTCCGGGCCTGCTGCCGACGTACTTGACGGCATTTTCAACCAGGTTCTGGACCACCTCTGCAATCCTCAGGCGGTCGCAGGTCACCGTCGGCAGGCCGGGCATCACTGAAAATTCGATGCCTTCATCGCGCAGCAGCCCGGCAAGATTTGCTGCAACATCCTGCAGCAGCAGGTTCATGTCGACTTCCTCGGGCGTGTTAATGATCCGGCCAATTCGCGACAGTTCCAAGAGGTCACTCAGCAGGTCGCTCATCTTGTCAGCCGCCCGCCCGATCCGTTTGAGATCATCAGCCATCCGCTCGTAGTTGCCTGCTGAAAGCGACTTTTCCACTGCGCCGGTAAAACCCTTGATGGTTATCAGCGGGCTCTTGAGATCATGCGAGACAGTGTAGGTAAAGCGTTCCAGCTCGGCGACTTTCAATTTCAGTTCGTCTTCCACCCGCTGGCGCTCCACGATTTTCCAGACAGAGTCCATCAGCAGCGTCAACTGCAGTAGATCGGCATCATCGTAATCGCTTTCCTTGTTCGCCATGCCGACAACAGCCACAATCCTGCCTCGGTCAAAAAGCGGAACCGAGGCAAAGCGCTGCAAGGCAACATGTCCTCCGGGATAACCCCGCTTCAGAGGATGATCGGCATGAAAATCGTTAACCACAATCGGTGTGCGCTGCCGCACCACCTCTCCCCAGATGCCGGTTTTATCAAGATCGTAGAGCGACTGGGCATCGGACACGCTACACTCCTGCATGACGCCGTTCGACCAGGAGTTGAGGATGAACTGTCGCTTCTCCTCGTCATAGAAATAGATATAGCCGTAGCGACTTGACGTCAGTGTGAGGGCCTGTTCCAGCGCGAAATCCAGCAGGTCTTTATTGTCTCTGGCCTCGTACTGGAACAGCTTGAGCAGGATCAGCTGGCGCTCCCGGTTCAGATCGCGCTCCGCGTTGAGGTCATTGACCTGCTGCAGCGTTTTTGCCAGACTGGGAAGCTCGATGGCCTCGGGGATTTTCGGTATGAACAGCACGGCAGCGATGGCCGAAACCAAAGCGGTCAGCGCCTTGACATACCCCTCCAGCCAGTAGTCCGGCACATAGACCGTGTAGGCGGCAAGGAAGTGAGTGGTACCGCAGGAGAGGATGAAGATGGCGAAAAAGACGAACACCACCTTGAAAATAATGTCCCGCCGCTTGAAAGCAAAATAGCCCATCGAAAGGGCAATGGCGTAGTAGGAGAGACCGGTTACGATGTCGGATCCGACATGCAGACAGACCAGGCCCTTCTCCCATGAAAAGCAGTATCCGTGTGCCATGTAATCGCTGATCATTGTGTGGTTCATGATCTGTCTCCCTGACCGGCGCTTAGCGTTTCGGTCGGCGCCGCCGGCAACGTGAAACAGAATGAGCTCCCTTTCCCCTCCCCTTCGGACTCCACCCATATCCTCCCGCCGTGTGCCTCGACAATCCGCTTGACCAGTGCAAGTCCGACACCGGTACCTTCGCTTTTCGCATCCAGCTTGTTGAACAGCCCGAAAATGTTCTCCTGAAAACGTTTCTCGATCCCCTGCCCGTTGTCGTGGATGCAAAAAACTGCGCTGGCGCCGTCCGTCCATGATTCAATGACGATGCGGGGTGCCGGCTGTTCCCCCATATATTTGACGGCATTTTCGACCAGATTCTGCACAACCGTCATAATGCGCTGTTTGTCGCCGAACACGGCAGGGAGCCCCGGGCGGAGATCAACAACAACCTGCCGCTGGCTGAGCGGGCCGGCCAGGCGGGCCAGAACGTCGGCGACCATGCGCTCCATGTCAATCTGAACCGGAGTGCCCATCATCTTCCCGGCTCGGGAAAGCTCCAACAGGTCGTTGAGCAGTGAGGTCATCTTGGAAGATGCATCGACGATTCGTTTGAGATCACCGCTGATGCGGCTGTACAGGCCGGCTGTCACGTCCTGCTGAATCTGCCCGGCAAAACTCTGGATGGTAATCAGCGGACTTTTCAGATCGTGGGAAACCGAGTAGGTAAACCGTTCCAGCTCTTCATTTTTGTTCTGCAACTCCCGTTCAGCCTGTTTACGCGTCGTTATATCGTGCCCCTGGGCTATGGTTGCCACCGGTGTAACCCCGTCAGCAGAGTAGATGGTGGCAGAGTTCCAGAGTAAGGTACTTATTGTTCCGTCCAGGTGGAGAATCGAAATTTCCACCGTTTCCCACCTCTCTCCGGCGAGTGCTCTGCTAATCATCTTCATGGTGTTCTCAACCTGGTCGGCCGGAAAGAGGATCGAAATGTTGCGATCGCAGACATGCTCGGCCGAACGTCCCGTGAGCTGTTCGAACGCTCGGTTGAAGCGGGTCGTAATGAAATTGGAATCCCAGACGATGATCGGGGCGTTAGCGTAGTTGAAAAGGTTTTCCAGGTAGGAGTTCGACTCTTTCAAAGCCTCCTCAGTCTGTTTCAGCTTACTGATGTCAATGAAGGTAACAACTACCTGATGCAGTGCCCCGCCGGCATCGGTTACGGGGTAGGCATTGCAGATTACCCATACGATGTGTGAGGCGGCCGAATGTCTGATGCCAACAATCAGGTCGCTGCAGACCTCCCCGGATACAAGCACGCGGTTAACCGGGTACTCTGACGGCGTCAGAGCGGTCCCGTCTTCCCGCAGAAAACACCAGGCCGGATCGGTAGCCAGTTTTCCCGTCATCTGGTCGGCGGACAGCCCCAGCAGGGACGAGGCCATCGAATTCGAAAGCAGCAGTGTCGAGTCGGCAGCATGCACAACCACGCCTGCGGCCAGGTTGGCGACCAGCGCTCTGAATCTCTCCTCACTGGCACGCACAGCCTCCTCAGCCCGACTGCGGTCACGATCCATCATATTGAGTTTGGCCTGCATCTCGGAGAGCCAGCCCATGATGCTGGCATTCTGCCCGTCCTTGACCACAATATCGGAAGAGAAATCGCCCTGTCCGATTACGGAGATGTGCCGGTAAACATCGTTAACACTCCCCCCCAATGTATCGTGAAGAGCCCGGTAGGTGCGCCAGAGCATGACCATCAGCCAGAGTGAAAAACCAATAAACAGCAGCCGCAGCACCATCGCACGATTTTCGGCTGCATGAACAGCAACTTCGGTGCGTTGTGCCATCAGCACGTAAAAATCGTCAATCGGCTGCATGATGGCGACCTTAGCCTGATGATAGCGTTTATCAAACATCATCGTCCGTGCTTTCGCATGGGCCGCCTCTGCGCCCGGACCACTGGCCTCCGCCAGCTTCATGGCCTCTTTTTCCAGCACGGCCAATCGGTCTGAATTCGACTTGGCTTCGGCGATTTTGGCAAGTTCCTGCCCGGTGAATCCATGCTCACGCATCAGATCAATGAGTGGGATGGAGCGAGTGGTGTCGGGGCGAGGGGGCTGTCCGTCAATCAGCACCAGATCCCAGTAGACTCTCCAATATTCACGGGGGAGCGGCTTCCTGCCGTCGCGGATGTCCAGGATATCCTGATACTGTCGCTTGTAAAACGGTTCGCCGGTGATCACATACGTGCGGGCGAGGCGAGTCAGGTCGTCAGATGACTGGCGCAACACATCGGCCAGTTGCAGAGAGATGTGCCGCTGGTCATTGGCGTAGTCGATCTGCTTTTCGGCGCGAACATAGACTACAAATGCGAGAGCGAGCGGAATCAGCAGAGCGGCCGTCAGCAGGAGATTGCGGGAAAAACGTGCAAGTACGTTTCGGAAGACCATTGCGAGACTCCGTTCATTTCATGGCGTGCAGGGCAGGCTTTCCGGTTTGTGCAGTCAGCACGGTTGCGGTCGTGGCGTTCGGATATGCTGCTTATATGGGGTTCCATTCTAGCAACTGCCACGGGATTGTAAAGCTGCTTTTCATGAGAGGGAACGCCGCCTGCAAAAAAAATATTCCTGTCCCCTTGATTTTTGAAAAGGCACTGTTTATATTCAGCGAGTGTTAGCACTCACACTGGTTGAGTGCTAATTTAATCAACCAACCACCACACAAGGATAGAAAGGAGAAGTACCGATGAATTTGAGACCGCTTCAAGACCGCATCATTGTAAAACGTGTCGAAGAGGAGACCAAGACGGCAGGGGGGCTTTTCATTCCCGAAACAGCCAAAGAGAAGCCGCAGCGTGGCAAGATTGTCGCCGCCGGCAACGGCAAGAAAACTGAGGACGGCAAAGTGCTGCCGCTGGACGTCAAAGTAGGCGACGTCGTTCTGTTCGGCAAGTATGCCGGCACCGAAGTCAAGGTTGACGGCGAAGAGTACCTGATGATGCGCGAAGATGACCTGCTGGCCGTCGTCGAGTAAAATGTTGCTACCCATCTAACAACACAATAGACACCATATTACACGGAGGAATTACCAATGGCAGCAAAGCTTATCAAGTTTGACCAGGAAGGTCGCAACGCCATCCTGAAGGGCGTCAACATCCTCGCCGACACGGTAAAAGTAACCCTCGGCCCCAAGGGCCGCAATGTCGTTATCGATAAATCCTACGGTTCGCCGCTGATCACAAAAGACGGCGTAACTGTTGCAAAAGAAATCGAACTTGACGACAAGTTCGAAAACATGGGCGCTCAGCTGGTAAAAGAAGTCGCATCCAAGACTTCCGATGTAGCCGGCGACGGCACCACCACCGCCACCGTTCTGGCCCAGGCCATCTACAAGCAGGGCTCCAAACTGGTAGCCGCCGGCCACAACCCGATGGAAATCAAGCGCGGCATCGACAAGGCCGTTGACGCCATCGTCGCCGAGCTGAAGAAAATCTCCAAGCCGATCAAGGACCACAAAGAAATCGCCCAGGTCGGCACCATCTCCGCCAACAACGACAAGACCATCGGCGACATCATTGCCGTCGCCGATGGTCTTGTCG
>Ga0194061_1001601_pt1 | contig 12995 bp, 9 predicted proteins | sample SepL2221m_MetaG_FD_163423 | JGI IMG/M metagenome (GOLD analysis project Ga0194061, IMG submission 163423) | Anoxic zone freshwater microbial communities from boreal shield lake in IISD Experimental Lakes Area, Ontario, Canada - Sep2016-L224-21m | ecosystem: Environmental > Aquatic > Freshwater >...
GGTCTGGGGGGAGCGAGGGGCGAAAAGAGGATGAAGCGCGCTGGCGACGCTGCTCCGCACGGGAGATTTCGTGGGGCAGGATGTGGTCGCGGCGAAATTCATATGCTCAAGCGCTGTTCGCGAGAATGATCATCCGCTCAGCTTTGCCAAGTCTTTTTCTGGCAGCGGCTTTTCGCCCTTGCTTCGAGCCGCCGTGGCCCGTGGAAGCGCACCGCTCACGACGAATAGACGCTTCCTCCACGGCTCCGCACGCCACTGTCACGCTCCGTGAAACCGCTTCATTTTCCGCGTTATATGAAAATGGAGAGGCCCGTCATCTCTGCCGGACCCCATCGTTGAATTCAGTGCGCTCGCCCTGATTCGCCAGATCCGATCCCTCCGGTAATCCCACTTTCACACGTCCCGAATTCCTCGGGCGCGTGATTCACCGCCGCGCCATGCGGCACACACCAAACCAATGGTGGTCGCATGGCGGGGGCATCGTCCTCCGTCCCGTGCGGCTGCCTGCAACCCACAGGAGGAATAACGCCATGAGTCCATCAGCAGGAGATCTGCTCGTTGAACAAATCACACCCAGACTGCGCACTCTCGTGCCCAAGTCTGTGAAACCAGTTGGAGCGGAAGATCCCGAAGAACTGCTCCAAGATGCCATCACGATTGCCGCGCAGATGCTGCATCGCGTTGAAGAACAGGGGAAGTCAGTCACGCCTGGCAACATCGCCTACTACGCCGTGCTCCACATGCGCAGTGGCAGGAGGAGCCAGGGATCCAGCCACACGGACACCATGGGAATCGGCACGCAGCTCGACGGCCGCAGCAGTGTTCTCTCGTTCGAGGAGGAAGTCGGCTACGACCCGGAACTCGATGAGCCGATCACGCTCGGGCAATTGCTGGCCTCCGAACACGAAGACCCGTCAATGGAGGCCGCGAGGAACCTCGACTGGGAACTCTTCATCCGCACCCACGATTACCGCTACGGCATCATGATCAAAGGAATCGCTGAGGGACAGTCGCTCAAAGCCACGGCAGAACGCTCAGGACACCTCTACATGAGCCTCTACGGGCTCAAGGAGAAGATGGCGGAGGAGGTGCGCGATTACCTCGGCGACGCCGCAATTGCCGAATCGGTGCGCACACCGCGCTGGAAGGCCAGTATCGCGGTGGACCGTGAAAAGGCATCGTGCAGGGCAGACCGGCGGAGACGGTGAGTGTCTCCGCACGGAGACAAAAATTGGAACGCGGGAGGCCAGACTGTTCAACCCGGTCTGGTCTTCGTGCTGCGGCGAAAATGGCGGGATTCAAGCTGCGCTGACGAGGCTCCTTTTTACATGCGGAATGGACTACCTTGGCAGGGAAGCATCCGCATTCTTTGGAATGCATGCTTTCGCAGATCAAAAGAAGAAATCCGTCTGCTGCCTGCCGACCTGCCTCTTGCGGGTCTTTGGCGGCGCCGACCAGCGGGCGATTTCCGATTCAAGATCCTCCAGTCGCTTCTCGCACGACGTGATGTTCAGCTTGATGTCGCGTTCGATGCGCTTCGCCAGAGTCGAGCGATCCTGCATCCGCCCGAAATTCCACGCGGGGTCGCTTTTCGCCTCCCGCAGATTCCGCTGAAGGGCATTGTACGAGCGGCGCAGTTCAGAGAGAACCGACCGCATTTGGGAAAGGCTTGTGTGCTCGCCGGTTGCGTTCTCCTGGAGGTCGGTCATGGCGAGCAGCATTTCGAGGCGCTCCACGTTTCCATCGCTGTAGGCTTCCTGCACTTCATGCCAGACCGCCGAGACCTCAGCGTCACTCTCCGCACGGGTGTCCGGATGCAGGCGGCGGACAAGCTGCCGGTAGAGTTCCTTGATCCGGCTTTGCAGTGGCTTCGGCGGCACCAGGTCCGCCTGCCGCTCCGGTCGCTCATGCCCGAGCACGTTGGCCTTAAAGTCGCCAAACATTTTCTCATACTTCGCGTCGCTCATGCGGTCGGGATTCATGCCCATCACGGCACGCAGAAAATTCTCGAACAGCATCTCCTGCGCAAGTTCGTCCAAGTCGGGGCCTTCAAATCCTTCGTCGTCATCCTGACTCGGCGGAGGCGGCGGGGAGGCATGGGGATCGGCCTCGGGCTGGGGGGTGTCGCGACGACTCTGGACTCTCGCGTATGCGGCTCGGGGACTTCTCGCTCCACCGAAAAACATTTCAGCTTCGACCTCGCGAACCATCGCTTCCTTCGAATGTACGGCTGCCTCGATCTCCCGCAGGCGGCTCAACAGCGCACCGAAGGTCGAGGCCATCCACCGCGCAAAGGCCGCCTTGTCCTCGACCTGAAATCGCTTCCATTCAGCTTTCGCTTTTTCCAGCCGCGCCATCTGCCGGCTGCATTCTGATGCTGCTTTTTTCCGCAACGGCCCCTGATCCAGCAGCACGAGCTGCCGGTCTTTGGATCGCTTGTGTGCGGCGTGCATGCCGCGGCCCTTGCCCTTGCTGGTTTTCATTCTCCCGTGATTTTGTCCGCGAGCCGGAACTGTGCAAGCGGGGACAAGTTGGAAAATGCGCGGAGCCTGTTCAACGCATTCATCGAGGCGCTGAAGTGCAACCTCATCGAATTGCCGCGACGCACCGAGGCGTTGCACGGACTGCTCGATACACACGTCGGGCTTCACTCCCAATCATGAGCGCGCCGACAAAAATCGAACGCGAGCAATACGCAAAATTGATCGGGCGGCAGATCACTGCGATCCAGTGGGAGGAAATCGAAGGGCAGGCGCTGCCGGTCCTCGTCCTCAGCGGCTGGGATCGTGATGGAAATGTCGCCAGCGCCACTGTGCTCATGGACCCGGAGGGCAATGGCCCCGGTCACCTCGATCACAATCTCTGATCCGGATTCACCATACGCGGAGGCCGGACTGTTCAATCCGGTGTGGCCTTTACGCTCACACAGCAATTTTCAATTCCAACAATGAAAGGAGGCACACATGGGACTGAGTTTTTTCTATGAATTCACCGCACCGGCCGAAACGCCGGCATCGGAACTCGAAGCGTTTCTCCGCGATGTGGAACGCGAAGCGCAATCACTTGGCTTCGATCCGATCATCGTACTCAACGTGCCGTTCGACACACCGGAGCGGCGCGAATTTGCGAACCGTCTTGGCGGAAACTTCACGCTGCAGGATGAACGGCTCAAGGGCGTCGCGATTCCGGCACCGGGCCAGCTTCGCAATCACGATCCCGAGTCAGGCGAGTGCCGGGTATTTCCGAAGCATGGAGTCGTCCTCGTTGTGACCGATGAGCGCGGGTGCGAAGCCTGCTTCGGGTTCTTCAAATTCCCGAAGTACATCACCGACATCCACGGGGCGATTCTCGCGGCTACCGGTCTTCAAGGCCGGTGGTGGTTTCGCGATTTTGTGGATTCACCGGATCCCCGCTACCGGACAATCATTAAGCGATTTGAGGAGCGAGGATTTGCCCAGTCAATGAGGGATGAATACGCGTGATGGCCTTGGTTTCGTAATGGCCCGCGAGCCACACAAAAGGAACGGCTAGGTTTCGGTCTTTCGCTCATGGGCTCGTTTCGCCCACGCCCACAGTGGCAATTCCTCCGGCTCCCGTGCATCCGATTCACCCGAATCTTCCGGCTCGGGTATGGGTTGCGTGCGCACAAGTCGCAGCGGCGCGATTTGCGGGTTGTGGAAAAGGGAAATCTCCCACAGGCCGCGACCGATCTTCGTGTTGCCGATTTGGATGCCATCGGGAGTGACTTCCATCGTGAGATTTTTTGCGCTGGCGTAGGTGCGTATGAGCGGGAGGAACTGGTCTATGCGGAAGAAGCAGACGCCTTCTTCGAGCACGAGGGCTTCGCAGCCCGCTTCGGTTTCATACGCGTGGAGGATGATCTGTCCGTCCTGCGCGGCGAGCCGGAGGAGGGATTCGTGCGCCTTCTTTGTGGGGTCACTGCTGAGAAAGCGCAGCATCCGCGTGAGGGCTTTCTTCTCGATGATGAATTTCATCTGGTGCCCACGATGAGCTTGCGAGCTTTGCAGTCGAGATCGGAAAGTTTTTTTCGAGCGAATGCGCCGCGCATTTAATCTGGTCGCGGCGTCGAGCGGCGGAAACTCTCGGCGTGGTTTCCAGTGCGGAAAGGCGTTAGATCAAATTGTCCTTGTCAGAGGTGATGACGAACTCCTTGTTGCCGATGCGCACGATATTTCTCCCGATCAGCGGCAATTTTCCTTGGACCCGTTCGCCGTTGACATACGTGCCGGTACTGGCGAGGTCGTAAAGCCAGACATCGTTGCGGCAGTTGACAACTACGCAGTGACGGCGTGAAACACTGGAGCTGCCGGGAACCTCAAGGTCGTTGACCGAATACCCCTCGCGCCCAAACGTAACGATGAATCGGCTAGTCGGGCGCAGCTTTTTTGTCGCGGCGGGTTCGTCTGAGATAAACAGCGGGCTGCGTGTGAGTTTGCGGAAACGGTAATCCATGAACAACAGCTTGGATTTAAGGGTCGGCTTGCTTCCCCAATCGTGAGTCAACGCGGATTCGCTGACGACTGAGAAATTGTAAGCGATGAACTCATTCGTGTACGCTCCAAGCAAGTCGCTGGGTGGAATCTTCTCGCCCATCCGGTGGAGCAGCGAGGCGATGTAATAGTTGTTCGCAAAGCAAGGGTTGTTCGGCTCAATGCTTAGGATGGAACGCGCCAAGGAAACGGCAACCTCGTGGCGGTCTGTCTCGTAAAAGCACTGTAGCAAAAGGTTGTGCGCTTCGAGGTCAGATGGGTTGCGATGCAGATGGTCGCTGAGCAGGGAAATCGCGGTGGGATAATCCTTCAAGGCGAGGTTGATCCAGCCCAAGTCCTTTTGAACGTCGATCCGCGGATTGAGTTTGATAGCCTTCTCATAGGCGCTCTTGGCCATAGCAATCTTTTGCTGCGTCAAGTGGAAGCGACCCAAGGCGCGAAGGACGTTGACGTTGTTCGGATACTTTTCTGCGGCGAACTCCAGCAGCGATCCCGCCCTCACCCATTTTTTAGTTGATAGCGAACGCTCGGCGCGCTCTGCGACTTGACCGGCACGGATCGCGTCCGTGTCCAGGAGCAGCGGCACATGCTTCGATCGGATGGCGGCGGCGAAATCGCTCATGGACTGAAAGCGAAGCTCGGGCACTTTGTTGATGGCCTTGAGGATGATTTCCTGCTGCCAGCCGGGCAGGGATTTGATGGGGAAATCGCCCTTGTCGTGCATGGCCTGAACTTCTTCGGGCGACTTGTAGAAAAAGGGATTCTGGCCGGTGAGCAATTCCATGAGCGTCACGCCGAGCGCATAGATGTCCACGCGTGCGTCCAAGACGCTGTTCTCGTCCCAAGCCAGCGCTTCGGGACTCATATAGGCGCGCGTGCCTCCACCCATGTTTGCGATGCCGAAATCGGCAATTTTCAGCGTGCCGGTTTCCGTGACGAGGATGTTGTCCGGCTTGATGTCGTGGTGAATGATTTTCCTGCCGTGAACGAAATCAAGCGTCTCGGCCAGCGTTTGAATCCAAGTAAGCGCCTCCGATGCGCTGACCTTCCGGCTGTTAATGGCATCGCGCACGCTCCCGCCCGCGCAATACTCCATCACGAGGAACAGCAAGCCGTCTTCAGAATAATTGTGGTGGTAGGTGACTATGTTCGGATGATTGAACCCCGAAACCATCCGCACCTCGTGGATGATGACGTCCTGTTGGTTGGCGTCCTGATTGTTCAACCGCTTGATCGCAACGAGTCGGTCGGAAACATCCTCGCGAACAAGGAAAACCGTGCCAAACCCGGCTTTGCCCAGCACTCGCTCGAATTGGTAGATGTTGTTGAAAATTTTCGGCATGGCGGAGCGTGGGGCTATTGGAACGAGATCAACGGGATGCCTTCATGGCAGCGTCGTCCACCTAAGCAAACCACTCATAGTCGGACGAACTGACGGCGACAGTTGGGCTCCGTGTCCTCGCACAGATTCCCAAGCGCGTGGATACTATCTCCTGAATGTTCCGCCTCTCTTTGGTCACTTGATTTCCTCCATCTCGATTTGCTTTTCGTCGTTTGCCGCGCGCTTTCCCTTTCGATGCTTGATTGCTGGCACTTGCTCGGCAGCGTCGCGGCGATCTTCATCGTCTCCATGCTCACGCGCTTTCACCGCGCGCGACGAGTTTCGCCGCTTCCGAATCGTATCGGAAGTTTCCAATTGTGCCTTCTATCAGTTTTTGAATCGCCTCCTCGATGACCGGCAGAGGGACTAGAAACCACTCCCTCGGCTCCACTTGTCCACCGAAACGATCCTTCAACTCCAAGTCCAATCGGGCACTGCCAAAAAACTTGTGGAGCAAGGCTTCCAGTCCCTTTCGGTTGATGTTTGAAAGCTTGAAGGTCGCCACGATCTCCACGTCTGCCAGCAGATAGGTCGGATCCTTCTTCGCATTGGCGATCCGGCTTTTCACATCGCCTCCGGTCACTCCGATCTTGTGAACCACCGACCGGTGTTCCGCCACAAAGGGATGCTCCGATTTGCTCCTGAGCACGTAAATATAGCCCGTCGGGAGATCATCCTCTCCTTCCTCATCCGAGAAAAGCGGCCCCAGATCCGGTTCGGTGATGCGGCGGCTGGCCTTGTCCTTGTTCAATGCGCGCTGGAGCGAGCGGACGAGCAGATCACTCTCCGTGCCATTGTCGTAAACGACCCTGAGCCTGCGGTCCGGCCGACCGTAGTCGCTGACGAATGGCTCTCCAAGCTCGGCCACGATCACCTTTTGCCCGTCGAGGATGAACATGTCCCCCTTCTTCACGTCTGCATTTTCCTTGTATTTCAGCGTTCGCCGCTGGCCGGTCCCCAAGTCGTGTTGGACCTTTTCGAAGAGGGGCCGGAACTCGCCGAAATCCTTGCACGGGTTCCGCTGCGCGATTTCCTCCGCGGCGGTTTTCTCGTCCCTTGACCGCACGTGGACAAGTTGCGTCACGTCTTCCGCAGGGACTGCCCCTACGCCAAGGGCGTCGAGCAGCTCCTCATCGCTCGGTTCCTCGTTCACGCGGCTGGATTGGGCATCATCTCCGATGTCGAGCAGCCCGTGCGAATCCATGCTTCGCAGGATTTCCCGGCACTCCCTCGATTCGCGGATTCTATCCAGTCGCACGGCATAGAGACGCTCGAAAATGTCGCGGTTCTCCCCGTGTTCCGGCTTTCGTCCATGCTCCTGCACGAATCGCTCGATCTCCTCGAATCCCGCGATGATCCGTTGTTCGCGTGCGGATCGGCCCCCGGTCTGGGTCGCTTCGGCATCGACGCCGAGATCACCCAGCAACTCGAGATCTTCGTCGGTGATGTCTTTAGGCACTCTTGCTCTCCTTCGCTTTTTTTTGGAGGAAGGCAACGCCTTCCGCCATTCGCTTCTCCCACGGATCGGCTGCGGTCAGGGAGGGCAGGCGTCCTTTCTCCGCCTTGAAACGCAGCGCACGTTTCGCCAATTCCCGGGCGTCTTCGATCGTCAGGTTGATGCGCCGGGCGGCGATCACTTCGGCCACTTGCTTCAGCCGCTCCTGACTCATTGATTTTGCAAGAATCGCATAGGCTTCTCCAAAGGGGTTAATCCGGTCAATCAGGTCTATGTCGAGTTCCTTCACGTCCATCGCGAACTTTCTCACCCCGTCAATCAACGCCGTATTTTTCAAGGTATCCGCACCGCCTTCCGAGAGAAGCCTCTTGGCCTCCTGAACCGTATTCAGCGCGGCGATGGCGTGCTGCCGGACTGCCTCCTGATCCTCCTCGGCCAAATGCGGATAGACCTCTTTCACGATCTTACCCATGCGCACCTGCGTCAGTTCTTCCGCGACTATTTCTTTGTTGAACAGACCCTGCTCGACGGTCGCTTTGTCCTGCACGAAGGCCGTGATGAGTTCATTCAAATCCTCGCGGCAGATGCGCACGGCTTCGTCGCTCTTCGGCTCCACCAGGCCTTTGATCTCCATCTGGATTTGGCCCGTTTGCTCGTTCACGCCCACGTTGCATTTCGTCGGATCGTAGCCGCCCTCGCCGTAGTTGAAGCCGGGTGTCGGCTCATTGTTCGGGTTCTTCGGCTTGAATTCAAACCGCGGTGCCAGCACCTGCTCCATGAGCAGGCTGGCGGCGATGGCTTTGAGCGTGTCGTTCACCGCCTCCGTCACCGCTGCTTCGGTGGCGTCCGGCTCGGCGATGAGATTGGTGAATCGCGTGCGCGTCTTGCCCGGCGAGTCGCGGGTCGCGCGACCGATGATTTGCACGATCTCCGTGAGGCTGGAGCGATAGCCGACCGTCAGCGCGTGCTCGCACCAAATCCAGTCAAAGCCCTCCTTGGCCATCCCCAGCGCGATGATGATGTCCACATGGGCGCGATTGTCCTTCTGCGAGGAATCGCGCAGCGCGGCGGTGACGCGCTCGCGCTTCACGGAATCGTCATCCACCAGATCGGCAATTTTCAGAACCCGCCCGTCCGCCGTCTTCACCAGTTGGAAGCCCGTCGTCGGGTCGGTGCCCTGCCATTCGCCGAGTTCCTCAATGATGTGCTCCGCCTCCTTGATCTTGTCCTTCGTGCTCTCGCGTGAATTGACGTTCGGAATGTGAATGATCGTCTTCTCCTTCGGATCGAGGACATTCAGGATCTCGTCGGTATAGCTCCCTGCGTAGAAGTAATAGCCGATGTCGAGCCGCTTGAGGTATTGGTAGCCGTTGAGCTGCTCGTAATAGGTGTAGGTGACGGTCTCAAACTTCGACTCGTCTTCCGGGTGCAGCACGGCTTCCGCGTCGCCACGGAAATAGGAGCCGGTCATCGCCACGATGTGAGCCTTATTTCGCCCCATGAACTCGCCCAGATGCGCGCCCAGCTTGTTGTCGGGGTTGGCGGAGACGTGGTGAAACTCGTCCACGGCGATCAACCGGTCATCGAAGGCCGCGACACCGAACTTATCCACGGCGAAGCGAAAGCTCGCATGGGTGCAGACCAGCACCTTGTCCCCGCTGTCCAGAAACGCCTTCACGGAGTCCACCTTGCCGCCGTTGTCCGATCCCGGCGCGTCGCAGAGGTTCCACTTCGGCTCCACCTTCCAATCCGCCCAAAAGCCGGACCGGCTCAGCGGCTCATCATGGAAGCTCGCGCCGATGGATCGCTCGGGCACGACGATGATCGCCTGCTTGAGCCCCTGGTTGGCCAGCTTGTCCAGCGCGATGAACATGAGCGCGCGGCTCTTGCCGGAGGCTGGGGGCGATTTGATCAGCAAATACTGCTCGCCCCGCTTCTGGTAGGCCCGCTCCTGCATCGCGCGCATACCGAGCGCATTGGCCTGCGTCGAACTGCCGTTCTGCGCATAGGTGACGGAGACGGAGGGAATGTTTTGCGGGATGCTCATGCTTCGGAAGATTTCAGTTTACGGCCACCTTGCTTCTTCTGCGCGGTCCGCCCGGCGGTCATCTTGGTGTAGAGTTCGAAGAGTTTTTCCAACCGCTCGGTATCGTTCTTGAAGCGGCGGCCGATGTAAATGCGCTCCAGCGTCTCGTCATTGCGCTCGTGGACTTCGCGCAGGTTCGCAGGCATCGTCTCGGGATCGTAAAGATCGGCAATCGTCGCCGGGAAATGTGCCTCGCGCGCCAGCAGGATGTCCTCCGCGCAACGCGTCAGGTCGGCTTTGTTTTGCTCGGTGAGCGTGGGCACGGGAAAAGTGTTCCAACCGAGGGTGTTTGAGTAACGATAATCAGTCTTCAGCTTTCCACACACGGTGCCGATCCAAACAAGATGAAGGCGTGACGCTACCAGCGCCATGTTCCAAAGCGGCGCGTCGTAAAGTCCGAAAGCCAGATTCGTGAGTGTGACTGAGCGGTCGACGAGCCCCACAGGAAGATAAGGTCTCCGTTCGGAGGAGACACTTGGAACTACGACGGTATGGGTCCTGCCGATGCGCATCAGCTTCAACTGATGCGCACGTCTTGCTAGCGCATTAGCTCCCTTATCTGGACTTGCGAGCCGCACTAACCTCACCGCATCGATACGTTCTGCTAAGCAAGGAATGGATTGAGCTTCCTTTAAGTTTTCGTTTTCAATCCAAACGCAGTGACGTGATCCCCCATTTATGAAGTCTGCCGACCCATAAATACGACGAGTGAAACGTCCGCACTGCTCCTCGGTGAGCCCAAGTCTGCTTAGCTCATCATGCTCAATAAGTAGGTGCCCGCCGTCAGTTGGCTTATTGCCGAATTCCATCTCCGCGAGCTCCGAGATCGGGAGTCGGCATTTTTGGACGATTACAGGATTTCCGAGCGTGAGATACGGAGTGATTGAGGAACCCACCCTCTTGATCGTGCGTCCGCCGTCTTCTTCTTGCCAAAGCGATTTCTCGGTTCTGGAAACGGTCCCAATCCCAATGATGGCCACAGTGACTCCCGCGTTGTGACTCGCGAGGTTCGACCACTTGAATGAAGTATGAGCAAACTGAATCTCGATACCTTCCCCGAATAGAATCGGCCACAAGAGTGGAACAGCTTGTCCTTGGCAGATCGAATTGGTGCTAACAAAGGCGGCGGAGCCGCTTGCACGCTTTATCCAATCCGCCGCTTTCACAAACCACCCGGAAATATAGTCAAGGGACCCCGGCGAATTAGTCCGACCTGCAACTACGCTCCTTATTTCTGCTTTCTGTTCCTTCGATTGCCATGTGTTTCCCAAATACGGAGGATTCCCGCAGATGTAAGTCTCCCCACCCTCATTTTCAAAATCGATCTCCGCCTGATCCAGCGGTGTCTCGAACAAATCCTCGGCGCGATTTTTCACGCCCTTGCCGGTGGGCGGGCAAATGCTCAGCCAGTCGAGCCGCAGGGCGTTGCCGCAGGTGATCCAGTTCGCCTTTTCCAGCGGGAGGAACTCGGCGAGGGCGAGCTGCTGGCCGCGATAGAGCACGTCGCACTGATACTCGGCGATGATGAGCGCGAGGCGGGCAATCTCGCAGGAGAAGTTGCGAAGCTCGATGCCGCGGAAGTTGGTCTTCGGGATGTCGGATTTGCGCTCGGCCTCGCCACGGCGGCGGTTGATCTCCGCCTCGATCTCCCGCATCTGCTTGTAGGCGATGACGATGAAATTCCCGGAGCCGCACGCGGGGTCGAAGACGCGGATGCGGGCGATGCGCTGGCGCAGGTTCAGGAGCTTGCGGGGATTATTTCCCGCCTCCTCCAGCCGGGCGCGCAGGTCGTCGAGGAAGAGCGGGTTCAGCACCTTGAGGATATTTGGCACGCTCGTGTAGTGCATGCCGAGCGCGCCGCGTTCCTCGTCATCCGCCACGGCTTGGATCATGGAACCGAAGATGTCGGGATTGATCTTCGTCCAGTCGAGCGTGCCGACATGGAGCAGGTAGGAGCGGGCGATCCGGCTGAAGCGGGGCACGTCCACGCTGCCGGAGAAGAGCCCGCCATTCACATAGGGGAAGACATTCGCCCAATTGCGGATGCCGGCCGGCTCGCGCTCGGCGAGCTTGGTATTCATGGCGCGGAACAGCTCGGAGAGCACCTCGTGGGTGTTCGACGAATCCCGCGCGCTCATCTGCTCGGCGGTGGCCGTGAAGCGGGCTTCTTTCCCGAAGATGGCGGTGTCCTCGGCGAAGAAGCAGAAGATCAGCCGGGCCATGAAGTGGTTCAGATCCGCGCGGCGTTCCGCAGAGTCCCAATCCGGGTTTTCCTTTAACAGCTCGATGTAGAGCCGGTTCAGTCGGCTGGTGGCCTTGATGTCGAAGGCGTTCTCCCGGATCTGCCTGACCGTGGTGATGCCGGCCAGTGGTAGGAAGAAACCGAAGTGATCGTGGAAGTCCGCGTAGGCGCAGGCGACCGTCTCGCCATCCACGACGTTCTCCGCCTCGAAGCTCTTGCCGTCGGTGGCGAGGATGAACTTGCACTTCTGCCGCGTGGTCGCCGGGCTCTGCCGCAGGGCTGCCAGCGTGGCGATGACTTCGCCTTCCGGGCAGGCCTTGATGTGAATGTTGTTCCGCTGGAGGATTCCGCCCGGAATGTCGGACTGGTTCGAGTCACCGCTCCGCAGGCGCTTGAGGGTCGTCTCCTTGTTTCCAAACGCCTCAAGGAAAGCGCAAGGGAAGCTCGCCGAATCAAACGGAGCTTCGGCAAGCTTGGAAACGGCTTCTTCGATTTCGACGGCGTTCATACGGGATTCAGTGCAAGGCGGAAATGGCCGCAGGGGGAGTCAAAGGTGCGTTTTCCATTGCTGATGGCGCGTCACGTATCGGAACGCGCGGCGCGTGGCACGGAGGAAATGTGGGACGCGGTGAATTGGTGGTTCCAAAATCGATCCCGAGATAAAGGGGCGTGGCTTTCATCGGTGTGTGTTTCCGGCTTGTTGCGAGCACGCTGACACACCCACTGGGACATTGGCGGTCTGCCCCCCAGGAATATATCGGGAAAATGCGCCCGGTGATTTCCGCAAACCGCCGCGACTCACCGACAGCGGTGCCTTAACCGCAACGCCCGCGCCCGCTGAACAACTCCCAGAGCCGCACCATGGCAAGAGTATCCAGCCGGCAGTAGGCGAGGAGTTGCCGTTCGATTTCACTTTTGCGTTCCGCCGTGGTGCCAGGCCGAATTGCCTCGGCGAAAACTTCCATGGCCGCTCCGCCATGCTGCACACCCTCGAGTGCCTCGTAGCTCAGATCAGGAATTGCGGCGGGCAGCACGGCCTTGATGCTCCAGCTTCCCTGCTGGCTGTGGTGGTAATAGCGGTTGCGGGCGATGGGCAGGAGATCGACCACCCGTTCGTTGATGGCGAGCAGCGATTTGGCAAATTTCGGGAAACGCCCGGCCAGCTCGCGAATCCGCGCTGTCTCAAAGCCGGCAAAATAAACGAACACCGGCCCCTTCTTGCCGCAGGCGGCGATCAATGCCTCGGCGAGCGGCTCGGATGGATCATCGCCGGAGAGGTCGAGAAATTCGGTTTGTGAAAGTTTCCCGGACTTGGCGAC
>Ga0194061_1001603_pt1 | contig 12987 bp, 12 predicted proteins | sample SepL2221m_MetaG_FD_163423 | JGI IMG/M metagenome (GOLD analysis project Ga0194061, IMG submission 163423) | Anoxic zone freshwater microbial communities from boreal shield lake in IISD Experimental Lakes Area, Ontario, Canada - Sep2016-L224-21m | ecosystem: Environmental > Aquatic > Freshwater >...
CAGAAGGCACCCAAGGTTGGAATATCGCTGAGGCAATTACGATGGATGAATCACTAACTTTTTATACGGCAAATGTTGCTTACCAAATGTTTCGCGAAGAAGAACGCGGGGCTTTAACCGTGGGCATGGTCGCCGATTTCCTCGTACTAGAAAAGAACCTCCTCGAGATTAATACGAGTGAAGTATCTGGAGTAGATATAAAGGTCGTTTATCAAGCTGGCATAAAACTCAGCTAACTAGAAACTAGCAAAATACTGTCAACGGTCTCCTCGTAAGTTTATTGAGAAATCACTGGTTTATACCGAGCGATTGCAACTAATCTTGCCCAATGGATAAAGTTGGGATGCCCTCAGGAAATAAACCGGCCACGCGTTGGTTACATGGGCGGCTAGTTGAAGAGCTTGGACTATCTATATGCGCCCACGAGCTGGCAACTGGAACTATTGTGAAAACGGAGGAATTTGAACTTCAGCACAATGTTTCTCGCTCAGTGGTTAGGGAGACTGTCCGAGTTCTAGAATCAATGGGGTTGGTCTCTTCAACGCGCCGAGTAGGTGTTCTTATTCTGCCCCCTAGCCATTGGAATCTATTTGACCCTCAGATTATCCGTTGGCGCCTAGCCTCATCGGCTCGAATAACGCAATTGCGCTCATTAAATGAGCTCAGATACGCAATCGAGCCTGCAGCGGCAAGACTTGCTGCAGTACGAGCGCCGTTAATAAATACAACGGAGCTAGTTGCGCTAGCTCAAAGAATGAAAGTTGCTGGCCAGAGTGCAGATGCTGATTTATTTCTAGCCTTGGACGTTCGATTCCATCAACTTATTCTTGAAAGCTCCGGCAATGAAATGTTTTCCAAGCTCAATAGTTTGGTCAAGGAAGTATTAACCGGGCGAACTAACTATGGCTTGATGCCTACTCACCCCCATGAGAGGGCGCTGCAGTTGCATATTGACGTGGCTAATCGAATTCAAAAAGGGGCAGCGGGTGCTGCTCACGATTCGATGCTCGCAATCATGGAGCAGGCAATGAGTGAAATGGACAAGGCTTGGGCATTGGGGATCGAAAGCACTCCATAACCACCCCTTACTTGGCCTATTTCTGCCCCTTGACTAAATTCGAGAGGTTTGAGAATCGCCGCAGAAATAGATGGGTAACCCATTGTATTTTTTATAAGTATGACTATAGTTTGACTGCACTTAGGCCAGCGGCGCAGGAGCCAAAAGTCGAGTAGCTACCCATACATTCGCCCGAAATTACTGAGAGTTGGAGCCCATAATGTTTAGTAAAAGTAATAAATTCCTTGCTGGCCTCACAAGTGTTGCCTTAGTAAGCGCCATTGTTGTTGCCAGTCCAGCAATCGCGAATTTTAAGCAAGCCAACCCAGTTGGCGCTGCGCTAAAAATGCCTTCCTCTCCAGTAACTCTCAACCTTGTTGACGTGGCTGGCGATTTACAGATTGTTCAACCAATGGTTGAAAACTACATGAAGCGTTTTCCTAAGCGCCTTGCTGCTGTAAATTTTGAGACTGGCGATGCGACAGAAGTTGCTGGAAAGCTAAAGGCTCAACAAGAAGCAGGAAAGCTGCAAATAGATCTTCTATTAACTGGAAATGATGCTCTTGCCCCTTCAATCGAGCAGGGACTTCTCACCAAAATATTCCCAGATTACAACTACCAACTTGGCAGCAGCGTTGCACGTTACCAACCAGGCGCAAAATTAATGTGGGATCAAGCGCAAGGCTATGCAATTGTTGATGACTTTGGAAACTACGGTCCACTTCTTGAGTACCTTCCAAAGTCGGTTTCAAAGCCACCAACAACTCCTGCAGCTTTACTTGAATGGGTCAAGGCGAATCCAAACGGATTTACATACGGTCGTCCATCAAACTCAGGTCCTGGTCGTGCATTTGTTCAGGGATTGCCTTACATCCTCGGAGATAAGGATCCACAGGATCCAATTAACGGTTGGGATAAGACATGGGCGTATCTAAAGGATCTTGGTAAATATATCCCTTACTACACAACTGGTACAGGAAAGAGCATGCGTGAGCTTGCCGCCGGAACAAAGAAACTAGTACCAAGTTCTGCAGGTTGGGATGTAAACGTTCGCGCGATTGGAACTGTTCCAAAGGAAGCAAAGATTGTTGCATTCGAAAACACAACATGGATGATGGATGCAACTTATCTAGCAATTCCAAAGGGAATAGCTGCCGATAAACTCGCCGTAGCTCTAGATCTGATGAAGTGGATCTTGACACCTTCTCAGCAGGCATACGCTTACGATGATGGATATATGTATCCAGGCCCAGCCATCACAGGAATTATGCCCGCAATGGCACCAGCGGCCAGCCGTAAAGTAATTCGAATTTATGGCCGTCCTGAATACGATGCACTGCTTGCTAAATATCCTGCACTTCCACAGTTGCCAGGTAAGACGCTAGGTGCAATGTTTGAAAAATGGGATAAAGAAATCGGCGGAGCCAAACTTAAGTAGGAAGGTTTCACCACTTGTCTAAGCAAGGATTTAATGAACTGCATTTGAAGGGGGTGTCACGGGCCTTTGGCAAGTCCGTGGCACTTTCCAATTTAACCTTAACAATCGGCAACGGCGAGTTTGTTGCTCTCTTAGGGCCTTCGGGGTGCGGTAAATCAACTGCTTTGAACGCTTTGGCGGGGCTCTTGCCCTTAACCGCCGGATCGATCTACCTTGATGATCGACGTATCGACACATTACCGCCTGAGCGCCGCGATTTCGGCATGGTCTTTCAGAACTATGCCCTCTTTCCTCATTTAACGGTTCGCCAGAATATCGGATTTGGATTAAAGATTAAGAAAACTCCTAAGTCTGAAATTGATCGTCGTGTTAACGATGCAATCAATCTCGTCCAATTATCCCTCCATGCCGATAAGCATCCGAGCCAACTCTCCGGAGGACAACAGCAACGCGTAGCAATCGCGCGCGCCATCGTCATTGAACCACAAGTTGTTTTGATGGATGAACCGCTTTCAAATTTAGATGCAAAACTGCGCCACGAGATGCGAAGCGAAATTAAACGTCTACACCGTGAACTAGGACTGACTACGGTCTATGTAACACACGATCAAGAAGAGGCACTCTCACTTGCAGATCGCTTAGTTGTTCTCCATGATGGCGAAGTTCAACAAATAGGTACGCCTGAAGATATTTACATGAACCCAACGAACAGTTTTGTTGCCGATTTCATGGGATACCGAAACTTGATTCCTATGAAATTACTCCAAGGAGGTGGCGGAAATAATTATTCAGTCTCCTCCCCTGGCATTGAGCTAACCGCCTCAACTGTTTCTGATGGTGCTAACACGGGTAAAGTTCTAGTTGCTATTCGCCCTGAGGATCTTTTATTTGAAGAGTCTTCACAAAATAATATTTCCTGTTCCGTAAAGTCTATTGAATACCAGGGCAAGGATTTTGCTGTTGAGGTATCCACTGAAAACGGAGTACTCATCTATGTTCGAACTCCCCTTAGGCTTGAAATTGGCCAGAAGACAAACTTGACGGTCCGACCAGATCGTGTTCTCGTGTATCCGGAAAGTAACGATTAAGAAATGTCCGGAGTTGACACAACCGTAAGCTCCATTAATGTGAAGCGGTGGCTTGCAGAACATGGAATTGACCGCCTTCTCCTTCTTGTGATTCCCGCATTTTTAGCGATGTTGGTTTTCTTTATCTACCCATCGATTTATGGTACCTACTTATCTTTTCATCCCATGGATAAATCTGGAGCGCTAGGAAACTACCGAAGCTTTTTCGAAGATTCTTACATGCGTAATTCAATTTGGAATACTTTCAGAATCGCATTACCAGTTTCACTTATAAATGTTTTTGCGGCCGTGCCTTTGGCCGTGCGATTGCGGCATAAAGTTCGAGGTAAGCGAACGATTAATACGCTGCTAGTAATTCCAATGAGCTTAGGAACCGTCCTTATTGCTGAAGGACTATCTGCATATCTAGCCCCCAATGGTTGGTTTAATCGAACGTTGCTAGCCGCGGGAATCATTAGCCAGCCTCTTCAATTGCTTCATAATTTTTGGGGAGTTATGATTTCGCTTCTTATAACTGGTTTCCCTTTTGCCTTCCTTCTAACCCTTTCATACATTTCCGGCATCAATCCAAAAATGGAGGAAGCGGCGAGTACGCTTGGCGCAACTCCTTGGCAGAGATTTCGTTACATTACATTCCCTCTCTTGACCCCTGGCTTGGCCATTACATTTTGTCTTAATTTCGTCCTTGCATTTTCGGTGTTTCCTTCGGCTAATTTGCTCGGTAATCCTGCAGGAGATTCACATGTTCTGGCCGTTGCCGCCGCCCAGGCAATCTTTAATGATTACGATTATTCGATGGCATCGGCTATCTCATTCATTTCAGGTGTATTTGAACTTGCGGTAGTTGCAATTGTTCTGATAATAAGATCTCGTCTCTATAGCGGAAGTACGTCTGGCGGTAAAGGCTGATGACAATTCAGGATACACATGAGGTTTCGCATTCAACTTCTAGAAGAGTCTTCATAAAATCCCCATTGGGGTGGGTGATTTGGGGATCTGTAGCCTTCTTTTTCATCAACCTTCTCGGAGTCATTGGAACTGTAGTTGTTAGCTCCTTTGGTACCGAATGGTTCGATGGTTGGTTACCTTCGGGATGGACAACTAAATTTTATACAACTGCCTGGCATGACTATCAAGTACCTAATCTGCTCAAGGTTACGCTGCAAGTAGCACTTGCTGTTGTTATAATTTCAATTCTTGTGGGAACTCCTGCAGCTTACGTACTTGCGCGTCGGGACTTCCCAGGTAAAAAGATTCTGATGTTAAGTTTTTTACTCCCCATTATGTTGCCTCCAATTACCTACGGTATTCCTTTGGCGACTTTCATTTACCGTCTCAATCTAGGCGGAACGTTAACTGGTGTGATTGTTGCAAATACTGTGCCAGCAATTCCCTTTGTTATTTTGGTGCTTTCGCCATTCATTGAGCAAATTGACCCAAAAATTGAGGCTGCTGCAAGAATGTGTGGAGCATCAACTAGGCAAATATTTGTAAAGATTCTCACTCCCCTAATCGTTCCAGGACTTTTAGCTGCGGCACTTCTTGTCCTTGTGCAAACCGTGGCATTGTTCGAACTTACATATTTAGTATCTGGTCCAGGTAGCAATACACTAGTTGTAGCGCTTTATTATGCAGTTTTTGCCTCTGGAATTCGTCCTTACCAAGCAATCAGCGCAATGGCCGTGTTCTACATGCTTACAACACTCTTTATTTTGATTGTGGCACTTAGATATGTAAATCCAACTCAAATGGTTAGTCAGGCTAGATCGGTGGATAGTAAATAAGAAACCTAATGTTGCTCTAAATAGTCATCGCTTGGAATCCGCCGTCTACCGGAACAAGGGCGCCGGTGACAAAACCAGAGGCTTTCTCTGAGGCCAACCAAAGAATCGTCCCATTAATCTCATCTGACTCACCAAGTCGCTTCATTGGAGTGTGTCTGATGATGTCCTCAATACGTTCCTTGGTTAACAATGCCCGATTCTGTTCAGCCGGAAAAAATCCTGGAATAATTGCATTAACACGAATCCCGATTGGTGCAAACTCGCGAGCCAAGTACTGGGTCAAATTATTAATTCCAGCTTTTGCCGCCGCGTAAGCAAATACTCTACTAATCGGAGGCCCAGATGAAGCTGAAGAGATATTAATAATTGACGCTCCGTTAGTTCGGTGTCCCATTTGAGGTCCAAACACCTGGCAGGCACGAAAGACTGCTCCTAGATTAACATCTAATAAATTAGACCACTCTTCATCTTTCATTTCGAAAAAAGGTGTTCTGCTATTTACCCCAGCGGCATTTACTAGGATATCCACCCCGCCGAGTTCCAAAGTGGTTTGAGCAGCTTTGACTAGATCCTCTCTCAGGCACACATCTATTTTAATAAATGAAGACTTCTTGCCTGATAGCTCTAACTCTTCCACAAGTGCGCTACCCCGCTCAGTGGACCTTCCAAGAATTACTACCTCCGCACCCGCATCTGCAAGACATCTAGCAAATTGGGAGCCCAGTACCCCAGTCCCGCCAATAACCACGGCCCGCTTACCATTCAAATCAAACATATCTGCAACTCCTTACCGATGACTCACGTAGACTTACGTAATAAAGATAAATGTCTTCCAATATGGAGCTCTATAGTCTGATCGTAATCTTGTTTATGCTGGATTAGAGCGAACTTCAGTGCGTTGCGCAGCCCGAAATCTCCGGTGCTATCTCGCAGTGCTAATGCCTCACCGTAGCCAACATGGAGAATCTGGCGAGTCCCCTCTGCATTAAGGAGCTCCTGCAGGTCATCATCATGCAAGCTTGCCACTTGTGGAGCACTATTTAGATCTGCTGAAACTTGATATGAGGCCCGCGATTTTGCGTAGGAGTCGCAACTAATTTGATAGATTTTTCGAAAGAGCTCAGGTTCAAAACGGGCACACACTGACAACGCCTCTAAATAGCTTGTTCCGGAAGTTTTCAAGTGTAGTAGGCCATTACACACCTCATATGCCATTGAATAGATTCCAAATTTATCTGAACCCGTATGTATGCTCAATTTATATGGACCGAAGGCCTGCGCGATCGCGAAATGGCCCTTCAGATTTACTGCTAGATGTTCAATATTACCCTTGAATTCGATAGCTTTTTCAAAGCCATCTATATATCGAGGCGCAAAACTAACCCAACTTACACCCAAGCGTATGAGTTCTGTCGCGATGAAAATATGCTCCCCTAGCGTGGTCACTTCGCTGGTCTCATCTATTGCAATTTCGACTTCAACTTCATACGTTGCTTTTAGCATTAAGTGTCGATACATGGAAACTACCAAGGCTACCGCCGCACTATACTTAAATGCCGCCCGCCTTACATCCTCATCAGTTAGAGATATAGAGCTCTCTTTTAGAGCAAATACCTTGCCGATATATCTTCTAATCATTGATGTTTCGCTATCTTCAAGTTCTTCCCACGGCAAATGATCTAACTTGCCATTAAAATTTGCGGGTACTATTGCGACAGAATCGCCTGGGTCAAGCGTGAACATGGTAAATCCGGCGCTCAGGCATGAGTCAATATCTTCAATAGTTTTAAGGTGGTCTGCATCGGATCCGATTCGACCCCTCCACGATGATTCAACCAAACCAAAAGTGGCATCATCCATCACTTCTTGTGCAGTTCTATAAAGCCTATGCATCTCTCTTGCAGATTGTTGGGCAAAAACTGGCACCACTCCCTGGCCGTATTTAGAAAAGGCCCGTGCATGCCCCGAGGTCGCTAAGCCCAGTCGATCTCCGACGCCGGCGGAAATCGCTAACCCAATTGGTTTGGGATTAAGCCACGTGAGATGTTTGCGGACTGCACTCGCATTGTGTGAATTTAATTTGCCAACAAGTATTAACTCACTCCCAGATCCATGAATGTCGCCAGTAAAGTCAGATAAGTCCTCTGTTCTTGCCGCGCTAACATGTAACTCTCGACTATGCCCTCGATTGATGACATCCAAGCTCAAGATCGGAGCACCGTCCGTTATTGGATCAGACTTGAGCAATTAAATCTCCAATCATTTTCCCGCGATTACTATCAGATCGTTAATAGAGCTGACGAATCTTGATCAAGATATAAATGGGCGTTAGGTGACGTCTTTAGAATTGATGCTGGGCAAAGAGGGGTAAGCGGGCCCTCCAGAGAGTCCTTTACGGCCTGTGCTTTCCGGGACTCAGGAGTCAAAACCAAAACAGTCTCTGGCGCGAGAAGTGCCCGAACAGTTAGCGTTAGCGCTTGTAGTGGCATTTCAGCAAGTGAGGCAAAGTGGCCTTCATTGACCTGTTGCAAACGACATTTAATGTCATCGAGCTCGACAATTTTAATTAATTCTTGGGTGTCAAAATCAGCAGGAGGATCATTAAAAGCTACGTGCCCATTTTCGCCAATACCCATCACGCATATCGATGGTTTATGTTTTTCAAGCAACTCCGTGTAACGTGCAATCTCCTCAACGGCTGGCACGTCACCGCGCATGCCAAAAAAAGCTTTCGGGTGAAACTTTAGTTCAATCTTTTCGTGCATCCAACGATAAAAACTGGCTGGATGGGTTGCATCAATTCCTAAGTACTCATCCATATGAAACACACTTATCTTGGACCATTCGATATCGGTGCGTCCATATAGTGCATTTACAAATGAGAGTTGTGAATTTCCAGTTGCAAGAATTATCGAAATCTCAACTTTATCTTTTATGGCCTTCTGCGTGGCAATTGCAAAATCGCGCGCCGCCCTTTCCCCAAGCTCTTCATTCGATTCTAGAATCATTACTTGTAATTCACCGTACTTTAATTCCTTCATGCGCTATCTCTTCTCTATTAATGAATCACTGTGGAAGAACATTTCATTGAAATACGCCTCAATTTGACTACCAATCATGCGATGTTCCGTCTTGCAATCGGTTCACGGGAAGATATGCACTTTGGTAGGGAAATTTGGATGATGCTTCGTCGTTCAAGGTAACTCCTATTCCCGGTTCTTCACCTGGATGTAGATAGCCGTCCTCAAAAGTGAAAGTTTGGATAAAGACTTCATTAGTTGCATCCCCATGACGCATATACTCTTGAATTCCAAAATTATGAATTGCAAGATCTAAGTGCAATGCCGCAGCCATTCCAACGGGAGAAATATCGGTTGGTCCATGTATTCCAGACTTAATTTGATACTGCGCGGCAAAATCTAAAATCTTGCGCATCGCAGTGATGCCACCTGTATGTGTTACTGCTGAACGTACATAGTCAATGAGTTGATCTTGAATTAAAGTTTGATAATCCCAAACAGTGTTAAATACCTCGCCGATGGCCAGAGGCGTCGTTGTATGGTGGCGTACGAGTCTTAGAGCCTCTTGATTCTCGGCAGGAGTGCAGTCCTCTAGCCAAAAGAGATCATATGGCTCGAGCGACTTGCCTAGTTTTGCCGCCTGAATTGGCGTCATTCTGTGGTGACCATCGTGCAGAAGCGTTAATTCAGGACCAAACTCGTTTCGTACTGCCTCAAAGACCGTTGGAAGGTGTCGCATATATGCCGGTGTGTCCCAGATTTCTTCAACTGGCAATGGCGTTCTACGGGCTGGTTCGTAGTCATAGCGTTTGCCACCTGCCGATGGACTTGAGGCAACTCCATAAATTGAAGATAGCCCTGGAACTCCAGTTTGAATTCGTATCGCTTTATACCCTTGCTCTTGGTGAGCTCGAATAGAATCAAATAACTCTGGAATGTCGAAGCCGCTTGCATGTCCATATGCACGCGCTCCAGTTCGTGATGCTCCACCCAGCAGTTGGTACAAAGGCATATTCGCAGCTTTAGCTTTAATATCCCACAGTGCAACATCGACGGCAGCTATCGCCGCCATAGTCACTGGTCCGCGACGCCAGTACGCCCCTTTATAGAGATACTGCCACGTGTCTTCAATTCGATGAGCATCTCGATCCATAAGTAGTGGTGCAATATGGTTTTCTAAATAGCTAGCGACTGCAAGTTCGCGACCATTTAGCGTTCCATCCCCCAATCCAACTATTCCATCATCAGTTGTAAGACGAAGAGTCAAAAAATTGCGGTCTGGACTATTAACTATGACTTCAACTTTTTTGATTTTCACTTGGTGCTCCTCATAACGTTTTGATCTTACTGTTGGCTGGAAAGTTCAATATCTATTACTAATTGATTGACTATCTCCTCAGGCGATTTTGTTATATCTATCTTTTTCCCATTTTCACCAGAAGTTAAAGGTTCTAACAGTGCAAATTGGGAATCCAGAAGCGATATCGGCATAAATTCGTGATTTCGATCAAGAATTCGCTTCTCGATTACTCCTGAAGAACCTTCCAGAAAGACAAAAAATACATCAGGAACATAGGATCTGATAATCTCTCGATAGTTAAATTTGAGTGCCGAACATGCCATAACAGCAGCACCGGCGGAGTCTTCTAAACTTTTCAAAATAGACCCCACGGCTTCTAGCCATGGAGTCCGGTCTGCATCAGTCAGAGGTCTTCCCTCTGCCATAGCCTTTACATTTTCAGGCGAGTGCAATGTATCTGCGTCGCAAAAGGGTAAACCCAGATTGTGGGCCAGCAATTCCCCAATCGTACTTTTACCTGAACCTGACACACCCATAACCACTATTGAGCGCACGGTAATGGTTGGACCCATATCTGCACGCCTCCCAAGAATCGAAGTCAAGTAGCATGGGTTCTCACTAGAGATGCCAACTGGGGCTCTTCAGGATTAACACGCATAGCGAGGATACTCGTATAAAGCATACTTATGCAAGCATTTTGCCTCGGATTTCCGCTCTTTACAACCTTTTCACATGCTCACTATGTCCGCCGAATTTATATCGCATGGCATTTAGAAGTTTATTGGAATAGTCGGCATTGCCCCGTGAGGAAAACCGAGAGAAAAGCGAGGCGCTTAGGACAGGGACTGGGACTCCCAAATCGACTGCAACTTGAACTGCCCATCGACCCTCGCCGCTATCACTTACCGCGGTTCCATAAGAATCTAGATGCGGGGATTCTTGAAGGGCTTCAGAAGTTAGATCTAATAACCAGGATGAGATTACGCTTCCACGGCGCCAAACTTGGGTTATCGCGGCAATATCTAACTTAAAAACTGGGTCGGCCTCTAATATTGCTAAGCCCTCGGACATCGCAGCCATCATTGCGTACTCAATTCCATTGTGAATCATCTTTACATAGTGTCCAGATCCCACCGGCCCGCAATGCAAAAAACCCTCCTCGCTATTGGTTGGGACCCCAGCCATTCCAGGAGTTCGTTCCGCGCTTTCAACACCTGGAGCCAATGCAAGAAATATCGGGGTCAATGAGGCCACAACCTTCTCATCGCCGCCAATCATTAAACTATAACCGCGCTCTAACCCATAGACGCCACCACTTGTTCCGACATCGACGAAATTAATACCTTTGCCTCTTAAATACTCCTCATTAATTAAATCACTTTGATAATGAGAATTCCCACCATCAATTATCGTGTCACCCTCAATTAAAAAATTCGAAAGTTCCACAATCACCTCTTCGGTAATCGCCGCCGGAACCATCACCCAAATCGTTCGAGGTGTTGGCAATTTTTCTGCTAATTCGCGATAGCTAAATGTAGGAATAAAACCTTCATTAGCTAATGCCGTGGTTGTTGCACTATTTGCATCGAAAATAACCGAAACTATCCCAGAGCGTTGGAGTCTGCGCGCCAAATTAGCACCCATTTTCCCAAGTCCTACAATTCCGAAATTTACAATCGCACTCTCCTGCATTCGCAATCCCCCAGTCTTATGGGTTTATTCTATCCGCTCTCGTATTAAATCTGTAGCTGTATAAATGAAAATATCAGCTTTATCTCATTATTTAAGGCAAAATTGAAGGTTTTGCGGATAGCGACCCTCAAAATAGTTGAGTTCACAATCATAAATCGTGGAGATTAGTTCAATGCAAGATATTGACTGCTCGTGCAACCACAAGCCCAACAACAATGAGTGAAGTAGTCGATTGAAGCAACATCAACATCTTGGCCCACCTAGTTAATGGCATCACATCTGTTGGGCTAAATGCGCTTGCATTCGTAAAGGACATATATAAGTAATCTATAAACTTTGGATGCCAATCCGTAGGGGCAAAGGATGGATCGGTCATCTGGGGAAATAAGAAATCTGGCCAACTCTTTGTGGCTTCCGCCCTTGCGCCGGGGCCACCACGATCTAAATCCCAAAACCACAAGCTAAAGATGACGACATTAGTCAGCCAGATTGAGCCCCCAGAGGCAAGTAGCTGCGTTGCAGATCCAATCCCACCGGAGATTAACTCCGAAACTAATTTAACTGCTGAGGCGGTATTAGAAATCGTCATTACGCCAGTGAGAACGAAGCCGATGCGCCGAGTTGGTGGATGATGACTCAAGAATCGTTTAGGGCTAAGTGCATACAAGCTCAGTAATATCGCGAACTCTAAAAGGCAAATCCACTTCTGAAAACTCAAAGAGAGATTATTCGGCAACGTGAACTGCAAAAAAATAACGACTAATACGACTAGGGAGACTGGAAAGCGGTGCTCCCCTAAATGGGGTTTTCGCCAGTGCGTCGCTGGAATATTCAATTACCCAAAACCCCGTTAACACGCGTTAAAGCCGTTGAAATTAAGGCGCTAATGAGCGTCGCATAGTCCACACCGCTAGCTGCCATTAATTTGGGGTACATCGAAGTTCCAGTAAAGCCAGGCATCGTATTAATTTCGTTGATTACTACTGCACCCTTATCGGTATAGAAGAAATCTACGCGAGCTAAGCCACTGCAACCGAGTGACTTAAATGCTTGTACGGCTTTAGCGCGGATCTCCTCACTTGCAGATGCAGGAATATCTGCTGGAACTTTTACAGTCGTGGCACCATCTAAATACTTGGCTTCAAAATCATAGAACTCAAACTTAGAATCAATAACGATCTCGCCAACTACTGATGCTTGCAATGCACCATTACTTTCCAGAACTGCGCACTCGATCTCGCGGCCGACTATCGCCGCTTCAATCATTACTTTGCGATCAAAAGTAAAGGCATCTTTTAGGGCAGACTCGAGCTCGGGAGCTGTTTTTACTTTGTGGGTGCCTCGGCTAGATCCGCCACGGGCAGGTTTAACAAAGACTGGAAATGAAATATCTGAAATCTTTGTTTTCCAATCATCAATCGTTACAACGATTCCGTGAGCGGTTTTCATGCCAGCTGCGGCAAAGATTGTCTTTGAAAAAGACTTATCCATGGCCGCTGCCGATGCCATAACGCCACTTCCAACGTAGGCGATATCGGCGATTTCTAGAAAACCTTGAATCGTGCCATCTTCACCAAATGGCCCATGAAGAGCTGGGAAAACTACATC
>Ga0194061_1001604_pt1 | contig 12986 bp, 12 predicted proteins | sample SepL2221m_MetaG_FD_163423 | JGI IMG/M metagenome (GOLD analysis project Ga0194061, IMG submission 163423) | Anoxic zone freshwater microbial communities from boreal shield lake in IISD Experimental Lakes Area, Ontario, Canada - Sep2016-L224-21m | ecosystem: Environmental > Aquatic > Freshwater >...
CCCTATCCCTCTATCCGGCCTCTGGTCATCGGCATCCGGATAGAGAGGGAGCAGCTCCGGCAGCGGATTACTGCACGCCTGCAGGATCGCCTTGACGGTGGATTGATCGAGGAGGTGCAGCGGCTGCATGACACTGGAATACCATGGGACCGCCTCGACTATTACGGACTGGAGTACCGCTTCGTCGGTGCGTTTTTGCGTGGGGGAATGAGCCGCACCGCCATGCAGCAGAGACTCAACAGTGCGATTCACGATTTCGCCAAGCGGCAGTGCACCTGGTTCCGCCACATGGAGAAGGGGGGCGTACCACTACACTGGGTCGATGGGAGCGCTGATACACTGGGGGAGACAATGAAAATCATCCGTGCATCATGTTCCGCAGGGGCCTGAAAAAAATAAATGAAAGATTCATTTAAATAGCTTGACTTTGCTTCTGCAATGCTGGTACGGTGCCTGAAATTCGCGGTTTCCGCGGGTAAAATCAAAGAGAAGAATCAGGAGAATGTAAGAACATGGTAAACGGAACGGTAAAATGGTTTAACGACAGCAAGGGGTTCGGGTTTCTTGAGCAGGAAGGTGGCGAGGATGTATTCTGTCACTTTTCGGCAATCGCAGGCGATGGTTTCAAATCTCTTGCTGAAGGTGATAAAGTGACATTTGAAGTAACCAAGGGTCCGAAAGGGCTTCAGGCCGCGAACGTAACTCGCGTCTAAGGTTCATCAGCTGTTGCAAGCGCCAAGAGGCCCCGGAGAAATCCGGGGCTTTTTTTATGTGGTGTTCATTGTGTTTTTTTTGGGGTACCCCTGGTGGCGCCCCCTTTTATTCTGTCGGACGAAGTGCTATATGTAGCGTCAATTTCATTTTCTTCCGGATTCAAATCTGTGATGCTGTCACGGAATGCAGTTGAATCGAAACGCGAAGGGCGGAGACGGCATTGATAAAAGAAAAGCTGATCAAAATGGCGTTCAACTTAAAAATGGGAAGGTATGCCCGCATGCTAAAACTTGAAATCAGTAGAGATGAACAGTCTATTTCGCTGGAGGTCCTCCCGAAGGGAGAGACCACCCCTATCCGCATAAATATCGGCCACTACGAGATCATCACCGGGGAGAGGAACGGCATCAAGGTGAGCCAGATCAGCACCTCGAGGGAATGGATGACTGAACTGGTCAAAGCGGTGGCTCCCGAGCAGTTTATCGAGTTCGAAAAGGTCCATCTGCTGAAACTGATTATGTGACAGCGTGCAGACGTTTATTTCCCTCATTGATTCCGCTGACGAGCTTTGCCGCATTTCCGCAATAACCGATCCAGTCATGGAAATCGCCGCCGTCACCGACCGGTTCTGCAAGCTGCCCGGTGGCGGTCCGGCTCTTTTTTTTGAGCGGCCGGTTGACTGCCGGCTTCCGGTTGTTACGAATCTGTACGGTTCCCGTAAACGGGTCTGCATGGCACTCGGCATTGAGAAGCTCGGCGAATTGACAAGCCGTATGCGTGACCTGCTCGATCCGCTCCCCGATACTCGTGTTACGACGCTTGACCGTCAGCTCGCCTCCTGTGCCGGATTCACCCGGTTTTTCCCCCATGTTTCCGCAGAATGCGAGCCTGCACTGGCCTGCGCAAAATCGTCCGATCTTACCGCCTTCCCCTTTCTTCAGTGCTGGCCGGAAGATGGCAGTTCCACGGGACATCCTCGTTACATGACCGTGGCGCAGGTGCATACCACCGGTCCGCATGGCGAAGCACCCAACTGCGGGCTCTACCGTGTTCAGGTGCTGGGAGCGGATGAATGCGCCATTCAGTGGAAAGCGGGGAGCGGCGCGGCGCGTCACGCTGAAATGTGGCGGCTGTCGGGGCAGCCGATGCCGGTGGCGATCGCACTCGGCGGGGATCCGGCGATGCTTTTCAGTGCCATGTTCCCCCTGCCGGGTGAGCTGGACGAAGTGACCTTTGCGGGTTTTCTGCGTGGCGCTCCACTGACTGCGGCCCCCTGCAGCACGGTACCGTTACGGGTTCCGGTCGGCGCCGAACTTGTCGTCGAAGGATATGTTCAACCGGATGACACCGTCATGGAAGGGCCTTTCGGCAACCACAGCGGATATTACTCACCTGCCGCTCCGGCATCCCGAATGACGGTCACGGCCGTCAGACACCGCACCGATGCCGTAATTCCGGCCACGGTCGTCGGAGCGCCGCCGATGGAAGACTGCTGGATGTCGCTGGCCTGGGAGCGCCTTCTGCTGGCGTTCATTCAGAAATCGGTCCCGCTGGTGCATGACATTCATTTCCCTTTCGAGTGGATGTTTCATCAGAGCGCCGTCATATCCGTAAGCGACACAGGACCTGACGCTGTAAGGGCGATAGTCGCTGCACTGTGGAACCTCCCCTGGTTTGCTGTTTCCAAAATCGTGGTCGTTGTTGCCGCCGATGCGGAGCCGCTCACTCTGCCCCATGCCGCCTGGCTGCTGATCAATGCTGCCGAAATGCGCTCGCGCATTATTCGTGATCCCGCATCACCGCGAGTTGCGATTGATGCAACCGCCGATCCGCTGCCCCGCAGACGTCTGGCAATCGACAGCCATATCGAAGCCCGTGTCCGGTCTCGATGGAATGACTATGCTGTCACCTAGCGCCGGCTTCACGACACAGCGTTTTCTCTGCCGTAACCGGAAGTTCCGGTGGTTGGCCTTTGTCATGACCGGCTGCCTGCTGTTATCTGCCTGTTACCATATGCGGGTCGAGGCCGAATCCATCGCCCCCCGTATAATTACAGTTCCATCGTCACCCATTGACCCTCTCAAGAAAGTTCTCCTGCTTGTCGAAGGCCGGTGGCGCAACAGAATTCTTGAAGCCGACACCGAACGGACGAGCCTGATAACCGTGCCGTATCATTTTGCAACCGATACCGGCCCCGGCCAACCGGCAGGGGGGCGTAAATATTACATGCAGTTGAAAATCGACCTCCGACGCCAGGAAGAACAGACCATCATAACCGTATCGCCGCACAACTATGAGATCCGCACCTCATATGCCTATAATCTCGACTCACAGATTCAGACGCTGTACAAACATTATCCCTACGAGCAGTATCCGGGAATGTTTGATCTCGCTCCGCTCCATCAGGAGCTTGAACGGGTCGAATCGGAAATTAAAAAGCTTTTCGGGGAGTGACCGGTGACGACCGCACAACCAGCATCACAACTGAAGATATTTCTGGAAATGATCAAATTTTCCCACACGGTCTTTGCCCTGCCCTTCGCCCTGAGCGGCGCACTACTGGCCGCCGGGGGATTCCCCGGTGTGCGCCAGACGGTCTGGATCATCGCGGCTATGGTTGGCGCCCGTACAGCGGCAATGGCCATGAACCGGTTGATTGACGCCGAGATTGATGCGCGTAATCCGCGCACGGCGGGCAGAGCGATCCCGGCCGGTCTGCTGGGGAGAGGCACGACACTGCTGTTTATTGCGGTCTCCACCGGCCTGATGCTGGTTGCGGCGGCCATGCTCAACCCGCTCTGCCTCAAGCTCTTACCGCTGGCGCTCTTTTTTCTGGTTCTGTATTCCTACTGCAAACGCTTTACCTCGCTGGCCCATGTCGTACTCGGAATCTGCCTGGCAGCGGCACCCATCGGGGCCTGGGCGGCCATTCGCGGCAGTGTCGATCCGCCTGCCCTGCTGCTCGGTTCGGTCGTGCTGTTCTGGGTGGCCGGCTTCGACATCCTCTATGCGCTGCAGGATCTCGATTTCGACCGCGGCGCCGGCCTGCACTCCATCCCGGTGCTACTGGGAGTGAACGGCTCTCTCTGGACCGCCCGGCTGTTTCACCTGATAATGATCGGCCTGCTGATCGCTCTGGCATCCGTCATGGCGCTTGGCGCAGTTTTTCTCTGCGGCATCGCACTGGTGACGTGCATGCTGGTATACGAGCACTGGCTGTTAAAAGATGGTGATCTTTTAAAGCTGGATGCGGCTTTTTTCAATATGAACGGCTACATCAGCATTGCCATCCTGCTGTTCACAGCAGTTGAAGTCTTTACGAGGTGACACCAATGAAAAGCGGACATATCCTGCTGGCGTTGACCGGAGCCTCCGGTTCGATGTACGGCCTGCGGCTGGCGGAACAGCTCTGCCTGAACGGGTTCGAGGTCACATTCACTGCCAGCTGCAGCGGAACCGACGTCTGCCGCGAAGAGACCGGACTCGATCTTTCCGGCGATCTGGACAAGGCGTTGCAGCGGTTGTACGCCCACCTGGAAATCACGGCCGGCATTCGGCTGGTGCACCCGGATGACCTGTTCTGTCCCGCTGCCAGCGGTTCATCGGCGCCGGAGGCCATGGTGGTGATCCCTTGCAGCATGGGGACTCTGGCCCGGATTGCCGGAGGTATCTCATCGAACCTGATCGAGCGGAGCGCCGACGTGATGCTCAAGGAGCGGCGCCCGCTGTTGCTGGTTCCGCGTGAAACGCCGCTCTCCGATATCCATCTGGAGAACATGCTGAAGCTCTCCCGCTGCGGAGCCCGGATTATCCCGGCCATGCCGGCATTTTACGGAAAACCGCAATCGGTGCTGGATCTGGTCGATTTCGTGGTCGGCAAGGTGCTCGATCAGCTCGGTATCGCTAACGCCCTGTACGAACGCTGGGGGACCAGATAGAATCTCCGCGTGCGCAGAAGCAGCCGTTTCATCCCTCCGTGGCAGATTACCTGCGCAAACGTGGTGCAGCAGCTCCTTGGCGGATTCATCATGAGTCCTCGCGCCTTCACGACGCAGCGGTCGTTATCCCGGCACTGGCCGAAAGCAATAATCTGCCCCTGACACTTGGTTCCCTGTTACAGAATCCACAGCAACTGCTGGAGCGGACACTGATCGTGGTGGTTGTCAACCAGCGCTCCGATGCTTCAACTACCGAAAAGGACGACAATCTCCTCACTCTGGATATGCTGCCGCACTGGAAACGGGAGTTCGGACTTGCGAATCTTGCCTGGGTCGATGCCGCTTCAGCCGGCAATGAACTTGCACCCCGCCAGGGGGTCGGCCTTGCCCGTAAAATCGGTCTCGACCTGGCGCTGCCGATGCTCAGTTGTGAGACCAGAGACCCGCTGCTAATCTGCCTCGACGCCGACACGCTGGTGCAGCCGGACTATCTGCCCGCCATTTTCAGGCATTTCAACCACGCTGTAGCAGGCGGTGCCTGCATCCCCTATCGCCATCAGCAGGCAGGGAGTGATGCCGGCCAGACCGCGATCGACCGCTACGAACTTTTTCTTCGCGCCTACGTATTCGGCCTGCAGCTGGCCGCCTCCCCCTACGCCTTTCACACCGTGGGAAGCGCCATGGCCTGCAGAGCATCGGCATATATAAAAGCCGGCGGCATGAACCGGCGCCTGGCAGGTGAAGATTTCTACTTTCTGCAGCAACTGCACAAAACCGCAGGAGTCGAGCAGGTGACAGGGACAGTGGTATTCCCTTCCCCCCGTTCCTCTCTGCGCGTTCCTTTCGGTACCGGACGGGCGGTCGGCGATATGCTGGCAGAGGGGACCGGGCACTTTCTGTTCTATCAGCCTGCCGTTTTCGAAATTGTAAAAGAGTGGCTGCATTATGTGTCAACCGCCCACACTGAAGACGGCACTGCCATTCTCAGCCATGCCGCCCGGATAACACCGGTTCTTTCCGATTTTCTGGTTCAGGCCGGCTTCAACGGCGCATGGGATAATCTGCGACGGCATAATCCGCCGGGAGCCAGACTTGATTCGGCCTTCAATGCCTGGTTTGATGCCTTCCGCACCATGAAGCTGATCCATTTTCTGTGTGATAACGGCTATCAGCGGGTATCCCCCGACGAAGCGATACCGCCGCTACTGGAATCGGGCGGATATGAAGTCCCTCCCGACATGAGCAGCCGGCTTGAGCTGTTGCGGAGATTACAGAAAACTTGAAAATCTATTTGAAACGCGGAGCAACGGCGCAACGAAGCAAAAGTTGAGAAGATTTTCTGAATAAAGCCTTTTTTTAACTCACACAGTTGTAGGGTGGTTTTTCTTTAATGCTTTGATTTCTCTGTTGCTCCGTTGCTCCGTGTTATGAGGACTGGCGATTTCAGGTTCACATTTCCCTGATGACAGCGACCGCCAATCTGTGCTATACACTCCAGCCTGAATATTTGCAGACGGAGATGATAGCCGGGCCCTGCGCAACGGCACGCCGTGAACTCCGCCAGGTCCGGAAGGAAGCAACGGCAGCGGTTCCTGTCGTGTGCCGCGGGTAAACCCGGCTATCATCTGCGTCTGCAAACGGTGAGACCCCCCTTTTTCCGCTGGACATTTTCCGCTTGAATGCACTGCTCCCCCGAAACGGGAGCGGTCCTGGTCTGTGAGGTTCGATCTCGTGTCATCCGGCGCGCACTATGAAGTCCTGGCGAGGAAATATCGCCCCCAGACCTTTGCCGAACTGGCGGGGCAGGAACATGTCAGCCGCACCCTGCAGAATGCCATCGACTCGGGGCGGGTTGCCCACGCCTTCCTGTTTACCGGAGCACGGGGGGTCGGCAAAACCAGCACCGCCCGCATCATGGCCAAGACCCTCAACTGCGAAACGGGGGTCACCCACGAGCCGTGCAACGTCTGCCCGCTCTGCATCGAGATCACAAAGGGAACCTCCACGGACGTTTTCGAGATTGACGGCGCCTCCAACAACGGCGTGGACGACGTGCGCGACCTGCGCGACAATATCAAGTACCTTCCTTCCCACAGTCGCTACCGCATCATCATCATCGACGAAGTCCACATGCTCTCCACTAATGCCTTCAACGCCCTGCTGAAGACGCTGGAAGAGCCGCCTGAGCACGTCAAGTTTATCTTTGCAACCACTGAACCTCACAAACTGCCGATAACCATCCTCTCCCGCTGTCAGCGTTTCGATTTCAAACGGGTGACGCTGCCGAAGATAATTGCCCGCCTGCGTGAAATTGCCGGCAAAGAGGCGGTAACCGTCAGCGACACATCCCTGGCGCTGATTGCCCGCAAGGGTGATGGCAGCATGCGCGATTCGCTGACCGCTTTCGATCAGGTACTGGCGTTCTGCGGCAGCGAAGTCAAAGACGATGATGTGGGAACACTGCTCGGCACGATCGACCGCCGTTTGTTGCGGGACGTGTCAGCGGCCGTTTTCGGAGGGGATACCCAGACGGTGCTTGAATCGATCAAACAGGTTGATCTGGTCGGCTACAACATGCGCCAGTTCTGTCAGGAACTGATCGAGCATTTCCGACACCTGCTGATAATCCGATCGGTCAAGAAGCCGGAGGAGATCCTCGATCTGACCGCCGTCGAACTTGACGATTTGCGGACACAGTCAGCTTCCGCCAGTCAACTCGACATCCAGCGCCGCTTGACGCTGCTGATCAAGGCCGACGGCGACATGGCCCACGCCAGTTTTCCGCGTCTGATTATCGAAATGGCGCTGCTGAAAGCGGCTCTTCTGGCACCGGTCGTCCCGATTGAAGAGCTGATTGAGAAAATAAAAACCCTCGAAGCGGGAGCGGTGCATACCCCCGTGCTCCCCTGGGATGTAACCAAAATCCCCCCGCCGCCTCACAAACAGCCTGAACCGGCGCACAACCACCACAACCGCACTTCGCAGAGACCGCCAGCCGCAGAGGCGGGTAGTACCAACCTGCAGACACCCGGCGACAGCCATTCCCATTGGGGACGTTTTGTGACTTTTGTAAACGGGAAACAGCCTTCCATCGGATCTATTCTGGAACATGGAAGCCCGCTGAAGCAGGAAAGCGGGGCGCTGGTAATCGGGTTTCCCGGCAGCAGTTATTATCTGACCGCAGCCCAGGATGCAGAATTTGTTGCTGAAGTACGGCAACTGGCCAGTGAGTTTTACGGGACTGCCACCGATATTAAGGTAACGGTAATTCCCGCCAATACTGCCGATACGCCCATTTCGCTTGCAGAAAAAAAAAAGAGTGACCAGGAACGACTGATGGAGGAGTTACGGCAGGAGGCGGAAAATCACCCCGTCATCAAAGAAGCAGCGCGGGTGTTCAACAGTTCAATCAGCGAAGTGCGCCCCTGCTGACCGGGTCAGAATATATTTCATAGCCAACACATACTACCGGGCAAGGAGAGTGAGATGTCAAAGGGATTAGCAAGTATTATGAAGCAGGCCCAGATGATCCAGCAGAAAATGGCCAAACTCCAGGAGGAGGCCAGTCTCAAGACGGCCGAAGCAACCTCCGGCGGCGGAGCCGTCAGCATCAAAGTCAATGGCAAGAATGAAATAATTTCACTTGAAATAAAAAAAGAAGCCGTAGATCCCAACGATGTCGAAATGCTGCAGGATCTCATCATTGCCGCTGCCAATGAGGCATTGCGTACCGTTCATGCCGAAATCGGCGCCGAGATGTCCAAAATTACCGGTGGTATGAGCATCCCCGGATTATTCTGATACCCCGGCCAATTTGGGGCGCCGGAAAAATTAACGGGTACGTCAAATTTAGTTTGACTAAAAATTTTAGTTCGGCTAATTGATTGACCCACCAACTGCAATCGGAATATTTGATTTTCAGCCACAGACCCGTGATGTTGAAGCATCTGCGGCTGACCGGCCGATAACAGCTGAGTCGGCATGAAGCACCGTTTTTTTACCAGTGCTGTAATCATAAAAAAATGTTTTATTTGTACCGGATTTTATGCTAACAAAATCATCCGCGCTGATGCGACTGGTTGGAGAATTGAAGAAGCTGCCGGGCGTTGGAGAACGGACGGCACTTCGGCTTGCGTTCCACCTGCTCAAGTCGCCCCGTAATCTGACTGCGCTGTCGGAATCGCTCTGCGAGGTGCGTGAGCGGATACATCCCTGCAGCACCTGTTTTGCCATCACCGAACAGGACCCCTGCACGGTCTGCTCCGGCAACCGTGATAACAGCACTATCTGCGTGGTGGAAAGCTCGCAGGATTTGATGGCGCTCGAACGGAGTAATGCCTATAACGGTGTGTATCACGTTCTCGAAGGTGCAATTTCTCCCCTGTCGGGCGTCGGACCATCCCAGTTGAGGATTGCGGAACTGCTGGAACGGGTGGCTGCCGGCAGAGTCAGCGAAGTGGTGATCGCCACCAACTTTACGGTCGAGGGAGAAGCAACGGCACTCTATCTGACCAAGGTGCTGAAGCAGCTTGACGTTAAGGTGACCCGGCTGGCCCACGGGATACCGCTGGGAAGCGACATTGAATATGTGGATGCGGCAACGGTACAATGGGCATTGCAGGGTAGAAATGAGTTGTAACATTTAGCGCCGGTTTTTATAGGCATTCGCTGTTTTTTCACCATACATCCCACAGAGGAGGCAGTACATGAGCAAAAAAATGGTAACCATCGACGGCAACACCGCAGCGGCCCACGTAGCCCACGCCACCAACGAAGTTATTGCAATTTACCCGATCACCCCGTCGTCGGTCATGGGGAGATATCGGATGCCAAGAGTGCCGCCGGGGAGAAAAACATCTGGGGTACAATTCCGCTGGTAGCCGAACTACAGTCCGAAGGTGGCGCAGCCGGCACCGTCCACGGTGCTCTTCAGTCTGGCGCCTTGACAACCACCTTTACCGCCAGCCAGGGTCTGCTGCTGATGATCCCCAACATGTATAAAATTGCCGGCGAGTTGACCTCAACCGTCTTTCACGTCTCCGCCCGTGCCATCTCCGCCGCCGCGTTGAACATCTTTGGCGATCACTCAGACGTCATGTCCTGCCGTTCCACCGGCTGGGCCATGTTCTGCTCCAACAACGTCCAGGAAGTCATGGACTTTGCCCTGATCTCCCAGGCCGCCACTTTGCGTTCACGCATCCCGTTCCTACACTTCTTCGACGGCTTCCGCACCTCCCACGAAGTCCAGAAGGTAGAAGAACTCACCTTTGACGACATGCGTCACATGATGGATGACGAACTGATCAACGCTCACCGCCTGCGCGGCCTCTCCCCTGACCGTCCGGTAATGCGCGGCACCGCCCAGAACCCTGACGTCTACTTCCAGGGTCGTGAAACCGTCAACCAGTTCTATGAGCCCTGCATCAAAATCGTTCAGGAAGAAATGGACAAATTCGGCAAACTCACCGGTCGTAAATACAAACTGGTCGAATACTCCGGTGCCAAAGACGCCGATAGAATCGTCGTAGTCATGGGTTCCGCAGCTGACACCGTCGAAGAAACCGTCAAAACCCTCATCAAAAAAGGTGAGAAGGTCGGCGTTGTCAAAGTCCACCTGTACCGTCCGTTCCCGCTGGACGCCTTCATCAAAGCACTGCCAAAAACCGTCAAAAGCATCGCCGTTCTTGATCGCACCAAGGAGCCCGGCGCTCTGGGCGAGCCACTCTACCTTGACGTGCGCACCGCTATCGGCGAAGCCATGGCATCCGGCAAATTCAGTTTCAAAGGCTATCCTGTCATCGTCGGCGGCCGTTACGGTCTTGGTTCCAAGGAATTCACCCCGGCCATGGCTAAATCGGTACTCGACAACCTGAAGAAAGCCAAACCGAAAAACCATTACGTCGTCGGTATCAAGGAAGATGTCACCAACTGCAGCCTGGAGTATACGCCATCCTTCCGCAACGCCATGGACAGCACCTACGAAGCCATGTTCTTCGGCCTGGGCTCGGACGGCACCGTCGGCGCCAACAAGAACACCATCAAGATCATCGGCGAAACCACCAAGAACTTCGCTCAGGCCTACTTCGTCTACGACTCCAAGAAGGCCGGCACCATCACCATCTCGCACCTGCGCTTCGGGAAAAAGGCCATCAACGCCCCCTACCTGATCGACCACGCCGACTTCATCGCCTGTCACAACTTCTCCTTCCTGGAGAAATACGACATGGTCAGTAAAGCCAAGCCGGGCGGCACTTTCCTGCTCTGCTCCCCCTTCGAGCATGGTGAAGTCTGGGACAAGATGCCCAAGGAGGTGCAGCAGCAGATCATCGACAAGAAACTGAAATTCTATGTGATCAACGCCATCAAACTGGGTGAGGAACTCGGCCTGGGTGCCCGCATCAACGTCATCATGCAGACCGCTTTCTTCAAGATCTCCAACATCATCCCGCTCAAGCTGGCCATAGAAGAGATCAAGGACGCCATCAAGAAGAGCTACGGCAAGTCGGGCGATAAAGTCGTCGCCATGAACAACGCCGCCGTCGATGAAGCGCTCAAGAACATATACGAAGTCAAAGTACCGGCCAAGGCCACCAGCAAGCTCAAGATGCCGCCGGCCGTTGCCAAGAGCGCACCAAAATTTGTTCAGGAAGTGACCGGCCGTATCATCGCCGGTTTCGGCGACGACCTGGCCGTATCCCTGATGCCGGCCGACGGCACCTTCCCTACCGCCACTTCGCAGTACGAGAAGCGTAACATCGCCGTTGACATCCCGGTATGGGATGAAGCGGTCTGCATCCAGTGCGGCATCTGCTCCTTTGTCTGCCCGCACGCTGTTATCCGTATGAAGGCCTACGACGGAAAACTGCTGAAGGGTGCACCCAAGACCTTCAAGTCCACCGACTGCAAACTGCCTGAGTTCAAAGGGATGAAATACACCCTGCAGGTTGCTCCGGAAGACTGCACCGGCTGCGGCGCCTGCGTATACAACTGCCCGGCCAAGAGCAAGGACGATCCGAATCACAAGGCCATCAACATGCAGTTCCAGCCGCCTCTGCGGGCTTCCGAAGCCGCCAACTGGGACTTCTTCCTGTCATTGCCCGATATGGACGCCACCAAGCTCAAGCTGGATACCCTGCGCGGCAGCCAGCTGGTCCGTCCGATCTTCGAATTCTCAGGGGCCTGTGCCGGCTGCGGCGAGACACCCTATCTGAAACTGCTCTCACAACTCTTTGGCGACCGAGCCATGATCGCCAATGCCACCGGCTGCACCTCCATCTACGGCGGTAACCTCCCCACCACACCGTGGGCCAAGCGGGCCGACGGCCGTGGACCGGCATGGTCCAACTCCCTGTTCGAGGACAACGCCGAATTCGGATTCGGCATGCGCCTGGCTGTGGACAAATTCACTGAATCGGCTCTGGAACTGCTGAACCAGCTGACAACCTGCAGCTGCAAATCCTGCAAACCGGTCATTCCGTTGATGAAGCAGATCATCGCCGCCGACCAGTCCGACCAGACCGGCATCGAGAATCAGCGTGAACGTGTTGCGACACTGAAGAAGGCCCTCAAGGGCTGCAAAGAAAGGGCTGCAGTGCAACTGCTGCCGCTGGCCGATTATCTGGTCAAAAAATCAGTCTGGTGCGTCGGTGGCGACGGCTGGGCGTATGATATCGGTTACGGTGGACTTGACCACGTCATCGCTTCAGGCAAGAACGTCAATCTGCTGGTTCTGGATACAGAAGTGTACTCCAACACCGGTGGCCAGGCTTCCAAATCCACCCCTACCGGCGCTGTGGCTCAGTTTGCTGCCGGCGGCAAGGCAATGGCCAAGAAGGATCTGGGCATGATGGCCATGGCTTACGGTAATGTCTATGTAGCCAACGTGGCACTGTCCAATCCGGCTCAGGTGGTCAAGGCTTTTATCGAAGCAGAAGCCTTTGACGGGCCGTCACTCATTATTGCATACTCGCACTGTATCGCTCATGGTATCGATATGACCAAGGGTGTAGATGAGAACAAGAAAGCGGTTTCCTCCGGCTACTGGCCGCTGTATCGCTACAACCCGGCTCTGACCGCAGAGGGCAAGAACCCGCTTCAGCTGGACAGCAAGTCTCCGACCACCAGCTTCGAAGATTATGCTTACGGTGAGAACCGTTACAAAGTTCTGCAGAAGTCAAACCCTGAAGGGGCGGCTATTCTGATGAAGAAGGCAACTTCATGGACTGCCAGCAGGTTTGAGTATTATCAGAAACTGGCGGCGCTTACCTACGAAAAAAAGTAGTTTCATGCCGTCAAAAACGTAACAAAACAGCCCCGTAGAGCAATCTACGGGGC